>OHEC01000804.1_pt1 | contig 14430 bp, 16 predicted proteins | sample 1567141 | NCBI WGS metagenome assembly OHEC01 (sample SAMEA3879567, study PRJEB24766) | human gut metagenome | biome: human-associated habitat; feature: feces | place: USA | collected 1985/1987 | reverse complement strand
GGACCTCGGGCACGGCTTTTCCTCTCCAGACTGCCGGCTTGGTGTAGTGGGGGTACTCCAAAAGGCCGTTGAAATGGCTTTCTTCCTCAAAACATTCGTCGCTGGACAGGACGCCGGGAACCATACGGCTGACCACATCCGCCAGCACCAGGGCGGGCAGTTCCCCACCGGTAAGCACATAATCCCCGATGGAGATTTCCTCATCCACAAATTCCTCCAGCACCCGCTCGTCCACGCCCTCGTAATGGCCGCACAGAATCGCCAAATTGTCGTACCGGGCCAGTTCTTTGGCCCGCTGCTGGGTCAGTGTCTTTCCCTGGGGGGACATATAGATCAAATGGGGCCGTCTGCCGGCCAACTCACAGATATGTTCAAAGCAGTCCGCGATGGGCTCGGCCATCATCAGCATACCCATACCGCCGCCGTAGGGGGTATCGTCCACCCGGTTATGCTTATCATATGTGTACTCCCGCAATTGGTGACAGTAAACCTCCAGGGCCCCTTTTTTCCGGGCCCGTCCCACAATGCTTTCTCCCAGCACCGCCTCGCACAGTTCCGGGAACAGGGTAATAATATCAATCCTCATGGTCAAAAATCCCCTCTATCGGCCGAATCCGCATGAGCCCTTCCTCCAGCCGAATCTCAATGACGGTCATAGGGATGGCAGGCAGCAGATACGCCTTTCCATCGTCTCCGGTGATCTCGTAAACATCGTTGGCTCCAGTTTTCAACACGTCGGTGACGGCACCATAATCTCTGCCGCTGTCTGCATCCACCGCTTTGACGCCTAACAAATCCTGAATAAAATACCGGCCCGGCTCCAGCTTAAAATCCTGGCGGCTTGCGTATAAAACCCGGTTCCGCAGCAGATCCGCCTGCTCGATGGAATCCACGCCCTCCAGCTTTAAAATCGCCATCCGCTTCTGAGTGCGGGCGGACACCACCTTCAGCTCCTGTTTCCCTTCCTCAAAATACAGTCTTTTCAGCCGGCATAAGGCTTCGGCGCTGTCGCACCAGGGATCCACCCGGATTTCTCCCCGCAGGCCCTGGGTTCCCGTTATTTTTCCAGCTTCCAGGTATGGCTTCAGCATTGACCCACAATCCTTTCCTGTATTTTCCGCCAGGCAGCCAAGCCCCGGAAGGCTTACTACCCGCCGACTCTCCAGCGGCACTGGACAATCTGCCGCTGGCAACATTGCCCTACAGCCCGTAAACGGGCATTTCCTGTTCTTTTTCACATCCACTGTGACCGATAGATGGCTGCTGCGCTCTCGCCCTGCTTACCGCCTGAAACGAAAGCCTTCTTTTCCCATCCCAAATTTTGTGGGGGCTTATTTGATTGCAGGATACAAAAGAGAAGGACGTATGCATATACGTCCTTCTCTTCGGCTCAGTCGATTTCGACAGAAACCCTGCAGTTGTTTTTCGTAGCCGCGGCGCGCATAACCAGACGGATCGCCTTAGCGATGCGTCCCTGCTTGCCGATAACCCTTCCCATATCGTTTTCAGCCACATGGAGATGGTAAACGATGGTGCCGTCCTCCGCAGGCTCGTCGGTATCCACACGAACCTCGTCCGGCTGTTCCACCAGGCCACGAGCAATGCTAATCAGCAACTCTTCCAAACCTTACACCTCCGAGATTAAAGTACTTCGTTCTTCTTGAACAGAGCTTTCACGGTGTCGGTAGGCTGAGCGCCGTTAGCGATCCATTTTTTTGCCTTTTCCGCGTCAACTTTTACCTCCGCGGGCTCTACCATGGGATTATAGGTACCGATTTCCTCGATGAAACGGCCGTCACGGGGATATCTGGAATCCGCCACCACGATGCGATAGTAAGGAGCCTTTTTGGCGCCCATGCGGCGAAGTCTGATCTTTACTGCCATCTTTCATTCACCTCCACAAAAAATCTAAAATCTATTCCACCAAAAGCAGTTTTCACTCTTTGGTTGAAAACCAGTTAAAAGGGCATTCTTCCACCCATGCCGCCCATATTCATCGGCGGCATCATTCCCCGGCGTTTCTTGCCTTTTTTGCCGCCCATCTGCTTCATCATTTTCTGCATCTGCTCAAACTGGCGCAGCAGGCGGTTTACATCCTCCACCTTCATGCCGGAGCCGGCAGCGATGCGCCGCTTCCGGGAGGGATTGATGATGCTGGGCTTGGAACGCTCCGCCGGAGTCATGGACAGGATAATGGCGCACATGCGGTCCATAATCCGGTCGTCCACATTGGCCTCATCCAGCTTCTTTTGGTCCACGCCGGGCAGCTTTCCCAAAATGCCTTTCAAAGGCCCCATTTTCCTCACCTGCTGAAACTGGTCCAGCAGATCGTTTAAATCCAGTTGGTTCTGGGTGAGCTTTTCCGCCATTTCCTTGGCTTTTTTCTCATCCAGCTTGTTTTGGGCGTCCTCGATCAGGGAGAGCATATCGCCCATGCCCAAAATCCGGGAAGCCATACGGTCGGGGTGGAAGGCTTCCAAATCCTCCAGCTTTTCTCCGATGCCGGAAAACTTGATGGGCTTACCGGTGACCGCCCTTACGGACAACGCCGCGCCGCCTCTGGTATCGCCGTCCAGCTTGGTCAAAATCACGCCGCTGATCTCCAGCAGGTCGTTAAAAGATTTTGCCACGTTCACCGCGTCCTGGCCGGTCATGGCGTCCACCACCAAGAGGATTTCCTGGGGTTCCACCTTGTTCTTAATATTTTTCAGCTCCGTCATCAGGTCCTCGTCAATGTGAAGACGTCCGGCGGTATCCAGGATCACAACGTCGTTGCCGTGGTCTCTGGCGTGGGCCACCGCGGCCTGGGCGATTTTCACCGGGTTCTCCGTCCCCATCTGGAACACGGGAACCCCGGCCTGGCCGCCCACAACCTCCAGCTGCTGAATCGCGGCTGGGCGGTAAATATCGCAGGCCACCAACAGGGGTCTATGGCCCTGGCTTTTCAGCATTTTTCCAAGCTTGGCGGAATGAGTGGTTTTACCGGAGCCCTGCAGGCCGCACATCATCATCACCAGCGGCGGCTTGGAGGGAAAATTCAACCGGGCGTTCGTGCCGCCCATCAGCTCGGTCAGTTCCTCATCCACGATTTTAATCACCATCTGGGCCGGGGTCAGGCTCTCCATCACCTCGGCGCCGACAGCGCGCTCAGTCACCTTTTGGGTGAAATCCTTGGCAACCTTATAGTTTACATCCGCTTCCAGCAGCGCCAGGCGCACCTCGCGCATCGCTTCCTTCACGTCGGATTCCGATAGCTTTCCTTTGCTGCGCAGGCGCTTAAACGCCGCCGACAGCTTTTCTGAAAGGCCGTCAAAAGCCATAGCGATTCCTCCCTTTCTTTTCCCTTATCGTTTGAAAGCCGGTCAATCCGCCAGCCGAGCGGCGATTTTGGCAATGGCCGTCGCCCGGTCGTGAATCTCCTTGGAATAACTGAGCCGGCTGTTATATTCCTCAATCTCCCGGGCGTTTTTCGCGATTTGCTCCAGACCCGCCTGCTGGCTCCGAAAACGCTCCACAAAGCCCAGACGCTCCTCCATCTCAAACAGCAGCCCTTCCGCCCGTTTGATGGCATCCCGCACGCCCTGGCGGGAAATACCCTGGTTGTCCGCGATTTCCGAAAGGGAAAGGTCGTCGTTATAGTAATATTCCACGGCTTCCCGCTGCTTTTCCGTCAGCATATCGCCGTAAAAATCCAATAAAATGGACACATTCAAATTCTTTTCCATGAAATGCCCCGATCCTTTCGGCTAAATCTGTAAAGCAAATTCCTTTACACTTTCGGTCTGTAGTGATTATACAATAACAAAGGGCCTATGTCAAGGCATTTTCCTTCACATAGGCCCGATTTTTAAAAACCTCTGTTTTGCACAAAATTACGGCAGGTTGATCCCGAAGCCGGACAGCAGATCACCCAACCCGCTTTCGCCGATTTTACCCTGGACATATTCCGTCAGGGCGTCCATCGCGCCGCTCACTTTTACAAAAGCTTTTCCCTCTTCGGTGCGGAAGCCGTCCAGGCTTAAACGGGCCTGCAGGTCCCCCAGAGGGATCTGCAGCATATCGGAGCCGATGATTAGGGTATCGTCCTGCGTTTCCATGCCCTCCGGCAGCTTTTCAGAAACCCAGCCAAGCCCCCAGGAGGCCGGCACCTTCAGCCTGCCCACCTTCAGCTCGCTGATCTGCAGGGAAAACTCCCTGCTGGCCTCTAAGTAAACCATCTGTCCCCGGGCGGTGATTCCCAGGTCTCTGCCCAGGCCCTCGCACACCATGTATAAACCCACCTCGCCGGGGGTTCCGCCCAGCTGCAAATAAAGCTTTTTTACCTGGTGTCCCGCCAGGGTCAAGCCGTTTTCCTGAATATAATAAGAGAAAAAGCCGTTCAGCTGCTCCTGGCTGATCTCGGTTTCCTGGCCGGTGAGAGCCGCCTTTACCGCTGGCTCTACAATATCGGTGCTTGGCGCCGCCTCATATTTTCCCGCGTTGTCGTCGGTAACGGCGAGAAAATAAAGAACCCCGGCGGCAACGCACAAAAGCGCCGCCAAAACCGCCAGTACGATCAATATCCTTGTGAGTACCTTCATGCTTTTCTCCTTTGCTGCGTCATTTTCGTCCTGTTTTCGGAAGCTTGGTTTTTTCCACCCCGGAACACCGCTGTTTCGCCTATATTTTGACAGGCCGCCAGCCTAGGACGCCAAACCGTTATTTCAGTTCCACAATGGTGACGCCGGCCTCGCCCTCGCCAAAATTGCCCAGCCGGTAGCTTTTCACCGACGGGTGGCGCTTCAGGCGGTCCTGCACAGCCTTGCGCAGCACGCCGGTGCCCTTGCCATGGATCACCGTCAGCAGGCTGATGCCGGAAAGCACGGCGCTGTCGATAAAGCTATCCAGCTCCATCACGGCTTCATCCGCGGTGAGGCCCCGCAGGTCCAGGTCCTGCTGCACCGGCGCGCTGGCACGGGTTTTCACCGTCCTCACGCCCCTGCCCTTGGGTTTCTGCACCTTTTCCTGCTTTAATAGCCGCAGGTTCTTTTCCGGCACCCGGGTTTTGATGATCCCGGCCTGCACCAGCACGTTGCCGGAGCTATCCGCCGGTTCCAGCACCACGGCCTTTTTATCCAAATCGTAAATCAACACGCTGTCGCCGGCCTCCAGCGCCCGGGGCAGGCGGTAATCCTCCCCCTGCTTTTCCTTCACCGGGTCGGCGGCGTTTTCCATCTCACGGATTCCCGCCTTTAACCGGGCCTTGGCTTGGGCGTCGATTTCCCTGTTCTTTTTCCGTAAATCGTCCAGCTCATCCATCAGCGCCTGAGCCTGGGCTCTGGCCCTGGCCACCAGGTTCCGGGCCTCCACCCGGGCTTTTTCCAGCTCCGCCTCAGAATCCCGGCGAAGCTTTTCGGCCCGCTGCTCCGCCTCCTGGCGGTATTGCTGGGCCTGTATGCTCTGCTCCTGGGCCGCCTTCCGCTCCTGTTCCAGGTTTTGGCGGCTTTCCTCCAGGTCCCGGACCACGTCCTCGAACCGGGAATTTTCCGCCGAAACCAGTTCCCTGGCCCGGTCCACAATATGCTCCTCCATACCCAGCCGCTGGGAAATGGCGAAAGCGTTGCTTCGCCCGGGCACGCCGATAAGCAGCCGGTAGGTGGGCCGCAGCGTAGCCACGTCGAATTCGCAGCAGCCGTTTTCCACGCCTGGGGTTTGCAGGGCGTAGGCTTTCAGTTCCGCGTAATGGGTGGTGGCGGCGATTTTTACCCGTGAGGCCCGCAGGGTCTCTAAAATCGCTGTGGCCAGGGCCGCGCCCTCCACCGGGTCGGTGCCCGCCCCCAGCTCGTCAATGAGCACCAGGCTCAGGCCGTCCTCCTCCACCGCGGACAAGATATGGATAATATTAGTCATATGCGCCGAAAAGGTGGATAATGACTGTTCAATGCTTTGTTCGTCGCCGATGTCCGCCAGCACCTGGCTGAACACCGATACCATGCTGCCGTCGGAAACCGGCAGCAGAAGGCCGCACATAGCCATCAACGTCAGCAGGCCGATGGTTTTCAGGCTGACGGTTTTACCTCCGGTGTTGGGGCCGGTGATGACCAGGGTGTCAAAGCGAAGCCCCAGCTCGATATCCGTCGCCACCACGGATTTGGGGTCGATCAAGGGATGTCTGGCCTTTTTCAGGTAAATTTTCCCCTGGTCGTTGACTTCCGGCAAGGTGGCCTTCATCCGGTAAGCCAGCTTGGCCTTGGCGAATAAAATATCCAGCTCGATAGCGGCGTTATAGCCCTCGATGACGCTGTCGGCGAAGCTTCCGGCCTCCAGGGAAAGCTCATACAAGATCCGCTCGATCTCTGCCTCCTCCTTGGATTTCAGCACCTTGATATCGTTGTTGGCCTCCACCACCGCCATAGGCTCCACAAATACGGTGGCGCCGCTGCCGGAGGTATCGTGCACCAGGCCCGGCACCTCGCCCCGGCACTCGGCCTTTACCGGCACCACGAACCGGCCGCCCCGCAGGGTGACGATGGGCTCCTGGAGATATTTTTGATAGGCCGGGGAATGGATCATATGATCCAGCTTTTCCCGAACCCGGAGTGAAGCGGCGTTGATTTTCCGCCGGATGTCTCCCAGCGCCTGGGAAGCGCCGTCAGCCATTTCCTCCTCGGACAAAATAGAAGAGGCGATTTTTTCTTCCAGGTATTTGTTAGGGGTCAAAGCCTCAAAGCGCCAGTCGATAGAAGTTTCCAGCCCCTCAGAACGTTTTCTCCACTGGGTAAGGCCGCGCATAACCCTTAAAACCTCAGCCACCTTTAACAGCTCCCCCATAGACAGGGAAGCGCCCGCCTGAGCCCGCCGCAGGGAATTGGCCACATTCTGCAGCCCTCCAAAGGAGGGGCTGCCAAAACGCCCCGTCAGCATATGGGCATCGTCGGTTTCCTGTAATAACAGCTTCACTTCATATAAGCCGGTGCTGGGCTCCATACTCAAAATCCGCTCCTGGGATTCTGAGCATGAGGCCTCCCGGCTCAGCAGCTGCAATACTTTGTCGAGCTCTAAAGCCCGGTAATGTCGGTTTTTTATCATAACCATCGAACTCCCTAAAACTTTAACATACAAATCAGCGCTTTTCGCTTTTAATCTTTATTATCTCCGTGATATCTGAATCTTATATTTAATTCATAGAAATCTCTCCGGCGGGCGCCATACAGGCGCCGCGTCATTTCACTGAAACGCTGATCATGAAAGCAATTCCTCTTTTTCCACAGCGCCGGCACTATAAGCGATCAAATTTTTTACAAATCCGTACCGGAAAAATAAGAACAGCCAATACCGCAACGCCGGATAACACAAAAAACAGAATGATCATCGCTTCCACACTTGCTTTGACGAAATACAACAAAACAGAAGCCATCGCGCTGACCAGCGCGAAAAAAGCGCATAGATTTCCGGCTGTATGATTCGCGCACTCCCACTTTTCTTTATTTTCCATTACTCTTTTGTCATGGTACCCAACTGTGAAATCAGGGAACCTCGTATGCCTTTTCTTTAATACAAAAGCTAAAATCCCTAAAATAAGGGCAAAAACTATATAAAGCGATAATACTGCGAAAACTTTCATCATCAATTCCCGCCTCCCTCCAAATTCGGGTTTGCTTTTGCGCACGGAAGCTTTACCGCCCAGTCCTCCTTTCCAATCCAGCCAATGAAAGGGCCTCAGCCAGCAGGCCCTTAGACGCAGCTGGCTGAACAGGCCGCGCAGGCACAGCCAGACGTCCTCCGCAGGCCGCGGAGCGCGCCGCCCGGGAAAGCTTATGGAAGCCTTGCGGGACGGCCATACACGGGCACAGCCGGCCAAACATTCTCTGCAAGCCGCAATGAGATCTGCCCATCACAGGCCGCGGGCAGGCTTAAAGAGCACCGAGGCTTTTCCAGCCGGCAATCAAACGCATCCGCCGTCACAAACCGCGGAGCGCTCAAATGTCCGGGGAGGACGGGACGCAAATCTGCTTATAAAAATCCAGCGTGGCAAAGCCCCGCTCCACCGTATTCAGCAGGTAGCGCTCAGAAGCCTTCGCCAAGGCTTCCAAATCCTTGGCTGGCAGGGTAAAGCTGAAGACCTTATTGAAATCCGCATAGATGGTATGGCGCAGAGCGGTGGTGACTCCCCGGTTCATCAAAACTCCGCCCGGGGCGAACTGGGGATAACAGCTTCCGCAGTAAAGGCTGCCCTGCTTCACCATAAAATACATCTGATCCGCCTCATAAGCGCCGCACTGGGCGCAGCAGACCAAATCCGGCATAAAGCCCGCTAAAGACAGCATCCGCATTTCCACAATGGCCTTGATTTGAGCTGCGGGCAGCTTGCCCTTGCCTAAAAAATACAAGGCGTTCAGCACCAAACGCAAAAAGTCCCCCGCCTCCATTTTTTCCGGAGCCAGCGTCAGGGCCAGCTCGCAGAAATACTGGGCAAGGGAAAGCTTTTCAAAATCCGTACGCAGCGAAAAAAACACCTCGATAGGCTCCGCTTCGTCGATTATGTATTTTTCCCGTCCCTCGTAGATGCTTAGACGGGAATAGCACAACAGCTGGGTGGAGGAAGCGCTGCGGCTTTTCATGGCCTTGGCGCCCCGGACAAAAGCCCGCAGGATTCCCTGCTCCCTGGTCAATACCGTTACCAGCCGGTCGCTTTCACCGATGCTCTGCTCCCGTATGATCAGGCCGTCCGTATTGATCTGCATGTATGTTTCCTCCCTGGGGAACTTGCGCCGTATTCTCAGCCGCGGCGCGGTAGCTAAGGTAATCCTGTACGGCTCCGCTGTGGAAGAACTGCTCCCATGCTGTTTTTTCGTCCAAAAGAAAACCTTCTTTCCGTCACTGATCTTGTGTTATCAGTATGGTTGGAAATAGGGTTCGCTATTGCAGGAAATTTTTTCACGCGGGACTTACTGATCGAAATCCGACTGGGAATATCCAAAATTTCTCAGAAGCCCCTCTCGGTTTCGCCAGTCTTCCTTGACTTTTACCCATAGCTTCAGGTTGATTTTTCCACCAAAGAATTGCTCCATATCCGCCCTGGCATAAGTGCCTACCCTTTTCAGCATGGCGCCGCCTTTGCCGATTATAATTCCTTTGTGGGTGTCCCGTTCACAAAAAATAGTAGCGTCGATATCGATAATGCCGTTTTCCCGTTCCTTCATTTTCTCAATGGAAACCGCTACCCCGTGAGGCACCTCTTTATCTAAAAGGCGCAGCAGCTTTTCCCGGATGATCTCTCCCGCAAGCACACGTTCCGGCTGGTCTGTCAGAGCGTCGTCGTCAAAAAAGTGAGCGCCGGGCATCGCCTGCTTCTTCAGCTCGTCCACCAGCCCGCCTACGCCGTCGCCTGTCTGGGCGGAAACCGGCACCACCGCGTCAAAGTCAAATTGCTCCATGAATTTGGTGATCTGGCGGATCAAAACGGATTTATCCTCCAGCAAATCGATTTTATTGATGGCCAAAACCGCCGGTAAGGACAGGCTTTTGAACTTTTTCATCAATTCCAAATCCGCCGGAGCGATTTCCTTTCCCGCTTCCGCCACCAGCATACAGGAGTCCACTCCCGCCACCGACTCGGTGACAGAGCGGACCATGTAATCTCCCAACCGGGTTCTCGGCTTATGCAGCCCGGGAGTATCGATAAAGATCAGCTGGGTCTCCCGCTGGGTCAGCACGCCGGTGATCCGGGTGCGGGTGGTCTGGGGCTTGCTGGAAACAATGGCCACTTTTTGGCCGATCATTGCGTTTAACAGGGATGATTTCCCCACGTTGGGCCTGCCGACAATGGCGATAAAGGCGCTTTTTTGTACTGTCTGTTCCGGCATCTGGTTACCTCTTTCTTGCTTTTCCTATCCAATGGGCGCAGGCCCTGCCAATCCACAGGGGGCCTTTCGCCACGTAAACGGCGATCAACGCGGTGGCCGCCAGGGCCAAAGCGAACCACCAGGGCCTTGCCAGGAAAAATTGATAGATCCTGACAAACGCGTCCGGCTGCCACAAAAGGATGATTCCCACCACCACAGAAAAAAACGCGCAGACGAGCACCGCACCCGCCGCGATATCCTTGGCCGCCCGGGCCAAGGGATTGTAATCGGCGGCGGATAAATCGGCAAGCTCCTCTGCGGCGGTGTTGAGCATCTCCGCACAGATCACACTGGAAATGGTGGCGATCAAAATGGCATACTGGGTTTTCGACAGGGTAAAAAAGGGCGAAAACACCAGAACATACAGCATTACCGCCGTATGAAAGCGCATATTTCTCTCGTTATTGATACAGTGGATCAACCCGCGGAACGCAAACTTAAACCCTCTTAAAAACTTTGACGGCCTATTCTTCATCCGAATTCATTACATAGCTGGTGGTGCTGGGCAGGCCCAGCTGGGTCATCACCAGTTCCTCTTTTTCCCTCATGTGCACTTTCTCCAAAGGCTCCTCGTGGTCGTAGCCCAGCAGGTGCAGCATGGAATGCGCGGTTAAGTATCCCACTTCCCTTTGCAGAGAGTGTCCGAAGCGGTCCGCCTGTTCCACGGCCTTTTCCATGGAAATCACAATATCCCCCAGGATTTTAGCGTTGGTCGCCGGGTCGATATCATACTTGCCCTCTTCCCCCATGGGGAAAGACAGCACATCGGTAGGGGCATCCACATTCCGGTGCATTTTATTCAGTTCATGGATCTGCTCATTATTTACAAAGGTCACGCTGACTTCAGCCGCGCCTTGAAAGCTTTCCATTCTGAGCACGGCGTTGCAGCAGCGGCGAACCAGCATGCGCAGCCCCGTTGGTATTTTTACTTCTTTTTGATTATTGGAAATAATCACTCTAATTTTGTCCGTCATCTGTTACGTTTTCCCTCCTCGTTTTTTTCGTACGCTTTAATAATTTCCTGCACCAGCTTGTGCCGGACCACATCCCGTTCGTTGAACCGGATCTGGGCGATATCATCCACGTTTTTTAGGATTTTCAGCACTTCCCGCAGACCGGAGCGTTTTCCGTCCGGCAGGTCGATCTGGGTGATATCCCCGGTGATGACCATTTTGGAATTGAACCCCAGCCGGGTCAAAAACATCTTCATCTGCTCCGGCGTGGTGTTCTGCGCTTCATCCAAAATGATAAAGCTGTCGTCCAAGGTGCGGCCCCGCATATAGGCCAGGGGCGCTACCTCGATATTTCCCCGTTCCACATACTTCTGGTAGGTGTCGGTTCCCAGCATATCAAACAGGGCGTCATACAGGGGGCGCAGGTAAGGGTCGACCTTCTGCTGAAGGTCTCCGGGCAGAAAGCCCAGCTTCTCTCCCGCTTCCACCGCGGGACGGGTTAAAATAATCCGGTTGACCTCTCTTGCCCGGAAGGCGGTTACCGCCATTGCCACGGCGAGATAAGTCTTGCCGGTTCCGGCGGGGCCCACGCCAATGGTGATGGTGTTTTCCTTAATCGCGGCACAGTAGCCCTTCTGCCCCAGGGTTTTTGGCTTTACCGGCTTTCCCCGGGCGGTGACGCAGATGCAGTCTCCTACCAGGGATTCCAGCTTGCCCTCGCTGCCGTCGTCGATCAGAGACATACAGTAGCGCACATTCTGTTCGCTTAGCAGCTCGCCCCGGTTCAGCAGGGTTAAAAGGCTGTCGATCACACGGACCGCTTTCGCCACCTGCTCCACATCGCCGGCCACCTTCAGCTCGTTGCCCCGGCTGAGAACCTTCACTTGATATTCATTTTCAATCAGCTTGATATTCTCGTCAAAGCTTCCAAACAGAGCCACCGCGTGTTCCATGCGGTCGATATTAATACTTTGTTCCGCCATTCCATCACCTGAATTTGCGGCCTAAGGCCGGATTAAAACTGATAATATTATAACACAAATCCCAGTTTTAGTCATTAGCAAAACAAAAATTTCAAAGTTTTGTCACATCTGATACACATACGGCAAAAACACAGGGGCCTCATTGTCACATTCACGAAATTTTCTTCGAATGATCAGGGCTTTTCCTGACAGCCCTCTTCGGAGCAAGGCGCGCGGCTCGTCAAAATCCGCTTCTCCCCGGCAGACTCGGCCGTTCCCCACAAGCGGCTCCCGCCTGCCTTACGAATCCCCGGCTAGATAGATAGGGCTTTCCAGGGCAATATTTTCTTCACAGACATAATCCGCCGTCACGCGGCAGATCCCATCCTTCAGCTCGGTAGTCAGCGTCCTTTCGATGATTTTACGATCCTCCATACTGGCTTCCTCCAATTCCTTCAGCTTTTCCTCTCCCTGCTTTTTGGCCTCCTCCTCTGTCAGAGTCACTGTTTCCTCCTTTTGCAGAGTCCAAACCTGAGTGGTAAACTCCATCGGCAGCTTATTCCCGAAAAGACGGACCTGTTCCTTCTCCTCCTCCGCCTCGTACTCCTCCCCCGGCTCGGGGTTCAGAGTTAAGGGGAGCTCCAGGCCGAATAACTCCAGCTTTTTACGGACCACCGTTTCCTCAGTGGGAACCTGTACCGTTTGGGTCAGCGGAACCTCCACGGAAAGCTGCCTCCGGGTTCTGGCGATCACCTTGCCGCTGGCGTGCTGGTAATGGCTTTTTCCCTCCAAAAGATCCTCAAACACACCGCTGACCAAAAGCTGTCCCTGGGTGACGGCGTCTCCCTCCTCCACCACGGTGACCCCTGAGATCACCTCCAGGCGTACGATCTGGCCTGGATAAGAGGATTTCAGGCTGCATGGCTCCTCCATGGGAATGGCTTCCGGAGGCGCGTCCCGCTCCTTTAATTCCACATTCACTACGCTTCCCTGGAAGTTAATGGCCATCCAGGAGACATCCTTCAGCTTCACCATCGCGGCCTGCTCCAGCAGCTCCGCGTCTAAGCCGGAGGTTCGCACTCCCGGACGGATGCCGATTTCATCCATCACGGAGATCACCTGCTCCTCGGTGATTTCGTCATTGCCGGAAACATTAATAACCCATACGTGAAGCGACAAAAACCAGATGGTCGCAAAAAACAAAGCGATTCCCGCCAGAAGTCCCAGGCGGTGGCGGTAGCGGCGCATAAAAAAGGGAAAGCCCTTCCGTTTTTTTACCCGCAGGCGCATCCCGGCCTTTTTTGCCGGCCGGCGCAGCTCCCGGTACTGGCTTTTTGCCACCCGGGCCTGAAAGCTTCCCTTGCTGTTTTTTACCTGCCACAGGGTGATATTCGCCCGGGCCGCCAGATTCATAAATTTTTCCGGATAGCCGCCCATACCGATAAACAGCACATAGCCGGCCATCCATCTGAGAAAACGCAGCAGCATGGTCTGTTCTGTATGATCCCGCCTGGCAATGCCAGTGAAATCATATTCTCCTTCTATGTAAAGTAGTAGTGTTTAAAGCCCCTCTCCAAGGGCTGGGTTCCCCGCTTTAAGCCTAGCTGCGGGTTCTGCCCCTTCTCTCTGTTTTTTCTCTGTCCTTCCTCAGAAAAGCGCCAGGCTCTCAGGCCAATCCGGCGCTTCTCATCTATGGGGGCGCCAAGAGGCCCCGCCTCTGATGCGTTCAGCCGCGAACCAGCTTTCTAAGCTAGAAATTCAATTGATGTAATGTAGCCCTCGATCACCAAGGACTCCAAATTAAAGCATTTGATATTTAGATTCCTGCCGAAAAAGCAAGCTACCATTTTTCCCATATTGATCCGGATCAGGTTTTCGTCATATTCCAATACCCCCTTAGAGCCGTCGATAGTCACCTCCCGGTTCCCGCAGAACTCCATTCTGGGCAGAACTGATACCGCTCCCGCCGGCACCTGGAGCGCCTCGGCAAGCTTGCTTCCCTTTGCCGGAGCTGGGCGCTCATCCTCCGGCAGCCTTCGGAATTTTCTCATTGGAATTCCTCCTTCGCAGTCTCCCTATCAAATTAGATTTATGCGGCTGCCGAAAGAAAAATCACTTAGTCCTTTCCCGTCCTAACCGGTTAGACAGCCGCATATAGTTTTACAGGCCGGAGCTCCCGCGGTGTTTTTCGAAAGCCGTATCCATGTGACAGGCCGGCTGTCCTAACCGGGGCTAATGGAAACTGAAGGCGTGCTTCTCCCCGGCCAAAAATATTTCCAGCAAATCAGCAGATTACGGAAAACACGAGAGGGCCAACGCTTCGGGCCTTTTTTGAAAAAGGCCCTGTAACAATTGCCGGCCCCAGCGTCTCAAGCCGCGGTTCAGCCCCTGGATTACCAAGGCCTTATGCTGGCCATGGAAAGCGCTGAATGATCCGCCTTTCGCGGTCTTTTCCTCATGGGCCGCCGGTCCGCGCTTTTTCGATAAACCAGAAAACCGCCGCTTGCTCCGTTTGCATTCTGTTTTTAAGGAAGTGATTGTATGAAAATTGAAAAAGTAAACGACAATCAGATTCGCTGTACGCTGACGAGGGAGGATCTGGCAGAGCGTCAGATCAAGCTGAGTGAGCTT
>OHEC01000803.1_pt1 | contig 14458 bp, 10 predicted proteins | sample 1567141 | NCBI WGS metagenome assembly OHEC01 (sample SAMEA3879567, study PRJEB24766) | human gut metagenome | biome: human-associated habitat; feature: feces | place: USA | collected 1985/1987 | reverse complement strand
ATTGACTCCCAGTCTCGTCTCATGGATGATCTCCTCACTCTGTTCGGTCTCTTCCAATTTATGCAGTACCTTTTCCACCTCATCATCCATATGCAGATGCAGCAGACAGCATCCGTACTCTGCCAGCATTTTCCGGAAATTGATCCTGCTGTATATACTGTTATCATTCGCCTGCTCAAATTCGCGGATACATTCCGCATGGCACTGCACAGCTCTTTCATAAGCTCCTATGAGATAATACGCATCCGACATATTGCTCAGTACAATGCTGTGCACCATCTTATCATCGTATTTTTCCGTATAATCCAATGCTTTATCGTACTGTTCCATGGCCAGCGACAGGTTGTTCTGCATATGTGCCACAATACCGATCATATTGTACACTCTGGCTACATGATGCTCCTGATTCGTTCCCAGAAGACACCTGACGCTCTCATCCAGATAATGCAGGCAGCCCTCCTGATTCCCTGTTGTCAGTTGATAAAAGGCAGCAAAATAGCAGATCCATCCGTGGATTCCCTTATCATCCTGTTCTGTCACAGAGGTAAGTGCCTGTTCCAGAGTCTCCCAGGTAAAAGGAATTCCGTCTGTCATCTGCTGATTCAGGTGTTCTGCTGTCTCTAACATCTGCTGTCTCGTTGCGCTCATATCTATATCCATACCGTCCTGTTATTCTATGTCAATTCCGCAAATCACGGTTCGCCGGTTCCTATGCCCAGCCCGGTGGGCATAATCTATTTTACTTATTATTGTATTATTTTATATCGCAGTACGCAAGTTTTTTTCCTGAATAAAATGTTTCCCAATCTCCCGCAAAAATGTTAAAATGGAGTTATATTTCGTAAGCTAGTACAAAAAGGCATGGTTATTTCTATGGAAAATATAACAGTTAATAAAGAGTTTCATGAACTGCATTTTGACAGCATCCAGGCTTTACGCGGTCTGGCTGCTCTTTTTGTGGTATTTCAGCATGTCCGTTTTCTGAACTTCGGAGCTTTCGGTGTGGACATCTTTTTTTGTATCAGCGGATTCATGATCATGTTTACCACGGAAAAAAGTACCAAATATTTCTTCCGCAAACGCCTGGTCCGGATTCTTCCGCTTTACTACCTGATGACACTGGGAACCTATCTGTCGCTGTTGTTGTTTCCTTCCATGTTCCAACAGACCAGACACGATTTTTCCTATCTGGTCAAAAGTCTGCTGTTTATTCCTTTTGATATCGGCAGCGGAGCGATCCAGCCTTTGGTACGGATCGGCTGGACCATTAACTGTGAAATGCTGTTCTATCTGCTGTTTTTCATTGCCTTTCACATCAGCATGAAATACCGCGGTCTGATCTGCAGCGCATTTCTGGTGATTCTGGTGGGAATGGTACAGATATTTGCTCCGGCGATCTCATCCTGGCAGTCTCCGATAGGTAATGTACTTTCTCCTTTCCTCATTTTTTACGGAGATCCTGTCATGCTGGAATTTCTCTTCGGAATTCTGGCTTACTATCTGCTGCGGTATTTGTATCGCAGGCATACCCTTCATCCGGTTTCGCGGACAGTAAGCCTCGTATCCGCGGTATGTATCCCGGTAATCTTTTGTCTGCTTGCTTACTTTACGCCCCGGATCAATGTGATTGGGTTCCTCAGGCTTCCCCAGTGGGGGCTCCCGGCTCTGCTATTGTTAATCCTTGCTTTTCTCGCAGGCCTGCAGCTTTCCATGCCCCGCTTTTTTGTGCAGTTGGGAAATATCAGCTATTCCCTGTATCTGGTACACTACTATCCGGTTATGTTTCTGGACCGTGTGGTATTTGACTTTTCCACCCTATCCGTATTATCTGTTGTCGGACTGATCGTAAGCGTTGTAATAAGCATTGTTCTGGCTTATCTGTGCTGGATCCTGATAGAGCGGAAATTCACCGGATGGCTGCGTAGAATACTGCTGCGTTAATTGTATATGCAATTTACAAAAAAGATGCACACTTTTTTTATTGACATTTCCGGAGCCCTATAGTATATTATAACTTGTCCGTAAGATATGCGCGAGTGGCTCAGCGGTGGAGCACCTCCTTGCCAAGGAGGGGGTCGCGGGTTCGATCCCCGTCTCGCGCTTGAAAAAAGAACGATACCAAATCGGTATCGTTCTTTTTTTCGAGCCCTGCCAGGGCTCGAAAGTTCGATGTCTACGCTCCGCTCCGGTCAGCACTTCTTTCTAATAAATTCTGTGTTTCGCAATACCTGTGTCTGATCGTACAGTGGGTGACATAATATATCGGGGTTTGTATTTTTCTAAAATGATGAATGGGAAAGCCACTGGTGACTTTCCCATTCTATTTTCTATTCTACTATGATATGTAACATGCCATTTTCATCTTCTGTTACTATTGTTCCACCCAATTCACCATTTTCATACATTCTTAATAATATCCTGTTTTCAGCCATACGATATTCCTGATGGTTGGCTCCTGTGAATAGGGAACCATCAGGTAAGTAATCTCCTACGTGGAAGACTTCTCCATATCGTGGGGAGCCTTCTTTCATGTAAACGGCATAGCTTTCTTCGGAACCTGCTCCTTTGCCAGTGTCGTAAACCCAGCACCAACCTATAGTTCCATCTGCTCCTTGAGATTGTGCATATCCCGTCCACGGTTCGTAACCACCATATTCTTCTGTCACTTCATTAAATTCTTGTTTTCCAAGGGCAAAGGCGATGTCTCCATCTATGTCGGTTGCCTTGGGATCTACATCCTCCGGATTTACATCAGGATAAATGATGTTCTCGGCAATTTCATCCATTAAACTACCATCACCTGCTGCAAGATAATACATGAATGACATTGTCGTAAATAATCTGACCGCTTCACCTTTTGTAATTGCTGCATCCCAATCTTCTAAGTCTGATTCTGAAATTAACTCCATATTAGTAGCTATTTCAAATGCTTTATACATATCAGATGGAACTCCCTTACCCGGATCAGAGATTGCTTCTGTAAAGCTGATGTCTCCTGCATCGGATACTGTTGATATTGCTACATCTTCAAGATAGGTGTTATTCTTAAAACCATTGTTATCCATATATGCCTGGTAGTCTTGGCTATAATAGTTTGCTAACAGATAAATGTACTCTCCTCTTGACATTGCTGACGTAAAAGTCTCTTCATTTAAACCAGTCGAAGTATTCACGTAGGCATATTCATCCATTGGTGCGGCAAAATTGGTATATTGTGTTTCTCCTACTTTTGCTGTGAAGTCACTGTCTGTTTCTGGTGCCTGTGCTTCATTTACCTGAGTCATTGCTCTCATTATTAACGTCATTGCCTGTGCTCTTGAAAGGGGGACATCTCCATCAAACTGTCTTTCTTCTTGGTCTGGAAGCAATTCAAAGTAGGCATTGATAGTTGCATAGGGAGCATTCGCATAATCTGCATCTATATCTGCATAATATTCTATTGCCATTTCACCAAGCTCTAAAACAGATGACACTACCATCATATAGCCTCGAAAATATTGATTTTTTATTGCTAAAAGTAACGTGATATTCTGGTCTGGCCGTGTTGTTAATGGATTCGTGTATAAGTTACCCCCTTTGTTGCCTGTGGTTCCTGTTACTTCTACATATTCCTCAAAGGCTGCTCTTAACTCCGGATGTGTTTCTAAACTTGAGAGTGGAATCCAGGGGAGTGACACCGTTTTTGATTCTTCTGTTTCTGTTTCCTCCGGCACTGTGGTTTCTGCCTGTGCGGATTCAACAGTAGCAGTGATGGATTCATTGCCGGATGTGGTTTCCTGCTTGCCACAGGAAGCAAAAGATAAAATACATACGGTTATCAAGGTTAAAATAGTTGTTTTTTTCATGAGTTAATGTTATTGTACCACAGAATGGGGAATAACGCTATAACGTTTATTATGTGTGATGCACATGACCGCGGGACCAGACTTTACTGGGCTGGGCTTTGTAGGTGGGGCGGCGGAACAGGAGGCTTCTGAGAGCCGGGCCGTTAAAAGGAAAGAGGGGCCAGAAGTAGCTGAAGCCCGCGAAGGTCGGGGTAGTCAAAATAGAGACTGTCACCAGTGTCAGACCGATAAGGAATCCCGGCAATCCCCAGAGCCCTGTTGTGACGACCAAAAGAATACGGTAGATCCGCAGAGCATCAGCAAATTCGATACTGGAGAGGGACAGATTCGCCAGCATGGTGACAGCAGCATAGAAGAGGACTTCCGTGGAGGCCCAGTTAAGACTGACAGCAATGTCACCGATTAATAGTCCGCCGACAATGGACAGAGCACCGGAGACGCGGCTGGAGCTGAGTGCCGCTGAATACTTGAAAAGATCCAGCAGGAACTCCACCGCCAGCACATAGAAAAAAAGGCGGAAGGGTGACAGATCGCTGACGGGTGTGAGCTGCAGCGAGGCAGTAATCTCGGGATAGTAGGCGGAGAGAAGTAAAAATACCGGAAGGAGTAGGAGACTGACCGGAATGCACAGGAAGCGTATCATGCGGAAATAAGTTCCGGTCAGAGGATTGTTGTAATAGTCCTCCGGACTCTGGGTAAACTGGAAGATCGTACCGGGAAGCAGCAGAACGGCAGGGGAGTTGTCCACGATGAGCAGAATATGCCCTTCGCACAGATAGCTGCAGGCCACATCGGGCCGTTCCGTCAGCTGGATACTGGGCAGAGGATTCCACCAGCGTTTTTTGATCAGGAGTTCTTCCAGACTTTTGCTGCCCATGGTCAGGGAAGTGATCTGTAATTGGGAAAGCTTTTTCTTTAAGGTATCTAATAATTCCTCATTGACCTGATCCGCCAGATAGGCGATAGCTACATCCGTGCGGCTTTCTGCACCCAGAGAACAGATAGAGAATGTCAGTTTCGGAGAACGCACCCTCCGGCGGATCAGATTGGTATTGAACAACAACGTCTCCACAAAACCGTCCCGGGCACCCCGGGTGATCCGTTCAGTGTCAGGTTCGGAAATGCTGCGGACAGGATAGGTACGGACATCGATGATCACGGCCTGTGCAAAACCTTCTACCAGAAGGACAGAGGGGCCACTGAGAATATTTTGCAGAATCGTATCTATAGAGGAAGTCAGTGACACCTGGGCATACCCCAGTTTGCTCTGCACATAGCGAGGGAGATCCCGGATTTCGGAATCCAGTGTATAGAGGGGGTCCTGCAAGTCGGAAAAAATTTGTTGAAGGATCTCCGTCTTACAAAAACCATTGACACCGATCCAGTAAGCCGGCGTATTTCCCAGCTTCAGGTCACGGGTGATCAGGTCAAAACTGTCATCCAGTGGCAGCAGAGCGTGGAAAAGTGCCGTATTTTTGGATAGATTTGTGGATAAGGAGCGTTGTACCATAGTGGGGAATCCTTTCTGATCACTTGCATAGACTGCCAAACAGGTATATGGTATTATTATTCAGATAGATTCCCCAAGTTTTTCGGAACTATACGGATCAGTGGTATAATTGACACAACCCCAGCAGGATCAACAATAAACCTGAGACGGGATCCGTATATTCCCCGATCTGCTGCAGGAAAGCAGACCTGCCCAGACGGCTTCCGAAAGCCAGAAATCCGAAGGAGCAGAAAAAGGTGGACACCGATGCCGGAAGGAAAGGAAGTCCCGTAATACTGGCGGAGAAACCGATGCCGATATTGTTCATGGAAAGGGCACAGCCCAGCACCAGTATCTGCGACAGGGATAATTCCCGGTGCCCGGCAAATTTTTTCTTTTTCTGGCACAGATTATTATCCGGGGAAAAATTGCAGCACCATCTGGAAAGCAGCCATTTCCCCACGTAGTAAAGACCGAAAAGGATCAGTACACTGCTTCCGATCCGGGTACCGATGCCGATGGGAAACAAGGGTAACAACAGGTTGCCAAGACCTATAGAGATCACAGTCCCGATCAGGGTGACTGTGCTGATCAGCAGATTATGTCTGGCAGGCAGAGGGACTTTCTGGAGGCCCAGAGCCATACCTACCAGAAGGGCATCCAGACTGGCTGAGATGCCGAAGAGCAGAGGGGGCAGAATAGACATAACATGCTCCGTAGAAAATATTCTTAATTTTACTATATTCCCCTGAAATTATTTTGTGAGGTTGTGGGGCAAAGGAACAAATGAGTATGGAAGTAAAGAGAAAACTGAGTGAATTCCTAAAAAGAGAGACGGTTCTGACCGTAGCGATCCTGCTGGCAATAGTGTCCGCGGTGATGATTCCGCCGGACAGAGAATATGCAGGATATATTGATTTCCGCACACTTTCGATCCTTTTCTGCCTGATGACGGTGATGGCAGGCTTGCAGAAACTGGGTGTTTTCCGTAATATTGCAAAAACGCTGTTGCGACATACACAGAATACCATACAGTTGGCAGAGGTATTGGTACTATTGTGTTTCATTTTCAGTATGATCATCACCAATGATGTGTCATTGATCACGTTTGTACCGTTTACCTTCATTGTGCTGCGGCTGACAGGCGAAGAAGCTGTGAAAAAACTGGCAGTACCTGTGATCGTTCTGCAGACGCCGATCGGAAATCCGCAGAATCTGTATTTATATGGGAAAACACAGATGTCCGCTGGAACATTTATACTTTTGATGCTGCCTTATTCTCTGGTGTCACTGCTTTTACTGATGATCTGTGTGGTAATTGTGGCAAAACGAAGCGGAATCGAAGTCCGGGGAGCAGAAGTTTTGCTGACAGAAGATGAGAAGCTGGAACAAAAGAAATATTTACTTCCGGCATATTTGCTGTTATTTGTGTTGTGTCTGCTGACTGTGGCTCATATGATTCCTTATCCGGTGACATTGGGAACTGTGGCATTGGCGGTTCTCCTTTTAGATCGTGGTACTCTTATAAAAGTGGATTATTCGCTTTTGCTGACGTTTGTGGGTTTCTTTATTTTTATAGGAAATATGGGAAGAATGCCTGCTTTCTGTGATTTCCTGCAGAAGATCATCGGAGGTAGAGAAGTGATGACAGCCGTGATTGCCAGTCAGGTGATCAGTAATGTTCCGGCGGCCCTGCTGTTATCCGGATTTACGGAAAATATAACGGCATTGATCATCGGTACGAATCTGGGAGGGATGGGGACGCTGATCGCATCCATGGCCAGTCTGATCTCCTATAAACAGGTGGCCAGACAGATTCCGGGAGAGAAAAAGAAGTATTTTGGATGGTTTACCATAGCAAATATCGTTTTTTTAATGATATTGGTATTGGAAAACTGTCTGCTGTAACTATAGAAAGCAGTCTGTCTGCCGGGAAAGGCAGAAAAGATGGCAATAACTAAAAAATAATCTGGGAGGTATTCGTCATGACAGAAGATATGACAATCATTGCAGAAGAGGCTTATCTGGCGGCCAAGGAGATCTTGGAAAAGGCGAGGCTGGAGCAGGGAGAGTTGTTTGTGGTAGGCTGTTCTACCAGTGAGGTGGGAGGTGCTACTATCGGTACCTATTCCAGCCCGGAGCTGGCGGAGATGGTCTTCGGCGGTATTTACCAGGCCACGCAGGAAGCCGGGGTATATCTGGCTGCGCAGTGTTGTGAGCATCTGAACCGTGCACTGATTCTGGAAAAAGAGGCTGCGGTAAAATATGGTTATCCCATGGTAAATGTGGTACCTCAGCCTAAGGCAGGCGGATCTTTTGCGACGGCGGCGTATAAAGCCTTCGAGCATCCGGTGGCTGTGGAACATATTCAGGCGGCAGCAGGAATGGATATCGGGGATACGCTGATCGGAATGCATCTGAGAGATGTGGCAGTACCGGTGCGCCTCCGGTCCGGACAGATCGGAGACGCCCATGTGGTATGCGCCCGCACCAGACCGAAATTCATTGGTGGCGGCAGAGCGGTTTATGACGAAGAATTATTGTAAAGAAATGATATGTGGCTATTTCTGTGGCATTCCGCGGAAGTAGTCACGGATCCAGCGTCCGGATTCATTGAAATCATCGTCGGTCCAGTCGGAAAGTGCCGTGCTGCAAGCCTTGAAGACGCTGCTGCTTTCGTCTTTGTTGGCGAGATTCCAGCAACAGAAGCTGATCTGGTACTTGTTCAGCAGATCCAGCCATTTGGTAGTGGAAACAAAATCATTAGCACCATTGCCGGAGGCATCGCACATGCCAAATTCGCTGACAAATACCGGAAGCCCGTTCTGAACACAGGTCTCTAAGCGGTTCCGCAGGTCGTCTTTATGGGTGCCTGCGTAGAAATGCAGCGTATACATTACATTGCTGTCATCCAGCGGAGAAGCGGCAGCCTTGTCGATCTCCTGACTCCAGGTTGGTGTTCCCACGAGAATTACGGCATCCGGCTTCTGCGCCCGGATCACCGGGATGACTTCTTCTGCGTAAGACTTGATGCTGTCCCAGGAAGTACCGCCGTTGGGTTCATTGCAGATCTCATAGAGCACATTGTCGTTGTCGGCAAAAACTTCCGCCATTTCCCGGAAAAAGGCGATCGCCTCATCTTTGTTCTGGTTCGGATCACAGTCACTTAAAATATGCCAGTCCACGATCACATACATTCCCAGCTCCGTAGCGTAGGATACGCCATCTTTTACCAGCTGTTTCAGCTGTTCTTTGTCTCCACCGGCACAATAGCCGCCGTATTCCGCCGTATACATGGCGAGGCGGATACAGTTAGTATTCCAGTCGTCCCGCAAGGTACGGAGGGAATCATAATTGATATACTGGGGGAACCAGGCAATTCCGTGGGTAGACATGCCGTAAAGCTGAACGGTGTTGCCGTTTTCGTCTGTCAGCTTACCGTTTTCTACATGGAGAGCGCCATGCTGCCCGTAGGGCGTGGAGGCATCCACGGAGAGTGCTTCGGAAGATGGGGGTTCAGTTTCCGCAGGCTGGGCTTCGACTGTTTCGGGGACGGATGTCTGTTCGGGAGCGGTTGTGCTTTCGGAGATGGTCTCGGTGATGGCAGCGGAAGGTGCCTCAGAGGAGGTCGCTGCGGTTTCATTGGCTGCATCCTGTTTGCCACAGCCGGCCAGTGCGCAGGTACTCAGAGCCGCCAGAACGGCACAGCTCAGTGTTTTTCTGAAGATAGACATAGGAACCTCTTTTCTTAATGAAAATAATAAAAATATAAACAATGGGTTACTCTTTCAGAACTACAACAATACAAACACTTACAGGAAATATTATAGTTGCCCGGGTTACGGTTGGCAAGAAATGATTGCCCCCGAATAGGAGCTGTGATACAGTTAATGGGAACAGATTATAGAAATGGAGGAAATCCATGCTTCCACAGGTGTTTTTAGAGAGAATGCAGGGACTTTTGGGATCGGAATACGAGGAGTTCCTGGTAAGTTTTGACCATGAAAAATATCAGGCACTGCGTCTGAATCCCCTAAAACTGCGGACGGAGTCCGGACGGACAGATGACAGTACTGTCATAGAAGAAAAAATACAGCAGACCTTTCGTTTGCATCCGGTTCCCTGGGCGGACAACGGCTATTACTACACAAAAGAGGACCAGCCCGGAAAGCATCCCTGGCATGAAGCGGGCCTGTATTATATCCAGGAGCCCAGTGCCATGGCACCGGTGACACTACTGTCACCACAGCCCGGAGAGCGGATCCTCGATTTATGTGCTGCTCCCGGAGGGAAAAGTACCCAGATCGCATCAGCGATGGAGGGAGAAGGACTGCTTGTCACGAATGAGATCCACCCGACGAGGGCGAAAATACTCTCGGAGAACGTGGAGCGCATGGGCATCCGCAACGCCTGTGTATTGAATGAGACGCCGGAGCACCTGGCGGATATTTTCGAGGAATATTTTGACCGGATCCTGGTGGATGCACCCTGCTCCGGAGAGGGAATGTTCCGGAAGAATGAAGTGGCCTGTGAGGAATGGAGCCCGGAGAATGTACAGCTCTGTGCGGACAGACAGGACGGCATTCTAGAATGTGCCGCCCGGATGCTGGTACCCGGCGGCAGACTGGTGTATTCTACCTGCACCTTTGCACCTGCGGAGAATGAAGGCAGCATCAGCCGGTTTCTTGCAATGCATGAGGAATTCGAGATCGTTCCCATTGATAAAAAAGCACTGGGGATCCCGGAGGGCTGTGACGGCATTCCGGGTTGCGTGGAGAATCCCGCGCCGGGAATCGAAGGTACCTTGCGCCTGTGGCCTCATAAGCTGAAGGGAGAAGGTCATTACGCCGCGGTATTGCAGAAGAAGGGAAAGCTTCCGGAGGGGTATCAGCCGGTGTGCGCAACGGGAACAGAAAAAGGAATCCCCGCAAAGAACCTTGCGAAGGACTGGGCGGAATATTTTGCTTTTGCAAAAGAGACTTTTTCGGAGAAGCTGATGGGGGAAGCGGGATTGTGTACGGCGGGAGAAGGATTTCTGGCGTTCGGTGATAATCTGTACCGTATGCCGGAGAGAATGCCAGGGGTCAAGGGGCTGAAAGTGCTGCGTCCGGGACTGCACCTGGGAACCTTGAAAAAGAATCGTTTCGAACCGGCTCATGCGCTGGCACTGGCGCTGTGCCCGAAGGATGTGAAGCATGTATGGAATCTGTCCGTGGAGGAAGCGGCTGCTTATCTGAAGGGACAGACTTTTTCCGCGGAAGGCGAGAAAGGCTGGTATCTGATCTGCGTGGACGACATCAGCCTGGGCTGGGGAAAACTGGCCGGAGGCGTCATGAAGAATCATTATCCTAAAGGACTGAGAAAGTGATTAGGTAATAGAGATGCAACGGTATAGATTAACATCCGGAACAACGGTTAGGGGGATGACAGAGGAATAGGTTATGAAAACGGAAATATTATATGAAGATAACAGCATACTGGTCATCCGCAAACCGGCAGGACTGGCGGTACAGTCCGCCAGGATCGGACAACCGGATGTGGTCAGCGAGTTGAAATCCCATCTTGCAAAGCTTCCCGACACAGGGAGGCTGGGACCGGGAAAAGGAGAGCCATATCTGGGCATAGTCCACAGACTGGATCAGCCGGTGGAGGGCGTGCTGGTATTTGCCAAAGAGAAAAAGGCGGCAGCAGCTCTGACGAAACAGTTATCCGATGGTACACTGAATAAACATTACTATGCAGTACTCTGTGGATATCCTGCTGTTGCAGAAGGGGAGCTTGTGGATTATCTACGGAAAGAGGGCAGCGTGGCAGTGGCAGTCACCGGCAGAGAGAAGAATTTTCCAGACGCAAAGATCGCAAAACTGCATTATAGCATTTTGGAGAAAATTAATCAGCCTATGCCGCTGGCACTGGCAGATGTCTGCATTGAGACCGGACGGTTCCACCAGATCCGCGTGCAGTTTGCCCATGCGGGATGGCCGTTGTTGGGAGATACCAAATACGGGAACACTACAGTCGCCGGAACGGCGGGGAGTCCGGCATATCGCGGCGTGGCACTTTGCGCATATTCTCTGGATTTTACCCATCCCGGCAACGGCAAAAAGATGTCATTCCGGGTGAAACCGCAGAATCCTGCATTTGAAAAATTTACAAAAATTCCTTCGGAGGATATTTTCGAAGGATAAAAAAGCCTGTCCGGCACACACTAATCCCAAAAAGGAAGTGTGCGGCATGGATTGGGGAGAATTTGGCAAAAAAATAATAGGAAAAAAGATGATAGTACTGCTTCTGGTAACGGGGGCAGTCTATTTTTTTCTGCAATATCTGACACCTCTGTCGGCACCGGTACTGTTGGCCATGCTGTTTGTCACAATTTTTGGGCCAATGATGAAGCGGATGAATCAGCGTCTGCATTTTCCCAGACCCCTCAGTGCCATAGTGCTTCTCATCGTGGCAACAGTGTTGCTGGTGGGGTTACTCTGGATTCTGGTGTCCTGGATGCTAGGCAGCCTGCCGGTATGGATCGGCAATCTGGAACTGCGGGAGCAGGAGTGGCTGGAAGCCGTCCGGGGGCTGTGTCGCAGCGTGGGAGAGATTATTGGTGTGGAGACTGCGTATCTGGAAAATACGGTCAGTGGCAGACTACAGGAGGGGCTGGATTCACTGGAAGAAAATATTCTGCCGGGAATGCTTTCCCAGTCTATGCAGTATGTGCAGTGGTTCGCGGAGCTGGGAGGATTTCTGGTGACGTTTTTGATCGCTTCGGTGCTGCTGGCGAAAGACTATGACGGTATTATGAACCGTCTGCTGGATCAGGAGGCCTGTCATGTACTTCTGGAGGTGATCTGCGGGATCGTCCGTTATATTGCCACTTTTGTAAAGGCCCAGGGGATCATTATGACCACGATTGCCATGACAGCCGCGGCAACATTGGGAATCGCCGGAATAAAACATGGTATTTTGTGGGGGATCCTGGCGGGGATTTTAGATGCGCTGCCTTTTATCGGAACGGGAGTGGTACTGGTTCCGCTGGGCATGTTTCAGATCCTGGATGGCAACTGGGGCCGGGCACTGGTCTGTGGTGTATTGTATGTGGTCTGCATTTTTCTGCGGGAGGTCATGGAGCCTCGTCTCATCGGCAGAAAAATAGGGGTATCCCCCATAGCAGTGCTGGTGTCGTTGTATGCCGGAATCCGGCTGTTTGGCGTCTGGGGGATTATCAAGGGGCCATTGGGATTTGTGCTCATCTATGAGACTTATCACAGCCTGGCCCGCATGTATGACCGCCAGAGGGAGCAGGAACAACAGGAATGAGAAAAGATTGACGAAAGAAGTGTCGAAAGCTATCATAAAAGTATTAGACAAAGGAAGCTTAGGAGAGACGGACCTATGGCAAAAAAAACAAAAGGGAAAAATTCTGTGGAATCGGTGGCAGAAACGCTATGCAATTTCAGCCGGTTCCTGTGTGATATCGTGATCAGCGTGTATCTGTTTGTGATATTGGCTGTACTGCCGTTGTACAACAGGGGCTATGCCCAGATCGGAACAGACAAGGAGAATTTTTTTATTAAGACTATGACTTATGCGGGGAAATGTCTGCTTCCGGTATTTGTGTTGTGGCTGATCCTTCGCCTCATCGTGGCAAAGCAGAAACAGGAGCTTCCGGAATTTCGGACTATTCCGAAAAGAATCTGGCAGGCTTTGAACACCACGGATAAATTTGCTGCTCTATACGGGATTGCCGTGGTAATGTCCTATGTGTTTACCCGGTATCGGGAGGAGGCACTGTGGGGGACGGCATCCTGGCGGATGGGGATGTGGACCCAGCTGGGAGCGGTCATTGTATATTTTATGATCTCACGGATGTGGCAGAGAAACGACTGGATCGTGATCCTGACATTGCCGGTGTCGACCATTGTTTTTTTCCTCGGATATATGAATAAATTCGGGCTGTGCCTTGTAGATAAGGAGATCATCAATTCCTCCTTTATTTCTACCGTGGGAAATATTAACTGGTATTGCGGTTATCTGGTGACGGTGCTGTTCGGTGGAGTTTATCTGTTATGGTGGATGGGATCGGAGATCACTTGGAAGAGAGCGCTGCTGATGGGGTATGTGACGATCGGTTTTGCTTCTCTGGTAACCCAGGGCAGCAGCAGTGGTGTTGTAACTTTAGCCGTAATGCTGTTTGTATTGTTTGGCATGTCTGTGAAAGATGGCGGAAAAATGGAATGCTTCTGGCAGGAAATGACATTGTTATCGGTGTCATGTCTGATCACATATATTCTGCGGAGCTGCAATGTGCTTTCGCAGGAACTGCCGATGGAAAAAGTGACGGATATCCTGACGTTTTCCGCAATGAGTGTGATTATGACGATCGTGTCAGTAGTGGTACTGTGGCTAGTACATACCAGCAATAACAGAAATCATTACCGTGGGAAACTTTTTTGGGGCATCTATCGGATATTGTGCGTAGCACTGCCGGTTGTGAGCGTGGCATTATTAGCGTTTATTCTGGCGAATACGCTGTTGGGCGGAAAACTGACGTCCTTTCTGACGGAGACGGCAGGTGACGGGGGCAGCAACTGGCTGATGTTCAGCGCAGCCTGGGGTAGCAACAGGGGAGCCACCTGGTCGGCGGGAGCCAGCTGCTTCTGGGAAGCAGATCTGTTACATAAGATTTTCGGCGTAGGGCCGGATTGCATGTATGCGTTCCTGTCGAATGAGGCCAGCCCGGAGTTGCAAAATATGGTGTATGATTTCTTCTATGGAAACCGCCTCACTAATGCACATAATGAATGGCTGACGATCCTGGTGGATATAGGAGTGCTGGGGCTGGTCAGTTATGCGGGAATGATGATCTCAGTAATCCGTAATTTCCTGCATGCCGGGAAAAAGTCGATGCTGGTGGGAGCCTGCGGGTTCTGTGTGCTGGCCTATACGGTGAACAATATGTTCAGCTTCCAGCAGGTGATGAATATTTCGACGGTGTTTGTGATTATGGGGATTGGAGGGAATTTGCGGCGTTCAGCCCGTGATTGAACCAGCGAAAGTTGAATTTATGGTCTCCGCTTCGGTCGGTCCAGGCCGAGGTCCCCCGGACCTCGTGGGGTCTCCGCTC
>OHEC01000799.1_pt1 | contig 14530 bp, 10 predicted proteins | sample 1567141 | NCBI WGS metagenome assembly OHEC01 (sample SAMEA3879567, study PRJEB24766) | human gut metagenome | biome: human-associated habitat; feature: feces | place: USA | collected 1985/1987 | reverse complement strand
GTATGCTAATTCGTTGTTAGCGTTTGTATTTAATTTGTGATTTGACGCATCACCTGCGGATAGCTTCTCCAGCTGCAAGACCCCTGTCGAAACCTTGACTAGCCCTTGATCAGAATTATTATAAAGGTTTACAGACGGCATGTCAATGCCTTTGCTGTTTCGATTTAACGCATATTTATACTTTTTTCCCCATAAAATAATATTACGAATGAAATGCTGCGTGTGAACTTGTAACGTTCCAGCAAGAATTGTTTGTACGGATCAGGAGGTCAGATGGCAAAAAAGAAAAGCGTAGAGAAAAGCAATCCGGAGTGCCGTCGCAGTTTGACAGACCGATCGGAGCTGCAAAAGTTTGTGCTGCATTTGCTGCAGGGCGCGATGATCGGGATCGGGGCAGTGCTTCCGGGAATTTCAGGCGGTGTTTTAAGCGTAGTGTTTGGCATTTACGAACCGATTATGGCATTTTTGTCAAACCCCAGGGAGGCGCTTTCACAATACGGCAGACTTTTGCTTCCGGTGCTTTTGGGGGCAGCGGGCGGATTTTTGCTCTCTGCGCGTGCGATCGGATTTTTCCTGACACGCTATGAAGTTTTGTCGGTGTGCCTGTTTGTCGGGCTGATCGTCGGAATGCTGCCGTCGATGTTTCGGGAGGCAGGAGAAAAAGGAAAGAGCAGATGGGATATAGCGTTTTCCTTTTTTCGTTTATACTAATTTTTGTTTATGCTAAAGGGTTATAGCTTAAAATTCATTCTTAATAATTATTAAGTAGCCAGAGAATGTTTTTGTTATGTATAATGAAAATGTGAACATTCTTTTAATTTATGATAATGTTTGATGATTTTTCAAAGTAATTGTGATATCATATAAAAAGTTTCAAGTGACTATCTTAAAGCTTTGCCAGGCTTTTTATAAAGGATGTGTTCTCAGAGTTCTTAGTACATTTGCTTTTATGGATGATTTTTTACTAACGTATGTATTGCGTATACCTCAAAATTTGAGGCAGGTCTGATAAGAATCTTCCCTCAGATCAAGTACAAAAGATTCCGAGAGTATGTAAGAGTATTTAGGAGGTAAGTATGTTTCGGAAGAAGAATGGGCAGGAGTTCATGGATGAGCGGAACGTGGATTCATCTGTGAATGATAAAGAAGAGAAAAAGGGATTTTTTCACAGGAGGAAGAAGAAAGAGATTAATCTATATGAAGATGATATGGGCTATATCGAGGAGGACGGTGATTTTTCAGAAGAAGAATATGATAAAGAATTAGATGAGTTACAGGAAGATGAGAAACCGGAAAAGAGAAAGAGAAGATTTTGGCATCGGAAGAAAGAAGATACATCGGAAGAAGCTCAGACAGAAGATTTAGCAGAGGAACATCATGATGAAGATGGTTTTCTCAGTGATGAGGATGCGATTATTCTGCAGGAGCCGGAAAAGAAGAAGTTTTCTAAGAAGAAGCTGGCACTCATCTGTGGTACGGCAGCAGTCATAGTGATAGCTGTTGTTTTTTTTGTTATTCGGAATATGGGTGGTACAAGCGAAGGAAAGGCGTATGTAGAATCTGTTCGTGAGATTACAGGACTTGGAACGGCTGCCGGGGCGAATAACCGTTATACAGGAACGGTTGATGCGGAAAGTTCATGGAAGATTAATTTACAGTCGGATATGTCTGTAGAGAAGCGTTATGTGAATGTTGGCGATCAGGTGAAAAAGGGAGATAAGCTGTTTAAATATAATACACAGGAGCTGAAGCTTTCAAAAGAAAAGAAAGAGCTGGAACAGGAGACTTTACAGAATGAGATTAATCAGTTGACAAAAGACATCAGTTCCTATCAGTCTGATTTGAAGTCTGCAAGTGCTACGGAGAAGATTCAGCTTCAGACGCAGATTTTAACAGCACAGACTACGATTAAGAAAGATCAGTATACGATTAAGACAAATAAAGAGACGATCAAGACATTAGAGAAGAATATTAAAGATGCTACAGTAAAGAGTAAGATGAATGGTCTTGTAAAGAAGATAAACAGTTCTCTGGAAAGCAGTTCTTCCTCAGGTGATGACAGTTCAGATGATGGTTCAGATTCCGGAGATGGAAGTTCAGATGATTCTACATATATGACAATTCTTGCAGTAGGTAACTACCGTATTAAAGGAAAGGTCAGTGAAACGAATGTTAACAGCCTAAATGAAGGGGATCCGGTTATTGTACGTTCAAGAGTAGATGATTCCCAGACCTGGAAAGGAACGATCAGCAGTATCAAGACAGATGCTACTGCAGATGATTCTACCGAGAGCAGCGATGAGATGGCTTACGATGATTCTTCGGATGGTAGTACAGGAGAGACTGCATCAAAATATAATTTCTATGTGAAGCTCGATGATGATAATGGCTTAATGATGGGACAGCATGTTCTTGTTGAACCGGATAACGGCCAGGATGAGAAGAAGGATGGTATGTGGCTGCCGGCTGCCTATATTAAGAAGAGTAACGGCAAGTATTATGTATGGCTGGATTCTCATAATAAGCTGAAGCTTCAGGAGATTAAAGTTGGTGAGTATGATGAGAATCTTGATGAGTACGAAGTGAAGAGTGGACTCAAGACAACAGATTACATTGCCTGTGATGACAGTACATTAAAAGAAGGTATGCGGGTTACAAGAGTTGCTCCGGAAGATAGTACTTCTGACTATGGAGAAGAACAGACAAGCGATGATGCCGAAACATTTGGAGCGGATGATTATGATTCCTATGAAGAAGATACTTCTGATTATGGAGAAGATACGTATGACAGTGGTTATGATGAAAGTATAGATGACGGCATAGATGCAGGGGATGATAGTTTCGATACAGAAAGTGACAGTTCAGATGCTGTTGATGATGGAACAAGTGACAGTGATATAGCAGACTTTGGAGAATAGAGATTCTCGATCAGAAAGGACATACAGCATATGCTTTTGGAACTAAAACATATTTATAAAAATTATTTGCAGGATAAGATTGTCATACCAGTTCTTAAAGATGTGAATATCTCTATTGATGAGGGAGAATATGTGGCAATCATGGGACCTTCTGGCTCAGGAAAGACAACGTTGATGAATATTATAGGGTGTCTGGATCGTCCGACGAAGGGAGAATTTCTTTTAGAAGGGGAGTCTATTGTAGATTATAATGAAAATCGCCTCTCGGATCTTCGATTAAATACTTTGGGATTTGTATTCCAGAGTTTTAATCTTCTGCCGAAGCAGACCGCTCTTGATAACGTAGCACTTCCTTTAAGTTATGCAGGCATACCGGTGAAGAAAAGAAAAGAGATTGCTTTTCAGGCATTGAAAAGAGTTGGGCTGGCGGATAGAGTACATTTCCGTCCAAGTCAGCTTTCCGGTGGACAGCAGCAGCGTGTGGCGATAGCCAGAGCACTTGTGAATAATCCTAAGATTATTCTTGCCGATGAACCTACCGGAGCTTTAGACAGCCGTTCCGGTATTCAGGTAATGAATCTGTTTCAGCAGTTAAATGAAGAAGGTGTTACGATTATTATGATTACGCATGATGCGAATATTGCCAATCATGCGAAAAAAGTACTTCATATTTTTGATGGAGAGATTGTAGAAGATAAAGCAAGAAAAGAGAAAGAAAAACAACAGTCCGAAGTGCAGAGTGAGGCAGCAGAAAGTGTTTCATCAGAATTAGAAAAAGATTTCGGAGTGAATGCATGGGAAGGAGAGATCTGATTTGAAGGGAAAGAAGAAGATACTGCTTGCTGTAGTTTTAGTTCTCGTTATGGCAGTGGGAATCACTTCCATTGTTGTTATAAGAAAGAGAAATAAAATTGTAGTAAAAGTATTCCCGGTAAGTAGTCTGAACAGTTCTGACTGGTTTGATACAGATACTTCTCTTACGGGAACGCTTACTTCAGATTTTATACAGGAAGTTCATGTTTCCGGTGGACAAAAAGTAAAGAAGATTTATGTCAAAAAAGGTGATAAAGTTAAAAAAGGCGATGTTCTTTTGAAATATAATGTTGCGGAAAAAGAACTGGATTTAAAACTTCAGAAGCTTCAGATTCAATCGTCCAAGTTGGAAATTGCTGAGATGGAGAAGGAATTAAAGAAGCTTAAAAACACAAAGACAGTTGGTTCGATCAATACAGGAAACAGCAGTGTGATGGATGCATCTGTTAATCTTTCCGATATAAAGGGAACAAGTCTTCGCTACCTTATGGCAGAGGCGGAAAGTGATGGAACTACCGCAGTGAGCAATTCGAAAGCTGCGAATGAGGCAGATGGAAACAGTGGTTCCGAAAGTGGTTCAGGAAGTGGAAGCAGCCCCGGCTCCGAGAGTGGTTCCGGAAGTGGAGGCAGCTCCGGCTCCGAGAGTGGTTCCGGAAGTGGAAGCGGCTCCGGCTCCGAAAGTGGTTCAGGAAGTGGAAGTGGCTCCGGCTCCGAAAGTGGTTCAGGAAGCGGAAGCGGCTCCGAAGGCGGTTCTGGAAGTGGAAGCGGCTCCGGCTCCGAAAGCGGTTCTGGAAGTGGAGGCAGCTCCGGCTCCGAAGGTGGTTCTGGAGAGGAATCAGGAAAGGATGATGCGAAACTTTCCTTAAAATCCAGTGTGAATGATATTTCAGATAAAGCATCTGGTAGTGGCACAGAAAAAGATCCGTATATATTTAATTTAACAATGGATGGTAAAGTAAAAGGTTCTTTTATTAAGAAGCTGATTACTGATGGAAGTTATGCGGAATTTCGTGCTTATAAATCAGAGGAAGCAAAAAAAACATCGGCTACTTTTGAACTTGATCCAAGTACGAAAGTGAATGTTTATGCAGAAGATGGCTATACGGTCAATCAGTTAAATGAAGGTGGAGATACAAAAACTCTTCATAATTCTATTGATCTGGTCAGTGAAAAAGATGCATCTAGTGGAAATGGAAGTTCCGCCGGAAATGCCTATATTTATTATTTAAATGTAAATGGATTGGTAAAAGGATCTGTAATTTCTAGTCTTCATAAAGAGAATAAATATGCTACATTTATCGAATTTGATGAGAACGGAAAAGAAAAAGATCGATATGAATATAATCCTTCTAAAGCTTTTAAAGATCTCGATGAAGATGCATATTATACTGTTTCCAAAGGAAAAGAAAAAAGTCTTCATGATCTGAATGAACGGGCGACATACAAAGATTTAAAGGCAGAAAGTCTGGAAGATGGACAGCAGGGTGCAGATGGAAAGTATACATTCTATTTGCCTAAAGATGGGAAAATTAGCGGCGCACTGATTAATGATTTGATCAAGAAGGGGTTAACAGCGGAATTTATAGAATATGCTTCCGAGACAGATTATGATAATGAGAATACAGCAAATGCAAATAAATTAGAGATTACACCTGACAGTAAGTTTACAGTAGAACTTGCAGATGGAACAGGGTATACGATTTCTTATTTAAAGAGTAAAGTAAAGAAAGATGATCCACCGGCTACAACAACCGAGAATAAAGGAAATACTGTTCCAACAACAAATAAGACACCAACGCCGGCGGCAGATAAGGAGATCAAGTTTAAACAGAATCGAAAGAAAGTAAAAGCGGGTAATGGCTATCTCTTTTCTGTAGTGTCTAAAGATGGAAGCTGGGGAAATGGAGAGGATGACCAGAGTAAGGTTACATGGACTTTATCAAATAATATTTCAAAGTATACAAGTATTGAGAAGACGAAGTCTGGTGTCTGGTTATATGTAGATGAAGGAGAACCGTCTTCTTCTATTACACTTACTGCGCAGGTTAAGAATGTAAAAGGTATTTCTAAAACTAAGATATCAAGAACGTTGGTTGTGAAAGAAGCGGACACCAGCGGTGGAGATAATACTGGCGGAGACGGCGGTGATGATGGAGATGGCGGTTCTGGCATTGACGATGGCAGTGGAGATAATGGCGGTGATGATGGCAATAATTATACTGCAGCAGAGTTAAGGGAAGCAATTGCCGAAAAAGAAGATGAAATTTCTGAAGCCAAACAAGATCTTCATGAAGCGCAGATTAACTACAATGAAGCAAAAGCAGAAGTAGATAAAGCGACAGTTAAGGCAAAGATTGCTGGTACGGTTACTACTTCATGCGATAAAGGAACGGTTCCTACAGATGGTTCGGCGGCTATCGTAGTTAAGGCAGCAGATGGAATGTATGTTAAGACTTCGATTAGCGAGATGGAACTTAGCAATATAAAGGTTGGTGGAACGATCAAATGTGTATCTAGTGATACAGGAGATGAGTATACCGCAGAAGTAAAGGAAATTTCGGATTTCCCTACCGGAGACAGTAGTAATGATGGAGGAAGTTCCAATCCAAATAGTTCTTATTATCCGGTCATTGGCTTTATTAAAGATGCAGATGGTTTGAGTCCGGGTGGTTCTGTCGAAGTTTCTTATAGTTCAAAGTCTATGGGAACAGCGAATGATAATGCAATCTACATTCAGAAAGCATATATCCGCACAGAAGACAAAAAGAATTATGTTTATATTCGTGATAAAAAGACAAAGCGTCTGAAGAAGCAGTATGTCAAAGTTGGAAAGACTATGAATGGCCAGTATATGGAAATTATATCTGGACTGACAGATGAAGATAACATTGCCTTCCCTTATGGAAAGAACTTAAGAGAAGGAGTTAAAACGAAGATTTCCGAAGATGACAGCGAAATGATTTATTAAGGAGGAGAACGATGCTTGAAAATATAAGATTATCTTTTCAGGGTGTATGGAGTCATAGACTGCGTTCTTTCCTGACGATGCTGGGCATCATTATCGGTATTGCGGCAATTATTGCCATTGTATCAACAATTAAGGGAACGAATGAACAGATTAAAAAGAATCTGATCGGTTCTGGTACCAATACAACAACAGTACAGTTAACAGAAAGTGGAAACTATCCAGCAGAAATGGAATATGGAATTCCGAAGGGAATTCCTGTTCTTGATGATGCCATGCGTGAACAGTTAGTTGAGCTTTCCCATGTAAAAGATGCTTCCCTTTATATGTCACGTACACAGGTAGATTACATTTACTATAATTCAACAGTGCTTTCCGGTGGGCAGTTGATCGGGGCAGATTCTCATTATCTTGGAACCTGTGGTTATGTAATGAAAAGAGGAAGAGGCTTTACGGAGAGTGATTATGAGAAGTATCGTAAAGTAGCAGTAGTAGACAGTGTAGCAGCCGACTCTCTTTTTGGAAACGAGAATCCGGTAGGAAAGACCATTGATATAAAAGGAGAGCCATTTATTGTTGTTGGTGTCATTGAAGAGTCTACCGCCTTCAGCCCGGTAATTAATTCTGTAGAGGATTATTATACTTATGTATATAACGACGGAAGTGCGAGTGGTATTGTTGTAATTCCTGATGTGGACTGGAATATTGTTCAGCAGTATGATGAGCCACAGAATGCAAAGCTGCTGGCAGATTCTACAGATAATATGACATCTGTTGGAAAAGCCGCACAAACATTATTAAACGAAACGGTAACGAATAAAGATATCAAATATCGTGCGGCAAATATGAATGAGACCGCAGAAGAAAGTCAGCAGGTAAGCGCAACGACAAATAAACAGTTAATATGGATCGCAAGTATTTCATTATTAGTTGGTGGTATCGGTGTTATGAATATCATGCTTGTATCTGTAACAGAGCGTACAAGAGAAATCGGTTTGAAAAAGGCGATCGGTGCGAGAAAAAATCGAATACTGGCACAGTTCTTAACAGAAGCAGCAGTACTGACCAGTCTTGGCGGTATCATTGGTACGATTACCGGTATTGCATTAGCAGAAGTTATCGGAAAGATATCAAATGTTCCAATTGCAATCAGTATACCGGCAGTTATTCTGGCAATTGCATTTTCTACAATAATCGGAGTAGTATTTGGATTGCTTCCGGCAGTAAAAGCAGCTAATTTAGATCCAATCGTTGCATTACGTCATGAATAGTGTTATCATACATAAGTTAAAATATGCAAATGAAACTATGAAAATATGTAGAACGCGCATATCTCAGCAAGAATGCTGGGGCATTCTTGAATCTTGGATATATTAAAAAAATACAGGAATAAGATGTAAAAAGAACAATAAGTAATAGCTGATAGGAGAAGAGAATGGGTAAGTATTTTGGAACAGATGGTTTCCGCGGAGAAGCAAATGTAAATTTAACAGTAGAGCACGCATATCAGGTAGGTCGTTTTCTTGGCTGGTATTATGGTAAAGATAAAGAAGAGAAATGCAAAGTTGTAATTGGTAAAGATACACGTCGTTCAAGCTATATGTTTGAATATTCTTTAGTAGCAGGACTTACAGCTTCAGGGGCAGATGTATATTTACTGCACGTAACAACAACACCTAGCGTTTCTTATGTAGTAAGAACAGAAGATTTTGACTGTGGTATCATGATTTCTGCAAGCCATAATCCATACTATGATAATGGAATTAAACTCATTAATTCTAAAGGCGAGAAGCTGGATGAGGAAACGATTCTTAAAGTGGAAGATTATATTGATGGTAAGTTAGAAATTCCGATGGCAGTACGTGATCAGATTGGATGTACAGTTGATTATTCTGCAGGAAGAAATCGTTACATCGGTTATTTGATCTCTCTTGCAACACGTTCCTATAAGAATATGAAGGTAGGATTGGACTGTGCTAATGGAAGTTCCTGGATGATCGCAAGGAGTGTTTTTGACGCATTAGGAGCAAAGACCTATGTAATTAATGCACAGCCAGACGGACTGAATATTAATATGAATGCCGGTTCTACACATATCGAAGTGCTTCAGAAGTTTGTAAAAGAGAATCAGCTTGATGTGGGATTCGCCTTCGATGGGGATGCAGACCGTTGTATCGCTGTTGATGAGAATGGAAGCGTTGTAGATGGAGACCTCATTCTGTATGTTTACGGCAGATATCTTAAAGAAAAAGGTGAACTTCGTAATAATACAGTCGTAACAACAATTATGTCAAACTTTGGATTGTATAAAGCATTTGACGAACTTGGTGTTGATTATGAAAAGACACAGGTTGGAGATAAATATGTTTACGAAAATATGGTACAGAATGGACATCGTATTGGCGGTGAACAGTCAGGACATATTATTTTCAGTAAATATGCAACAACCGGAGACGGAATCCTTACGGCCATTAAGATGATGGAAGTAATGTTAGAGAAGAAGCAGTCTTTAGCAACGTTGACATCACCGGTTCGTATTTATCCGCAGGTACTTAAGAATGTACGTGTAAAGAGTAAACCGGAAGCACAGAATGATGCTGACGTACAGGCAGCAGTAAAGCAGGTTGCAGAAACACTCGGAGCAACAGGAAGAATCCTTGTTCGTGAAAGTGGTACAGAGCCAGTGATACGAGTTATGGTAGAAGCGGAAACAAAGGAAGAATGTGAGAAGTATGTTGATTCGGTAATCGAAGTTATCGAGAAAAAAGGTCATTGTGCATAAAGTTTTTACTTAAATAGCTATTTTGCCAAAAACTAAATTCAAGTCGAGCAGCCGCGAGACTTGGCGCGTGATTCTGGTCAGCGTAAGCTGACATATTCTTTACAGAATCACTGCGCATCCTCGCGGAGCGTTTATCTCAGTCGGAGATTGGACTCCCACTGAGACAAATTTGCTGTCACTCACCACCTGAAAGAGGTGGGAGTCTTCTCGACTGAGATAAATAAGCATGATATAATAACTGCGCCTTAGAGCAAGCGATGGATGCAGCGCATCATCGTGCATTGACAGGAGACAGTTGTTATATCATGCTTTTTTGTGCGTATTGTTTAATTTTTTATTTGGCTATATTGCTGTTACATTGCATTATGGAATGGATGTTGTGGGATTTTATAAAGCTTCATAAAATCTCTATAGAATTTCATCTTGAAATTTTATTTTTGGTGATGTATAATATATCAGAACAAATGTTTGGAAAAAGGGGCTACTCTTGCATCTGTTTGCAGATTGCTGTAAGATATCAGATGGGAGATGACTCCCACCTCTGCAGGTGGCAAGCAGCAAGTTTGTATCATATGTTATGTTAGAATTTCCTGGAGAGATTTTAATTGACTAAAGATAGTATTTATTTATCAGGAGAATAATCATGGAGAATATAACAATTAAAGATATTGTAAAGGCTGCCGAAGGACAGCTTTTATGTGGAGATGAGAATAAAGTAATCAAGGAGTTTTCAATCGATTCACGTTCCGGTAACGAGGATAGCATTTTTGTACCAATCATCGGGGAGAGAGTGGATGCACATAAGTTTATTGATGGCGCACTTAAGATAAATGGTGCGACATTTACATCAGAGCATGATAAGCCGTTAACTGGTTTTGAGGATAAGCCATGGATTAAAGTGGCAGATACAGTAGAAGCGATGCAGAAGGTGGGAACATTTTACAGGAATCGTATGAATCTTCCGGTTGTTGCTGTAACAGGAAGTGTTGGAAAGACAACAACAAGAGAGATGATCAGCACAGCATTAGCTTCACAGAAGAGGGTATTCCAGACAATCGGGAATCAGAATAGTCAGATTGGTGTGCCATTAACGCTTTCTCATCTTACAGCGGAAGATGAGATTGCCGTTCTTGAAATCGGTATGAGTGAAAGAGGGCAGATCGAGAAGCTTACCAATATGATTCGTCCGAATATAGCAGTTGTGACGATGATTGGAGTAAGTCATATTGCACAGTTGAAAACTCAGGAGAATATTTGTCTCGAGAAGATGGATATTGTAAAAGGACTTCCAGAAGATGGTATGGTCTTTTTGAATGGGGATGATAAGTTCCTTGCACCATATCGTGGAAAGCTTTCTCACAGAACATTTTTTTATGGATTGAATAAGGAATGTGATTATCGAGCAGAAGAAGTATGTGTGCGGGATGGACAGACCCTGTTTCGTTTTTATTATAAAGACGGCGAAGCAGAGAAAAATATGGAAGTTGTTCTTGGCACTATGGGAGAGCATAATGTACGTAATGCCTTAGTTGCATTAGGTGTCGCACATCAGATGGGACTTGACATGGAAGTGGCAGCGAAGGCACTTAGTACTTTCCATGGACAGCGTCAGCAGATGCATACATTAAAGAGCTGTACGTTGATTGATGATACATATAATGCCAGCCCAGATTCTATGAAGGCAAGTATTTCGGTACTTTCTTCTATGGAAGGTGTGAAGGGCAGGAGAATCGCCGCGCTGGCAGATATGCTTGAACTTGGAGAAAAAGAGAGAGAATATCATTATGAAGTGGGTAAGTTTATTGCTGGGACACAGGTAGATGAAGTTGCTGCCTACGGTGAACTTTCCGAAGAAATATTAAAAGGTATTGAAGACAATAATGAGAGAATTGTTGTAAAGCATTTTGAGACAAGAGGGGAATTACAGGAGTATCTCTTAACATATGTACATCCGGATGACGTACTTTTATTAAAAGCGTCTAACGGAATGAAGTTAAAAGAGATAGCAGAAGCATTTTTACAGAATGAATAATTTTCAGAAAAAAGGGAGCTTTACAGATGAAGATATATATAATGAGACATGGAGAGACAAAGTGGAATAAGAGGAGTAAGCTTCAGGGACAGGTTGATATTCCTCTGGCACCTAAAGGTATCGAGCAGGCGCAGATGACAGCAGAAGGAATGAAGGAGATTCCTTTTGATCATATTTTTTCCAGTCCGTTAAAAAGAGCGTATAAAACGGCACAGATTGTTCGCATGGACCGTCCGATAGAGATTGTCCGCGATGACCGTCTGAAGGAGATGAGTTTTGGAACCTCCGAGGGAAAGTGTATCGGAAAGATTATGGAGAATCCGGCAATGACACGCTATCAGAGATTCCGTCTTGATCCAGAACATTTTCGCCCAGCAAAGTATGGAGAATATTTCCAGGATGTTTTAAGACGAACTGACGAATTCTTTAAAGAGGAGATTATTCCATTAGAAGGGAAAGCAGAGAATGTTCTCATTGTGGCACATGGCTGCGTAGTCAGAAGTTTTATCCTTAATTTGACAGGACGTTCCCTTGGTCAGTTTTGGAAGACACCTTTTGGAAAGAATTGCTCTTCGGTGGCATTTGAATATAAAAATGGTGAAATAAATATGATTTATGAGAATAAGTTATATTATGATACAGATTGTCCTGACTGGCAGCAACAGATTCCTTCCTATAAGAAAGGATATAGAAAGTAAACATTTATAAGTGGATATTTACAGGTGAATATCTATGAGAAGATGTGTATAAAGGTAAGTAATTATAATAAAATTGTGAGGTATTTATGGGAGAACAGATGGCATATAATGCGAATAGCATTGCAGTTCTTGAGGGACTAGAAGCGGTAAGAAAGCGTCCGGGAATGTATATCGGAAGTGTTTCGACCAGAGGTCTTAATCACCTTATTTATGAGATTGTAGATAACTCTGTAGATGAACATCTGGCAGGGTATTGCAGTAATATTCAGGTGGTTCTTGAAGAAGACGGAACGGCAACGGTTCGGGATAATGGACGAGGTATTCCGACAGGAATTAATAATAAGACAGGAATTCCGGCAGTAGAGATGGTATTTACTATGCTGCATGCCGGAGGTAAGTTTGGTACGGGAGGTTATAAGATTTCCGGTGGTCTTCATGGAGTAGGAGCCTCCGTTGTTAATGCACTTTCTGTCTGGCTTGAAGTGAAAGTACAGTCAGATGGTAAGGTGTATCAGCAGATGTACGAGAGAGGGAAAGCAGTAGCACCGTTGGAAGTCATCGGCAAGTGTCGGAAAGGCGATACGGGAACGAGCGTTACTTTTTTACCAGATGGAGAAATATTTGATAAAACATACTTTAAGGCGGAATCCATTAAGAGCAGATTACATGAGACTGCTTATCTGAATCCTGGATTATCTATTACTTTTGAGAATAGAAGACCAGGAGAAGAGGAAACCGTCCTTTTTCATGAAGAAGAAGGATTAAAGGCTTATGTCAGAGATTTGAATAAGGGAAAGCCGGCAGTTGGTGAGATTGTTTATTTTAAGAAAAAGATCGATGATATTGAGGTGGAAGCAGCTTTTCAGTATGTAGATGAATTTCAGGAAACAATTATGGGATTCTGCAATAATATCTGTACGATGGAAGGTGGAACCCATATTACTGGATTTAAGACAAAGTTTACGTCTGTTATGAATCAATATGCGAGAGAACTGGGAATTTTAAAAGAAAAAGATAAGAATTTTACCGGTGCAGATGTTCGTAACGGTATGACCGCAGTTCTTTCTGTTAAGCATAAAGATCCAAGATTTGAAGGACAGACTAAGACGAAGCTGGACAATCCGGATGCCGGAAAAGCAGTTAGTGAAGTACTTGGAGAAGAACTGACGTTATATTATGACAGGAATTTAGAAGAACTGAAAAAGGTGATTGCCTGTGCGGAAAAGTCTGCAAAGATTCGAAAAGCAGAGGAGAGAGCGAGAACGAATCTCATCTCGAAGTCCAAATTTTCTATTGATACGAACGGAAAACTGGCAAACTGTGAGAGTCGTGTTCCAGAAGAGTGCGAAGTTTTTATTGTAGAGGGAGATTCTGCCGGCGGTTCTGCTAAAACAGCAAGAAATCGCCGTACACAGGCAATTCTGCCGATTCGTGGAAAGATTCTTAATGTGGAGAAAGCATCTATGGATAAAGTGCTTGCTAATGCGGAAATTAAGACAATGATCCATACTTTTGGATGCGGATTTTCAGAAGGCTACGGCAATGATTTTGATATTTCCAAGTTAAAGTATCATAAGATTGTTATTATGACAGATGCCGATGTCGACGGTGCACATATTGCGACACTGATGCTGACATTTTTATACCGTTTTATGCCGGAGCTGATCTACAACGGCCATGTGTTTATTGCCATGCCGCCGCTTTACAAGGTGATTCCCTCCAGAGGGCAGGAGCAGTATCTTTATGATGACAAGGAGCTGGAGCGCTACCGGAAAACGCACACAGGGGAGTTCCGCCTGCAGCGGTACAAGGGTCTTGGTGAGATGGATCCGGAGCAGCTCTGGGAGACAACCATGGACCCGGAACGCAGGATACTTCTGCGTGTCACCATGGATGAGGAAACCACGTCTGAAGTAGATTTGACCTTCACCACCCTTATGGGCGACCAGGTAGAGCCCAGAAGGGAATTCATTGAAGCCAATGCAAAAAAGGTGAAGAACTTAGATATCTGATTTTAGACTGCAAACATAAAGGAGATTGAATATGGAACCAAATGTATTTGACAAGGTTCATGAAGTAGACCTTAAGAAAACCATGGAACAGTCCTATATCGACTATGCCATGAGTGTTATCAGCGCCAGGGCCCTGCCTGATGTCAGGGACGGCCTTAAGCCTGTACAGCGGCGTGTGCTGTATTCCATGATAGAGCTGAACAACGGTCCGGATAAGCCACATCGTAAGTGCGCCCGTATCGTCGGTGATACAATGGGTAAGTACCACCCCCATGGAGACAGCTCCATTTACGGAGCGCTGGTTAACATG
>OHEC01000787.1_pt1 | contig 14670 bp, 9 predicted proteins | sample 1567141 | NCBI WGS metagenome assembly OHEC01 (sample SAMEA3879567, study PRJEB24766) | human gut metagenome | biome: human-associated habitat; feature: feces | place: USA | collected 1985/1987 | reverse complement strand
TTTGCCGGAGTCCTCCCAGTCCCGCCGGGCCTGCGCGTTCCTGCCGTTCCGGACGGAGAAGCGCCGCTTGTAACGGAATGTGCCTCATGCCCGGCAGCGGATACCGTTCCTGCTGTTCCGGGCGGGGGCGCGGCACGGCTGCTCCGGGAACTGCCTGCTGTGGGGCGGGGACTTCCTGCCATATCCGACAAAACACCTTCGCCGCCCGGGGAGGCATGGGGGATGGGGGAGGCGGTATGCCTTCCTGCCATACCGACGAAAGGTGATACCACTCCAGACACGGTACTGCTCCCGGCGGGAGTGCCCGTTCCTGCCATACTGGAGGAAGATACTTCACCACCGTGAGATTGACGACCACCAATAGGCGGCCGTGTTCCTGCCGTTCCGGGGGTGGAAGCGCCGCCCTCACGCGGCCTCTGACTCCCAACCGGGGGACGGGCCGCGGATTTCTCCGTTGTAGCAGATGCGCTACCGCCTACACGAGACACGGTATCTGCACCGTGAGAAGCAGTTCCTGCCGGAGCAACCGGCGGGCGGGGCTCTGATTTTTCACCTCCAGCGACACCAGGAGGCGTCGGGATCTTCGGAGTCCGGTCCTGCTGAAGCGGCGGGCGCTCCCGCATGGTTTCACGAGTGCTGGAGGTGTGCGTCGTGCGTTCAGGACCGGCCACGGCAGCCGTCCCAGGCGTTACGGCCGACCTGCGGGTTACGCCTGCTCTATCGGGCCGCTTACTGTCTCCCTGGTCATACGAGGGAGTGCCGGGCGGCCGGCGCGTCCCATCCTGGGGTCCGGCAGTGCGGCCCAGCGTCCCCTTGGAGGACTCGCCGCTCACCCCGCCTGTCCGGACAGAGGCGGCGGTATAGGGAGTAGAGGCACGGGTCCCCCTTGCCTCCGGGGGAACAGAACTGCGTCGTGCCCCATGTGTATGGATCGTCGGCGTCTTACCGCCCTTGTGTTCAGCGGCCGGTTGTTCAACCCCCGCTGCATGGCTGCCCTCTGGCGGGGCTTCATCCATCTTGGGGGAGACGCCCTGCACAGTCTGTTTGGAAGCATACACTCCGCCTTGAGCAGAAGGAGAACGGGGGTCCGTCTGTGTTCCTGCCTGTTGTCCTGCGCTGGCAGCTCCAGGCGAGGCGCCAGCGCCGCCAGGACTTCCGCCAGACGGAGGCGGCGGGGGTGTGCGCGGATTGGTACGCGGCTCCGAAGAGCTTCCGCCGGAACTGCCGCCTTTCCGACTTTTATTTCCAACGGAATTTCCGGCGGCTTTTGCGATGGAGCTTCCGATCCCCTTGACAACCGCATAAGCCACCATGCCTGGAAGCCCGCGGCCGAGCCCATCGCCGGTGAGGGCGGGGTTAAGCCCCATGCGGGCGATGATGCCGTCTATCTTGCGGGCAACCCTGGCGATACCTACGATCAGAAGCATCCAGGGCAGGACGGCAACCCCGCTTGGTACATACCCCAAAGCCGAAATCAGCAGCTTCAGGAATATGACATTCATAATCATCATCACGCACATGGAGCCGAACATCCGGCACCAGCCCTTGAAAATGTCCTCCGTATTTTTGGACCCGCCCATGCCAAAGGCAAGCGGGGCCATGAGAACGAGAATAGCCGTTACGACATACCGTTCCGCCACCTCGAAGCACAGCTTGACAAACTGCCACATCACGACAATGCCAACAATGATGATCAGGAGCCAAGAAGCTCCAATCGTAAAATTATTTTCATCCGGGATGGTAATGGTGACGCTGGTGGGAACCTGAAGCAACGCAATCACCTGCGATGAGATGCCGAGGCCGATTTCACAAATTTGCTGACTCACCAGAAGCAAAAAGGCAAACACGAAAGTCCGGGTAAACAGCAGTTTGGGGTCCTCACCTTCAAAGCCCAAACCGATGACCATGCTCTTCATCGCTTGAAAGACCAGATTGCCCAGAAGCAGCGCCCACCCAACGGCAATCACGATACTCAAAATATCGTCTGTGACCGGAGCCACCTGACGGAAATAGCTGAGATCCATCTGAAAAACTTCCAGAAGAGAATTTGCGATATACTGGACCATCTCAAGGCACAGGCTGTAAACCCACTGAACAAAGCCCTTAAAAATTCCTTCAAGAATAAAAACCACCTCCCAACCGGCGTATGGCTGAGAGGTTTACTGAATGGTGGCCAGGCCGTCAAAAAGAGGCCGGACATAGGCCAGGAAGGCGCCCATTCCGTTAATGATGGCCCAAGCGATCCAGATACGCTTGAGCCAGTCCCATGCCTGATCGGTTTTATGCTGGTTATTGGAAACTTTGGCTCCAATCACAGCAACGGCAGACATCAGGCCGGCCAGCACGGTGCTGATCCCGGCAATCTTGTTATAGACATCGACGATGATACGGTTTGCGGCCGTCCACATATCCTCTACGGCCAGAGCTGGCGTAATCATATAGGTCACAATCAAAATAAACGCCATTATCTGAACATAATAGCGGGGGGCTTTAGGCCCGAGACGGACCAGAAGATTTTTCATAGGGCATCCCTCCTCGGAGCATAAAAAGGGACTGTGTAAGCGCCCTCGTTCCCGAGGTAATTGCCCACACAGTCCATGATTGACGGTTGTTTTTGATTATTTAGGCGTCCGGCTTAGGGGAGACTCCATTGCGAAGCCCGAGGCCGGGCTGCACTCACTCTCTTGGAACAGCCTTCGATAGAAGCCGGGAATATCTTGCAGGTCCTGTTCATCAATAGGCATCCACCAGAGCGTCAGTAAATTGACTGTGTATTTGTGCATGGTGGCCTGCCGAAGCCGCTTGGTAAAAAGCGGGACCGGATAATCAGCTTTCACCGAAATATATGTGTCTCCTTCGTTCTTCCGATAAAGGAGGACATCTCCTGTATCGGCACATTCAAATTGTCCTCCATACATCTCCGTATAACGATCCGCAGCCGCACGGAGTTCTTTATCATTCAGGTAGGAAGAATAGGTCATCTGTTTACCTCCGTTCAGGGGATAGGGACGGCACACAGAATGCCGCCCCTATCCATCATGTCAATAGCCGGTTTTGGGGAGATTGGGCTGATTGAGCTTGACGATCAGGGTGATCCATGCGGCGCGTCCGGTCTCCCACTGGCTCATATATTGGCCACCCGCGTCGGCCCGGTTGACCACCTGATAGCCATTGGCAAGGTTGGCGCTGGTCTGGATGGTAACGGTAGGCTTTACCACAGAAGCAAAGCCAGCCGGCACCTTGCCGAACTCCAGACGCACATCCGTGACCACCTCGTCCTGCATCAGCGAGATGGCGGAAAGGTCAAAGGCATAATTGTTGGTGCTGAGCAGGTTGGTAGCAAGCACCCGGTAGTCATTGTAATTGGTCTTATAGGTGATCTGGTAGTTGAGACGGGTGTTATAGGTGCCGGTTGTGATGGTCTTGGCTGTGGCGCAGTCGGTGGGGAAGCGGTCGTGGAGGTAGAAGTTCTCCAGCGGCACATTGGAATTGTTCGCCACGGTAAGGTCATAGCGCATGGAATCTCCGGCCAGAAGTTGCTTGTTGCCGGTCTTGGTGACAGTGACCTTCAGATTGGCCGGCTTGTCATAGGCCGCGATTTTGATGATCTGCCCCGCATACTCCAGTGTGACATCGTGGACGGTAGGATCAAGCTGGAAATAGGCAGGCGCGGTGACTTCCCGGATTTTATAGCGTGTCAAAGGCAGGGGTTTGGAGGCCGCAACACCCCGGGCATCGGTAGTGATATAGTCCACCACCCGGCCGCTGCGCTCATTGATGATTTCATAGACTGCTCCCTGGAGGGGAGTCCCGGCCGGAACGCCTGTGACGGAGTTTGCTTCGGCGGCGTATTTGTAGATCTGAATTTGACCTGTGATGGCTTCGTTGACCCACTCAATTTCCGCCGTGCGGCCCGGACGCACATAGACGGTCTTATATTCCTTATCCAAGATGTAGCCCTCGGCCGCCTCCAGCTCTCTCAGATAAAAGCGTCCGCTGGTATTGGCACCATCCGGGAGATCATCAGCGGTGATATAAACATAGCCGTCATCGTCGCTGGTGAACTCACCGATGGGATTGCGGTCCTCGTCGTAGAGTAAGAACTTGACGCCATAGATACCTTCTCCGCTGGTATCCACCTTGTGGATCAGGATTCCAGATGCGGCGGCGTTGGTGACCCGCAGAGTGGTCACTTTCCCGTCTTTAACTTCAAAATAGTGCGGGGTGTCGTCCAGCACGAAATCCGGGTTGGCCTCGATCTCAATCGCGTAATAAGAGCCGTCCTCCAGGGCAAGGTAGGCCCTGCCGTTTTTATCGGTAGTGATGGTATCTACCAAGGCATCATCCATGCGGCGGATCTCAAAAGTGGTATCGGGAATTCTTTCGGAGGTCTTGCTCGCGTTGACCTTGATAATTTCAATTCCGCCTATGGGATTGTTGTAAAAATACAGCTCCTGCGTGTCATTGGGATTGATCACCACGGTTTGGGACTGCGTATTGGGGTCAATCGTATAGCCCGGGACGCTTTCCACCTCCGTCACCACCACAGTACCCGTGAGGCCAGAAAGAATAATCTGCCCCTCAGAGTTGGTCCAGTACAGGCCGTTGCTGGAGAGCTGTCCACTGTCGGCATCCACAAAACTTCCGTCAGAGTATGTGATTTTGAACTGTACTCCTTCAAGCGGCGTTTTCTTGTCATTGCCAGAGAGTTTGTGGATAATGAGTTGTCCTGTGGGTTGATTGCGAAATTCGAGGGTAACCGTTTGCCCGGCTTGGATTTGGGCCGTCTGGGGTGTGTCATCCAGGATGAAACCATCTTTCGCCCGGGTTTCTTTGACCACGAGTGTGGTGCCAGGGTCGATGCCCTCAATGAGGATGGTCCCCGCGGAATCGGTCACGAAGTAGCCGTTGCTGTCGCCCACCACGGTCCCGTCGCTCTCAGTCACAAAGAACTGAACATCAGAAATCGGGGAATTGTCGGCACTGGACACCTTTTTGATAAGCAGCGAGCCCTTGGGGCTGTTGTTAAAATAGACCTGAACAACCTCCTGATCTTTGCCGGAGAGGTACACTGTTTGGGGCGGGGTGTCGATCACATGAGAGCCGTCACTGGAGAGCTCTTCGATAATGTAAGTGCCGGCCTTGCAGCCCGTGACGGTGAAAGAGCCGTTCACCGAAGTTCGGTAAGTGCCGATGACCGTGCCGCCGGTGCCGGAGGTGTTGCCGGAGAGATACCGGACCTGGAACACAGCCCCCTCAATAGCGGCCCCGGTCTCACTGTCATATTTCCATACGGAAATAGCTGAGAGCGGTCTGTTGAGGAAGCGGAATGTATGGCCCTCACCAGCGGCGATAAAGGCCTCCTGTGTGTCCGGGTCCGCCAGAGCAAAGCCCGGTGCAGGCTCCAGCTCCTTTACCCGAAACCAGCCATCACGGAGGGAGAGGTCCGGGTCGGAGAGCACGATACGGCCCTCTTCATCGGTGTAGAAAACGCCCAGGTCGTTGTACTCTCCGGTAGCGGTGTTGTTGGAGGCATACCAGACCTGGAACGGCACATTTTCGATTCGATCATGTGTGATGGAATTTTCCTTGATGATCTCGATGGTCGGGCGCTTATAATTTTGGAAATAGACATCCCGATCCCGGTTGGGGAGCAGCGTCACCATCTGAGACTCCTCGGCCAGCAGGTAGGGCTCCGGGACCGACTTTTCGATGATCTCCACGACGCCGGGCAGCAAGTTCTCCACCACAGCGACGCCGTTTTCGTCCGTCTCCACTTCCGCAATGGAGTGGCCGTCTGCACCTTTCACCAGATAGACCGTGTGCTCAATGGGCTCCCCGGTGTCCGCATCGGATTTATGGATATAAAGGTTGGGGCGCTTGTGGTTGGTTAGGGTGATGGTGCTGGTCTGCCCGGGGAACAGCTCCACATGGTGCTCGGTATCGTCCGGGATGTGGTCCAGTACCGAGGACAATTCACGCACGGAATAGACGCCAGGCTCCAGATCGGAGATCAGGATCTCGCCATTGGAATTGGTGGTGCGGTCCAGGTAGTGGCTGCCATCCTCGATCTTGGCGATGCGGAACGTGACCCCGGCCAGCCGGGAGCCGTCGCTGCTCAGCTTGATGAGCTGGAGAGAAGGTTTGATGTGATTGGTGAAAACGAACTGGGCATCTTCATTGGGCTTCAGCTCGATGATACGCTGGGCCTCGTCGATCACATAGCCGTCGCAGGATTTTTCAGTCACTACATAGGAGCCAGGGGGGAGCATGGAAAGGTCGATTTCTCCATTTTCGTCCGTCCAGAACTCCTGGGGTCCATAGGTCCCCTCCACCGATTTGATCTCGAATACAGCGTTGGGGATTACCTTGGAGGGGTCGTCGGAATCCACCTTCACCAGCCGCAATCCGGGCTTGACATCGTTGAAGAACAACAGCTCCTTAATGCCGTCTCCGGCGTGGAGCTCTACCTCCTGGGGAGTGGTGTCCAAAATGTGCCCCTCATCGCCGGTATCTACTTCAAACGCCCGGTAGGTGCCGGGCTCCACATTGGTGAGCAAAATCTCGCCGAACTGGTCCGTCTTGAAATTGCCTAAAAATTCGCCGTCCCGATAGACGGCGAAGGTGACATTGGGCATGGCAACCATGTTCTTGCGGTCATACTTGATGATCCGCAGACCGGGCAGCTCCTTGTTCACGAGAGAAAAGGTCGTGGTTTCGCCGGTGGCTACGGAAGCCGTATAGGTGGCGTCGTCCCTCAGCCAGCCGGAGGGCGCGGTGATCTCCTTGATCTCGTAAGCACCAGGCTTGATGTTGTCAAAGATGGCATAGCCCGCAAAATTGGTTTCGGCGGTGTAGGTCACGCCGCTCTCGATGTGCTTGATCTGCACCATGGCACCGGGCAGGTGCGCCCCGGTGTCGGACAGCTTCTCGATGCGAAGCGTTCCGTAAGGCTCGTTCCAGCAGGTCAGCTCCGCCACCTTGCCGTACTCCACCTTGATGTTCTGTGCGGGCGTATCACTGAGTAGGTGATCCAAAGGCGCTACACGCTCATACACGGTGTAGTTGCCCGCCAGTGTCAGAGGGATGGTCACGGTGCCGTCCGAGCCGGTGGCGAAGGTGCCGACGGTGGCTCCATCAGGATCGACCACCTCAAAGACCGCACCACTGAGCGGGGTATCCGTACCCTTTTCCAGCTTGATGAGCTTCAGACCGGTGTCAGGCACTTCGGGCTTTTCCCCATCGCTGTAATTACTGTATGTGGACAGCTTCATTGTGGTAGTTGGGTCGGTGTCGCACATATAATTCTGGAGCTGGCCGTACTTGTTGACCTCGGCGCAGGTGGCATAGAACACCGCATATTGATAGACATTAGTAGAGAAGGAAAGCTGGACGCTGCCGGTCTTGCCTGCCACCGCAGCGGCAGGGTACAGCACCTTGAATTTACCGCCGTAGCCATCCCCGGTGCCGGAGGTGGTGATGGTGGTAATATCCTTGTTGTTCATGTCCACGATGCGCGTTCCTGCGGGAACAGAAGCAGGGTCCGAAAATGCAACACGGATGGCATAGTCGCACACCCAGGTATCCGAGTGGACCGTAAACACCTGCTGCTTGTACTGCTGTCCGTCTACTGTAACGGCATAAGCAGTGTCCCGGTCAGCCGCTGCGGTGACGCGGGACGATAGCACCTTGCTCCACGCCGTGCCACGCACATAGATGTCCTTTGCGGCGGCGAGAATGGCCTGCGCCCGCTGAAGCTCTTTTCCGGTGAGATCGGGATTGACCTTCAGGTTGTTGATGTTCCAATTCGGCAGCAAGTAACACCACAGCGCCATTTTGGTCGCATAGTAGGCGTGGTACTTGTTCTCCAGCTTCAGTTCCGATAAGCCGCGGGTGGGATAGCCATTAGCGATGATGCCCATGACCTTCGGATCGTTGCCCTTTTCCTTGGCGATGTATTTGATACTCTCGCCGGGGCCTACCGTCTGCGGGACGCCGTAAATATTCGGATTGACGCAGTAGGCAGGAATCTCCTTGTTTTTTCCGTTGGCATCCACATGGTTGAAATAAGTATAGATCAGCTCACGGATTCGCCCGTTGATGGAGAGGTAGGAGAGCTTCTGTTCTCCGTTGTAAATATTGACTTCGCCCAGGGCTTCCTCCTCGCTGCTGGCGGCAAGGGCCGTGACGGGGAGCATCCCCAGCACCATTACCAGCGCAAGGAGCATAGAAACCAATCGTTTTTTCATGTGCATTTTCTCCTTTTATTGATTTTGGGAAATAGAGAAGGCGGTATGCTTTCGCATACCGCCCGCGCGTTGAGATATGAAGTTGTCAGCTCACATAGATGCTGTACTCAGTGTATTGAAACACGCCGTTTTTGTAGACATCCCATGCTTCCATGAAGTAGGTTCCAGGCGGGCAGCTATTGAACAACTCCGTGATCTGCTCTGCCCGCCACGGCCAGAAGCTCTGCGGCGTAACCTCTGCGGGAATGGTCAGGTTGATCTTCACCTTGTCATTCCCGCTGGGAAACCTCACGGGTGCGCCGTTCTGCCACGTTTCCGGGTTGTCCCCGATGGCATTATACAGGGTGTAGAGCATTCGCCGCGTTTCGTAGAGGTTGCGTTGGAAAAGGTAGTCCTGCCCGCCGCTTGTGAAATGACGCGCCTCCGCTCTCGGCATTTCCGGTTGGGGCAGCTTGCTCCAGTCACAGGTCGCCGTGGGCAGCTCTCCCAGCGGTGCGCTGGAGAAGGCGTTTTTATCCCAGCGAGAAACATCCTTGATGGTGTAGTTCGTGCCATCGTCGCAGCGGATCACATCGCCCACCTTGGGGACATACCGGGATACCTCTGTGGTAGTTGCAGTCTGTTGGGGTGCGGTTCCAGTGTAGGGCTTATCGCTCTCTACCTGCACACAGCGATTGGCACCATCCCAATAAACATTGAACCCGACCCACTTGCCAATGTCCGCCAGCTTCACATAGTTGTTGCCGTTGATGACATAGGCTTCCATCTGCACCTGCTGCCCATCTACATAGATACGGTGATTGCTGCGCTCGGCCATGATCCCGGCGGCATAGGCCGTCGTGGTGATGCCCACCAGCAGCAGACCGGTCACAAGTCCGGCTGCAAAATTTCCTCGCTTCATGGGGAATCCCTCCTCATCATTTGTTGGTGAGATCATGGTAACATGGAAATGGGCGCGTGTCAAAAAATCCGCCCTGATTTTTCAGAGCGGATTTTCCGTTACACTTCGCTGAGCAGGAAGTCCAGCGCCTTTACGATTTTGATACCGTCCACATCGTGGATCAGGTCGCAGTCCATCGCAATCACGATCTTTTCGTAATTGTCCTGAACGGCTTGCAGCGGTGCAAGCTCCCGTGCACGGGTTTCGGGGGCGTTCATATTGTCGGTGACTTGAATATACTTTTTCTCGTTCATCTTCGTTGCGATGAAGTCGATTTCTTTTTCACCGACCTTACCGATAGCCACCTCATAACCACGCCGCAGCAGTTCAAAATAAACGATGTTTTCCAGAATGTGTCCCACATCGCCGCCCCGGTTGCCCAACAGGTAAGTGCGGAGGCCGGGATCAACGATATAGTATTTGCCCAGCGTCCGCAGATAGTCCTTCCCCTTGATGTCAAACCGTTTGACCTCATAGAAGATATAGGACTCCAGCAGCGCGTCGATATAGGCGGAGATCGTCTGCACCGCAGGCTTGGTTTTTCTGCCATCGTCCAGCAGGCCCTCGCTGACAAGGGTGCGCCCGATGGATGCAGCCGAGGTGTTGTTGCCGATGTTGTCGGCCAAAAACAGGATAATTTTGCGGAGCAGCAGCGCGTCGGTCACGGCCCGCTGTTCTTTCCGCTTACCGCGTTCCAGAATGTCCCGCACAACAACAGCGGAATAGATACCGTCCAGCAGCATATTGGCCCGTTCCTGATCCAGTTCCGCCTCGGCCAGCGCAGGCATACCGCCAAACTGTGCGTAGGCTTCAAACAGGTCGCGCAGCTCATACGCTTCGCCGTCTTTTCCCTTGGCGCGCTTTTTCGTGCTGCCGTTGGGCACTTTGTACTCCTCCAGCAGATAGCCGTGGAAGTCCAAAAACTCACGGAAAGACAGCGGCAGCATTTTGATCTCCACATAGCGCCCGGACAGATAAGTGGATAATTCGGAAGAAAGCAGGTAGGCGTTGGAGCCGGTCACATAAATGTCGCAATCCAGATCCACACGGAACGAATTGACGGCATCCTGCCAGTCCCGAACCTTCTGCACCTCGTCCAAAAACAGGTAGAGCCGCTTGCCCTTGGGGGTGCGTTCCATCACATACTGATAGAGGCGCTTGCTGTCCATGTCTGCAAACTGCATGGACTCAAAGTTCATCGAGAGGATCTGTTCCTCCATGACGCCCTGTTCCTGCAAATGTGCCATCATCAATTTCAGCAGGCTTGATTTACCGCAGCGCCGTATTCCGGTCACGACCTTGATGACCTCCATATCCTGAACGGAAATGAGCTTATCGAGGTACTGCGACCTGTTTTTTAATTCCATGATCCTGTCACCACCTTTGTCAGCCATTATATCACCTCCTTTGCTCCAAGTAAAGTTTTTAACATCAATATGAATAACTTTTTTCCTGTCGAAGTTATTCACATCAATACTACTTTTGCCGAGCCTGCACACACCAGCGATAATCCGGCTGATCCATCACGCAGGTAACGAGGGTGATGATGTTCTCCGTGCTGTCGTCCAGGATGCCGGTATCGTCCACGCTGATCTTGCTGACGGCGTACACCTCATAGCTGCGTGTACCGAGTTGAGTGGTCAGTTTGATTGTGTCGCCCACACTGAGCGTATGGATTTTGCCGAAGTGATTGTTCACGCCGCGATTGTGGCCTGCGATGGCCACATTGCCCTCCCAGATCGAGGTGTTGGAAAAATGCCCTGCGCCCTTGCGGAGCGCGTCCGCATCCGTCCCCTGATACACCTTGACAGACAGGCCGAGAGTGGGGATTTTCAGTGTACCGAGGTAGCCGCCGCTGTAATAGAGGTCTTTCGTGACCGCCGTGTACTTGGTCGGCGTATAAGAGCCGGTGCTTCCGCTGGTGCTGTCGGTGGATGCCGCAGGCGGCAGAACGGTCACGCCGCCCGTGCCGCTGACCGTTCCCGTGGTCGAACCGCCCACAAGGTTCGGGGTCAGGCGCTCACCGGCGTTCAGGGTATAGCTGGTGGGGCTCCCAAAGGCGGGCGGGATATAGGCGGCATCCTTGCTCCGGTTCGTGTTGGCAGGTTCAGCCGTAGTGACATAGATGGTATCGTCTGAGGTGGGATGCCCAAACAGCCCTGCGTCCGGCCCGTCAAAGTGATACTCCATCGCGGACGCGGGAACAGAAAAAGCCGCCAGCATACAGCAGGCGGCCAGCAGCGTGGTCAGATGTTTTCTCATTTTGCATACCCTCTTTTCTTATCGAGATGGTGGCGATAGCCCTTGTACCCGGCGTAGCCGCAGCCGCCCAGTGCCAGCGCCCCAGCGGGGATCAGGAGCCACAGCCAGTTAAAGTCTTTGGTCTGCTCCGCATCTGCCGGATTGATAGCTTCTGTATACGCTGCTGTTTCGCCGGTGCTGGAAAAGACGGCGGTGTAGATCACCGTGTCACAGCTCGTGCGGGTAACATCGCCTTTGTAGTCCGCCGAGACGGTATAGCCGGTTGCGTATTTGCTGGTGGCGGTGCCGGTATAGGACGCTACGGCGGTATAGCGGATGGGGATGTCGTAGCCGTCTGTGGGGTCGGCTGCGGCCTCCTGCCAGCTCACATCCGAGAGCGTCAGGGTGCGGCCATTTTCATTGACGGTCTTGGGCACCAGGGCAACATCGGCGTCGGAGAGGTTGGGATAGGTGCGCTCCGCCGTTACTGTGCGGCTGCTGGTGCCGTAGCCTGCCGCCTCCACCGTAATCGTGGTGTAGTCCAGAGAAAGGACGCCCTCATAGCCGTCCTCAGTTTTGATCTCCAGCTTCGGCTCCAGCATCTTCAAAATCTCCGTCATGTCCTGCGTTTTGCTGTCCCGTGTGACGGTTTCGATATGCTCCCGCGTGTCCGTCTCCGTCTGGTCGTTCTTGAGCAGGTCGAGGAGCGTATAGGTGCGGTCCTCTCGCTCAAAATCCGCCGTGGGGATCGCGGCGGGATCGTCCTTGGCCGTCAGGTAGTAGACCTTTTCCAAACGGTACACACCGTTGTCCTCACTGGTCCGGACTTCGGCGGGATAGACGGTGACTTTGGGGAGCGCATCTGCGGCGGCGATCATCGCCGCTGCCGGGTCCGCCTCTGCAATTTCAATAGGTTCTGCGGCAGCGGCCAGTGCCGCGCCGCTCATGCCGCACAGCGTCAACGCCATGCAGAGCAGGAAAGAAAGTTTCTTTTTCACAGTTCTCACCCCCTTTCAGCGGACGGACCGGTTCTGCTCCGGTCTCCTGCGCTCCTGCGGGGCAAGCTCCCGCTGGATGTCCTTTTGCAGTCTGCGGAAATATTTTTGCAGGCTATCCACTATGCTGCGGCGGTCCTGCGCCTCCATATCGTCAAACACCTGTCCCACGCGGCTCACATCGGGTCGCGGAGCATTCACACCGAAATTGCGGCAGAGCATATAGCTGACGCACTCGGCGTCCATCGCGCAGTCCTCGCGGGAGTAGTAGGGGTAGCGTCCCCGGTCATGGATACCGGCGTGGATGACCTCGCGGGAGAGCGCCGCGAAGGTCTGCCCATCCGTCAGACGGGATGAGACCGTAATGCACAGGGCATCGGGATCATAGAAAGCGTCCTGATACATGGCACTGCTCGTCACAACGGGAACGCCCGCGCTGTCCAGCAGGCGGCGCAGCGCCGCATCCATCCCCGGTGTGTTATCCCGGAGCGTCTGCGGCGCAGGCATGGCTTTTCCATGAGTCTGCGTCACATCGAACACGCGCCCGATCTTATAGCCGTGGTACTGCCGCCCGTCTTTCACATAAGGGTCAGAGACACGAATCTTCAGACCGGTCTCCTCACGGTTCACGCTGCGGCCCAGACGTCCCCAGTTTTCAAGGCTGTTGATGTAGGTGATGTCGGGATTCTGGGCCATGGCCAGTATGACATTGGCGGCGCTGTACTGTGGATTGATCGCCTGGGTATCCAGATAGTGCAGATAAGCATCCGGCTCGCTGGTGATGTGCATGACGGCATCGTCGGAAAGCTGACTCAGTTCCTCGCGCTCCGCCGTTTTCTTTGCTTTCCAATCCTCATCCCTCTGCTGCTTCTGCTGAATGAGATCATCTAACTTTGCCATAAAATTTCTCCTTTACACTTATTCTCGTGTGGGTGCGGCCTTTTTGATGGCCTCCCGCACGGTATCCTTTGCGGGCGCGGTGTCACCCCGTTCCGCCGCAGCTTGCAGGGCCATCAGGCGGCTGCGGACGGAGGGGCGTCCATCAAGCTTCTCCATAGTCGTTTCCGTAGACGCTCTCGCACCAGTCCCGCGCTCCTTCGAGCTGCGCTCGGACGGAGCGCGGGCGTTCTCTTTTTTTGCGGCGGCGTCCTCCTGTACCGGCGCGGGGTAGCCCATGCGCTCAAAAATGCGGTTGATTTGCTTGGCGTCCCTGGCCTTGGCCATGATCTCTACGGTCCCGGTCTTTTCCACCTTGTTGACGATGGGGTAAAAGAGAACGCCGTAGCGTTTGGCCTCCATCTGGAAGCCCTTTAGATCTTCGTGCTTCACAGAAAAAATCGTCAGCTCCTCGCCGTCGTGGATCAGGCGCTTGAGGTTTGTTTTCCCGGCAAGTTTCTGATTGTCGTTGGCAAGGGCGATCAACAGGGCGGCGAGGTTTTTCGCCCCCAGCCCCGCCAGCTTGACGGCGCTCTCGGTGATCTGGATGCCCTCGCGCACCATCAGGTCAGCGGTTTCGCCACTGGTACTCATGTTCGTGCTCCTCCTTTTTCTTTAGATTTTCCTGGCGCTCAGTCTGCGCCTGCTCGTACTGCTGGGATACCCGCGGGATGTCCGCTTGTATCCTGCGGCAAAGGCGCACTTCCCGGCGTTTTTCCCGCAGGGCGGCAGTCTGCCGTTCGATCTCTGCGCTGCATCGGGCTTGCGTTTCTTCATCGTCTGCGTTCCTCCTTTCCCGATAAAGTGGCTTTCGTTGTTCCTCCAGCAAGCGGATGTCCCACTCCAATGTGCGGATTCGCTGCTCCAGCGCATTTTCGGTGGTAATGCCGCTTGATAAAAGGTATTTGAATTGCTGCTCATACCGCTCCAAATGAATGACCTCCCGCTTGACGGAGAAAGGCAGCTTGGGCGGCAGCTTTTTCCGCCTGCCCCCACGCAGCAGGTAGAGGTAGCGGAGATAGAGTGCGTGAAAGCCGGTGATCTTCTTTTTTCGGACGGTGGACAGTTTGCCCTTCACGCGGTAACGCTTGACGGCATGAGTGACGGTCGGCGGGGCCATGCCGTCGTGCCGTTGCTGAGAGAGCCGCAGCAGAATATCTGCTTCGGTGTAGCCTTCGCCCAAGCTATCCAGCCGGATCGCCCGCTTTGCTCCGGGCGGCTTGACTGTGGTGTATTTCCGGTTAGGGCCATGGCGCACCTCATAGCCGTTCTTTCGCAGCAGCATGAGGAAAGACTCGTAGGTGTAGGC
>OHEC01000764.1_pt1 | contig 14998 bp, 28 predicted proteins | sample 1567141 | NCBI WGS metagenome assembly OHEC01 (sample SAMEA3879567, study PRJEB24766) | human gut metagenome | biome: human-associated habitat; feature: feces | place: USA | collected 1985/1987 | reverse complement strand
TTACCGCGCCCGGTATCGTCCCCGGATAAGCTAAGCTAATATGCCCCCTATAGTCCCCCAACCACAGCGATTTGCACAGAAAACGCCGCGGAATTTTGTGCAAAAAAACTTCCCCACGTCCCCCCTAAAGGGGGACTGGGGAACGAAAACAGCCCTATTGACGGCGCAAAAATCCGCCGCTATCATGCAGGGCAAGCGGACGGCCACAGCGACCGCCGCCCAGCGAACCGCCGACCACGGCGACCAGAAAGGGGAGGTGAACATGACCACGCCGAACACAGGCGAATTGCTTGTACAGCAAGCGCAGGAGGCCGAACGGCTCCGGCTCTTGATACTCGCTGACGAGTGCAAGACCATCGAGGAGTTCCGCGAAAAGCTCCGCGAGCGGCTGAACAAGTAAAACGCCGGGCCACCCTCCCAAGGCACGGCCCGACGTTCTTTCCCCGGCACGGGCGGCGAGTTCGCCGCCGCCCGGCCACGGCTAAAGCATAGCACACCCGCCCGCAGAACGCAAGCCCAGCAGGGCAGGCCGAAAAAATTTCCCCCTATGGGGGAACACCCCAGCCCCGAAAAAAATTTCAAAAAAACGCTTGACAAAATACACGGTGCCGTGTTACATTCGAGCCACAGCAAACAACACGACACCGTGTACAGGCCGCCAAGGCCGGAAAGGAAAAACGCCATGACTAACAACGAGATCATTTTTGAGAACGTCCGCGCCAGCTTCACCCCCGCCCAGCTCGCCGAGCTGGTGCAAGCCACCTACACCGCCGAGCAGATCGCCGCCCGCCGCGCCGCCGTCACGATCACCGTTGACGAGGGCAGCGACGAGAGCGCCGAGAACATCTTCTCCGCCATGCTGGCCGCTGACACGTTCCACACCTTCGCCGAGTGGAAGCGCATGGGGTACAGTGTGAAGAAGGGCCAGCACGCCGCGCTGACCTGCCAGCTTTGGAAGTACACCGACAAGCCCGGCAAGGCCGCCCGCGAGGCCGCCGAGGCTGACGGCAAGGACGCCCCCGAAACCGACCCGCATTTCTACATGACGAAGGCCCATCTTTTCCACGCCTTGCAGGTCGAGAAGTCCAAGCGTTGACCCAGCACAAGCGGACACTTTAGCAGGGCTGCACCGCACAAAGCAACCCAGCCCCATACAGCAAACCCCAAAACAACACAACAGGAGGAACACCCCATGAAAAAGTTTACCGGACGCTACACCACCAACACCGCGAAGGCCCTGAAAGGCTCCGAGCGTATCTTGTGCCAGGTCTCCGAGGACGGCACGATCTACATTTGCAACGGTTTTCTTCTCTGCACCATGAACGCGCCGGAGTACGCCGCCACGGTCCAGCCGTTGACCTGCTGCGAGCCGGGCGCGTGGACGTTCGACAAGGACGGCAAGCACGAGGACGAGGCGCACAAGCTCGATCTGGTCAAGCTGTTCGCCGATACCGTCCGCGACACCGCCGACGCCGCGCCGCTGGCCCGCGCCCCGTTCACGGTCCAGGCGAAGAAGGCCCCCGCCGCCTGCTACTACAACGCCGACGCCGATTTCGCCGCGATCTATGACACAAAGTTCATTGACGCGCTTCACCCCGCCACCCAGCTCCGCACCACGTCCGCGATCTCCGCCGCCCTGGCCTACATCAACGACGAGCCGTTCGCCGTGGTCATGCCCATCAGGGCCGAGCCGAACGCCGCCCGCGCCATCCGGGCATTTTTCACCGAGGCCGCCGAGGACAACACCAAAACCGACGAGGCCGACAAGCTCCGCGCCGAGCTGGTCCAGGCCCAGGAAGAAGCCGCCGCGCTTCGTGGCGATCTGTACCGCGCCGCCAACGAGATCGACGAGCTGAAAGTCAAGCTGGCCGAGCTGCACGAAACCAAGACGGAACAGCCCGCCGAGCAGAAGCCCGAACCCAAAACCGCCGCCGAGATCATCGCGGCCCGCTGGGCCGAGGTGGACGGCCTGACCGCCACCATCAAGGGCGCAACGACCGCCGCGCCGGTGGTCTGGCTCGCCGGAGACACAAAGCCCCACGAAAAAGAGATCGAGGCCGCAGGCGGCAAGTGGAGCGGCAAGAAGAACGCCTATTATTTCCGCGTCGCCTGACCCAAAACCCGCAAGGCCGACGGCACCCCGCCGCCGCTGGTGCAAGTCCAGCCGCCCCCACCGGGGCGGGCGCTCATGGGTAACACCAAAACCAAAACACAGGAGGAACACAAAATGAAAACCGCCGGATACTGGCCTTGTAGAAACGAGATCATCAACGCGCACCTGTCCACCCCGCACAAATACGAGCCGTTCACCGAGCTTTTCGACGTGGACCAGCTCGACGCCATCCGCGACAAATACGGCGTGGACCTTTACCGCGAGTGCTACGCCGACGCGCTGCACGAGGTCACAGAGGCCGCCAACGTCACAACCCATCTTCGCGCCCTGGGCGTTGAGTGCAAGCCGATCTTCACCCCGGACGACTGCCACGTGAACTTTATCGCCGTGTTTTCCCTCGGCAACACGACCGCCCAGCGCATCAACGAGATCGCCCGCAAAGCTGATCTTTGCGTCCTGTTCCAGTGTCCCACCCACTAACCAAAACCACAAAACGGAGGTACACAAAATGTCTTGCTTCATCATGTCCGACCAGGCCCACGCCGCCACCGCGAACACCCTGGAATACATCCTCAACAGCGGTTTCAACCGCTTCGGCTTCGACGCTCCCGACAGCCTTTACAAAGCCCTGAGCGACTGCCGCGACCGCTACGGCTTCTACTGCTCCGGCCTGATCTTCCGCCGCCTGTACGACCTGAACAGCCGCGCCTATGCCGGGCGCTACAAAACCGTGACCGACACCACGCCGCCGGAGATGCCCAGCGTCCCGCCGCTGGTGCAGGAGCGGGAGCGCGAGGACCAGCACGAAAAGCTGTTGCCCTGGCACTACAAGCTCGCCAAGCTGATCGACTGCGAGATATACCAGGCCAGCGAGGACGCCACCAGAAAAGACCCGCTGCTCCTGGCCCTGATCGACTTCTCCCGCGTCTACACACATTTCCTCGTTTCCAACACCGCCGACTACAACGCCGCCCCATGGGGCACGATCTGACCCCGCCGCCGGACACCTTCGCGGGCCGCACCGGACAACAAAGCGACGGCACCCCATAAGCGAAACCCCAAAACACAAAACGGAGGTACACACCATGTACGAACAGACAAGCATGATCGCCCCGCCGCAGGCCGAAGCAAAGCCCGCCGCCCGCTACTACGAGATCAACGAGGACACGGCCCGCAACGCTCACTACTGCGTCCACATGAGCGACTACCGGCCCGGCAGCGCCACCAACGGCTACCGCGCCGCCGTGGACGAGGCCGCCGCGCTGGTGGAGGCGCGTAAATCCAAGGTCAGCCCCTACTACCACGACAAGCTCGACGCGCTGCTTGACCGCTACGCCCGCCGCCTTGCTCAATGGACGAACGACTACAACCGCAATCAGGCCAGCTATCCCAGCCAGTTCATTTCCGGCGCGGGCAATTACAACATGAAAAAGCACGAAAAGCAGATGTCCCGTGAGGGCACCCTCTGGAAAGAGTACGACGAGATCAAGGCCATCTTGAACAAGATCGAGGCCGTCGGCACCGGCGCGGTAGACCTCTCCGACCCCCACGCCCGCGAAATGCTCACTGACCAGCTCCAAAAGCTGCAAGCCCAGCTTGACCGCAACAAGGCCCTGAACGCCTATTACCGCAAGCACAAATCCTTTGTCGGCTTTCCCGGTCTGACCGCCGAGGCCGCCGCCAAGCTCACCGCCGACTTTTCCGACACCTGCCAGCGCTGCCCGTGGATTGATAAGCCTTGCCCCGACTACGAATTGACCAGCCTGCGCGGCAAGATCAAGCGCACACAAGCCCGCCTCGACGAGCTGGACAAGCGCACGGAGCAGGCCCAGCAGCCCGCCGACGGCGCAAAGTTCCCCGGCGGCGAGATCGTCCGCAACATCGAGGCCGACCGCCTCCAGATACTCTTTGACGAGAAGCCCGACGAGGAGACCCGCGCCGCGCTGAAACAAAACGGTTTCCGCTGGTCGCCCCGCTATAGCGCGTGGCAGCGCCAGCTTACCCCCAACGCCGAAGCCGCCGCCCGCCGCGCCCTCGGCCTGACCGAATAACAAAACTGCCCAGCAAGTTACCAGCAAGTTAAGCACCCGCCCCGGAGGTCACGAGGGCAGAAAGGACACCGCCATGGCCACGACCACGGCCCCCACAAGATACACGCTCAACCACGACGGAACGCTGGAAAAATGGTACTTGGAACACGACTGCGGCGAAATCGTCTATCTCCGCAAGACCTCGCGCCCCAAGTGGAACTGCTGCATGAAAGAGTTTCCCGCCGCCGAAGTATTCCCCGACTACAAAACCGCTCGTGCGGCGCTTAAAGCCCGCGCCTCCGCCAAAATTGCCCCGTAGACTTTTACACGCCCGCGTGTTATAATGCGACAAAACAAAACCGAACAGGGAGGCAGACCATGAACGAAGTCCCCGAAGTGTTCCCCGCGTACCGCCTCGTCGCCGAATTTGCCGACGGCCAGCGCCTCGCCTTTGACGGCCTCACCGAGCAGCAGGCACAAGACCGCATGGAGGCGGCACAGGCCCGTCACGGCGATATATGCTGGTACGACGGTGTGACCGATCAGCACTACGAAAACGGAAAATATTACAAGCTCGCCCCGCAGCCGCCGGAGATCATCGTGATCGACCTGACAGACTGCCCGGACGAGCCGGAAAAGGAGGATTGACCATGCCCATACCCGAAAGCAAGCGCCGCAACAACGATATTTACAACGCCAAATGCGACCGCATCAGCGCCCGTCCCATTAAGCCCATCGGCAACGCCATCCGCGCCGCCGCCAAGGCCGCCGGGCAAAGCGTACAGGCGTATGTGCTGCAAGCCTGCGAAGAACGCATGAAGCGCGAGGGTCGCCCGCTGGAGCTTGACAGCCCCGCCGGCGAATAACGCAAATCCGACTTGCTATCGTGCAGAACGAAACCCCGGCAGACCGTACCAAAACGGCCCGCCGGGGCTTTTTTATCTTCTCTTGCTGCTGTACAGGTATCTGCACCGCCGCCGGAGCGCTTTTCGCCTCGCTTTCCGCGCAAAAAGCCGCCTCACGCCCTCCACCAGTTTTTCCACAAAATCCATGGTCTTTTCCTCCCATTCGCAAATTGTTTTTCCAGCGCCGCCCCGACGATCACGGAAACCCTTTCGCGCCACACGCGAAGTCTTGAAAAACTTGTTCCTATAAGGCCGGTTTTCCTGTTCCGCCGCCGTGGTGTTCCGGCGCAAGATCAGGCGGCAAAGCAGCCCTTACTCAGCCCCGCCGGACAGGCCAAAATTTTTTGCCGCTTATTATGTACGCGCGCGCGACGCGCGACGGGCCAGCGCCTCCGCTTCCGGCAGCTCCTCCAGCACCTCGCCCAGCCGCTCCATGGCCCTTGTGTGCCAATCACGGGCCGTGCTGTCCGCCGTCCCCATCCTCGCGCTGATCTTCGCCCAACTGTACCCACGCACATAGCGCATCACAATGACCTCTTTGTACTTACTGTTCAGCGCGTCCAGACAGGCGCGAATACAGGCTTCATCCCCGGACAAAACCCGCTCCGCCTCCGCAATCTCCGCCAGCCGCTCGCTCACGCCGTTTTCCAGCGCCCGCAGCCCGCTTTCCTCCGTCGGCTTTCCCGGCGACGAACCGCGCGGCATCCCGTCACACGCCAGCCCCCGCAGTCCGTAATAATTGCCCTCCAATTCCGTCCGCTCCTGCCGCAGCAGGCGCAGCATCCCCGGAATTGCCTTGTAGTACAGGGCTATGTGCTTCACGCTGCCATACCGCATCCGTCGCCTCCTGTTCTTGGCTCTGCGCCAAATCTCCTTGCCTGTGGTGTCAATCCAACGTTTTCCCGAAGATCGGCTCTTTCGCATCGCTCTCGTCCACATCCACCGGCTCGCCGAGAATGTCCGTCATACGCCGGGCCAGCATATTGTAGCCGAACCAGTCCCCGCCCTCGGCCCACTCGTTGAACTGCCGGAATACGTCCTCCGTGGCGCGGACGGTCTCATTCAGCCGCTCCACGCCAAAGCCGAGGGCCTGACGCGCCCCCAGCGCATAGCATTTCACCACGATCTCCGCCGCTTCCCGCCGTTCGCCCAGCAAGGCCCAATCCCGGTTGCTTTTCGGCGCTTTTGACGCTGGCAGCACAAAATGCTCTGTCAGCAGGCCCTCCAGCTCCTCGTTCAGCTTCTTTTTCGCCCGCTCCATGCCCACGCCGCGCTTGTTGACGGCAAACCGCTCCAGCGCGCCGTTTGCGGCGTTGATCACGCGGTCAAGCCGGTCTTTCCCGATGCCGTAGCGGTCATGCAGCGCAACCATGAAGCACAAAGAGATCACATGGCCCGCCGCCTCCCGGTTTTTCTCCACCCGCTCGCTCTCCGGCGTTTTCCCCCGCAGATAGCGCGTCTGCGCCTGACGGGCCGCGTTGGTGCCAAAATGCGCCGGGATATGCTTATTTCTCCTCATGCACCGCCTCCAGTTTCCCGCAGAACCGCCCGCACATGGGGCAGAACTCCGCGCACAGCACATTCAGCCCGCCGCCCCGCGCCGTGCTGTCCATCACAAGGCGGGGCCTGCCGTCCTCGCCGTATTCCAGCCAGAACGCCGTGCCGTCCACGGTTTCCAGCTTCTGGTGCCGCTGGCACAGGTCGCACACGGGCATTTCCTCCCGCTTCTGCTCCCTGTCCTCGAACCACGCCAGCTTTGCAAGGGCCACCTCGTAGCCCCTGCTGGAATACACGCGCCCGTCGTTGTCGTAGTGCGTCAGCCGTTTTTCCCACATGATGATACCTCCTCCGCCAGCTCCCGCCAGCGTTTGATTTCTTCCTTGTCCTCCGCCGTGATGATCTCTGTGAATTTCCAGCCCGCCGGGCGGGCGATCAGCTCCAGAAACACCCGCCGCCGCACAGGATAATCCCGCTGCATCCGCCGGACAAACTTGCTCTTGACCTCCACGATCTCCACGGTGCCGTCGGCATAGGTCAGCCGGAAATCCGCCGTGTACTGAACACTCCGCAGCTTCACGCCGTTGTATTCCCCCGCCGGAAACAGCAGAAAGCACGGGTGCGCTTCCCACTTCACGATCTCCCCGCGTCCGACCTTTGGCGCGACGGTGCCGACGTAGTATTCATACTCGCCCCGGCTGTCAAATTTCAGCCCGGACATGGCAGCGGCACGGGCCGCCGCCGTCACGGTGTCGCCCCGCTTTTTCCCGCGCCCGGCAAGCTGTGCCTCTGCCTGCGCCCGGTAACGCGGCGGCAGATCGGATAGCTCCAGCCGGTACGCCATTCACAGCACCTCTTCGTTCTTTTCTCTCTGCGTCGCTATCATGTCCGCGTAATGTAACTCCAGCACAAGCGGCGTTCTTTCCATGGCGGCATTCAGCGCACGGCTCCCTCCACGGAAAGCATCGTCATACGCGCCCATGTGCCAGCGGATGGCAAGGGCCTCGTCGTCCGTCAGCTCCATGTGCTTCATCACGAGATAGACAGACTTCTCCCCGTGTCCCATGGGTATCTGATCTTTCACGGTATAGTCAGGATATTCCCCGGCATAGTAGTTCGCCTTGCACACGTCATGCAACAGCGCCACGATGGTCTGTGTCTGCGGCGAATACAGACCGCGCAGATTGAAATTCCCCAGCAGGGCATAATACACATTCAGGCTGTGCTTCACCAGCCCGCCGGGATAGGCCCCGTGAAACCGTGTGCTGGCCGGAGCCGTGAAGAAGTCTGTGCTTTTCAGCCACTCCAGCAGCTTGTCCGCACCCGGTCTCGTCACCTGTGACAGAAAAATTTGCTCGAAACGTTCGGCATCGTTCATTCTCATTTCCTCCTTGGTCGATATATATTTCCTCGCCCGTGCCAGCACTCGGCGCGGCGCAAGATCACAACGGTATGCCGCTGTCCGGCGTTACTCACCTTGGTTTCTACGCGGTTGAGCGTGTAGCCGGGGTATTTCTGTTCCCAGAACGCAGCGTCGTCTATGTACACGGTGCTGGCCTCCTCCAGCTTTTTGCGGCTCCACTTGGTATCGTTGGGCGGCGGTGTCTTGGGCTTTTCCAGTCCACGGCTCTGCCGCCAGCTTCGGGCGCACCGCTTGTTCTTGTTGATATATTTTACAAGGCCCTCCACGCTTCCGTGGTCAACGGTGAGATATTCCCCTCGTGTAAGGCCAATGCTGTTTCCGTTCTTATCGCTCCACAGCTCCTCCAGCACGTCACGGGTCAATCCCTCTGTGTGCTGGATGATCGCGTGGTGATGATGGCGGCCACAGATCGTCCCGTCTGCCATCACCGTCGTGTATTCCGTGGCGGCTACCCACTTCGGGCGCTCCACGCCGTTCTTGTCGCACCAGCGATATACCCGCTTGATGTAATTCGTCCAGTCCATATCCGCCCGCTTGGTGTCTCCCGGCGCTGGCAGATGATCGTCGTCATAGGTTCCCGTCCACGAGAAGTCGCCCTTTCCGAAGTTGGCGTTTACAAGTTGCACATGGTATCTCTTGGAACGGTTGTCGTTGTAGGTCTGCTGGGCGAGGGTACAGGCTTCTTTCTTCTTTGCTCTCCGGCTCGCCTTGTGCTGCTTTGGTGTCACGGGGTACAAATCGACCTCCATGTATCCCGCCGTGGCGTAGTCCTTGCCGCAGATATGCTTTTGTTCCCGATAATACAGGCTCATGCGGCCACGCCTCCCTCGTTTTTGCGTGTATGCGCCGTCACCGGCTTGCATACGGGCCATTTCAACAGTCGTATGCCGTCAGGCACACCCCTGTTTCATGGCTTGTCTCTTAACTTACTGCTGGTATACCAGCCCATTGCGGCCCCTCGGCCGCAACGAAAATTCTCTCCGGCACCGCCGGAAACAGGTCTCGCTTCAACCGGCAAGGCCGCGCCGCTCTCACGGCGCGACCGCCCCCGGTCGTCAGATTGTCGTTTTCTCCGTCAAGATCGGTGCGAGCATCTTTTCTCTCGCCGCCTCGTAGAAACTCTTGTCCACCTCGAACCCGTAGGCGCTGCGCCCCAGCTCGTAGGCGGCGCGTAATGTGGTGCCGCTCCCGGCCACCGGGTCGATCACCACGTCGCCGGGGTCTGTGAACACTTCGATCAGGCGTTTCAATACGCCCACCGGCTTTTGCGTGGGATGTATCTTCGGGTACTCCTTTCGGCTGTCCCGCTCCCAACGGAACCAGTCAAAAACCATGTGCTTTCCGCCGTCCTCGCCGATGTTGCGGAACTTCGGCAGCTTGTCCCGGTAGAGGACGACCGCAAATTCCGTCGCGCCCACGATCTTCATGTTGGCTTTTAATACCTGCGCGGAATAGTTCTTGCAGAAAAATAGCGGATAGCTTTTTGCAAATCCGTACCGCTTTCCGTACTCGATCACGGTCTGCATCTGCTCAAAGGCGCAGAACACGATCATGGCCGGGGCCTGTCCCTTTTCCTTTGGCTCTTTCTTCAACAGCCTGTTGCAGAAGTGCATATACTCCGCGATCTTGAACGTACCGTCCGTGTGGAAAAGCTCTGCTTTGCCAGCTTGCTTTCCCCGTTCTTGTTGTCGCCGCCCTGATACCACATGGGATTGCTGGCATAGGCATCCGCGCCGATGTTGTATGGGATGTCCGCGATTACAAGCTGGGCTTTCGGCACATTGTACCGCTTGAAATTCTGGAAATTATCGTGGTATAGCTCACATTTCATATCGTTTTCTCCCTGCGCCGCCGCATCCGGTAGCACAGCTTCCCGCACCTGCGGCAGACGATGTAATTTGTGTGATACTTCCCGCCGTGCCGGTCGCTCCGGCGGCGTGTGACCTCTATGTATTCCGTCTTGCACGGGCTGTGCAGTCCCAAGCGGCAAAGCAGCGGCTTCATCGTCCGTCACCTCTGATTTTCCGCTCAAACTGCTCGATTTCTCTCACGAGCAGCAAGCAGAGCCACGCCAGCACAACACCGTCAACCCTGCTTTCATGCACGATGCCCTCAAAGACGCATTCTGCGCCAATCCAGCACAGGTCGAGCATCACATACAGGAACAGAAACAGCAGCCCCTTTGCCGCCGCGTTCAGAATACGCTCTGTTGTTCTCCCGCTCATTCCGTCTCCTCGCTTTCCATATGCAGCAGTTGTTGGAGCTGCTTCCAGATGCGCAGCGTCCGCTTATCCGTCTTATTGATACACGCCTCGATCAACCGCAGGCGATACAAGATGTCCTCCCTGTCCTGTCGTTTCCCGATCTCGACCTGTCGTGCGAGCTTCGTATAAGCGGCTTTTCGCGCCTCCTCTGTTCTGTACCACACGCCCAGCTCTTTCCCGCCGGACAGGCCCAAGAACAGCCCATATTGCGCATCCCCGCCGCCTCTCCTCGTTTCGATGTACGCAACCTGATCGGGTGGCACAAGATAGTAGCCCTCGAAGTCGATCATTCCGCACCATCCATCAGAAACACCATCTTTTTCCCCACATACTCGCACCAATGCTTTTCAAGCTGTGCGCCGGGGCTGTCCTCCCAATCCGGCAGGAACACCGCTGTGTCGGCGCTCTCCAGCATGGCAAAGCAGATGCGCATATAGTCCGCCTTTTTCAGTCCCTCCGGCGTGACCGCCGGGGAAATCACCGTCACACCGGCCCGCTCCTCCAGCTTCTTTGCCGCCGCCGCAAATTTCTCCCTGTAGTTCGGGTCTCCCGTGATCTTTCCGGCCAGATACACTTTCATTCTCTCACCTCCGGCCTTTCGGCAACGGCGGCCAGTGGGTGACATTCGCACTCGGCCATTCCACCAACGTTTCCAAGCCCAGACCACCGTGATGCATCGTTGCCAGTTTAACGGCCCCACCGAGCGTGATGTTTTCTTTCTCCTTGCCTCCCGCCGTGGATATACACCGCAGGGCTTTTACGAGGTCTTGATCGTTCATTCCTGCCCGCCTCCCAACTTCTCCATCTGCTTCCGTTTCCAATTTTCTGTGTACTGCTCCATGCTCCCGTTAAAGCCCGTGCAGAGAAGCACATCATGCACCGTTTTTCCCTCGTGGGCGCAGTCTGAGCAGTTTAAGCCGTTGTTGCACGGCGTTTCGCAGAACTGGCACATGCAGTTGTCATTGTCGAACGGACACGGATTGACCGCTTCCACGATGATCTCCCGCCCGCAGCCGGGGCAGAAGTGCCATCCGTTTTCCGTCGGCCCGTCCGCCTCGAAATTCTCGATGTACCCACACGCCCGGCACCGCCAAGCGTCATGCTCCCGGTCTACGCACTCATATACCGTGCTTTTCTCGCTCATTTCGCTTCGCCCTCTTTCTCAAAGAAAAATACAAACAGCACCTCAAACATTTACATATCGGTTTCGGCAGTTCACATTGTTGCAGAAGCGCTCGCGCCCGATCTCCCGCAGGCGATGCCCGCAATACTGGCAATAGTCGCCCCGCTGTCGCCGTGGTTCTTCCTCTGCGTGTGTCCCGCAGTATCTCATGCGGTTCATCAGACACAACACGGAGCCGGGCTGCACCACCGCCGCGCAAACACTTTTTGCTTTACAGTCGTAGCAATCCATCACTCCGCCTCCTCCGCTCTCCTCGGCCTCCATTCCTCGTCCCGCACCTGAAACGCATCCCCAAGTTGCACGGTGTCCGGGAAATTGTGCTGTGTGGTCTGAATGGCGTACTTGTCGATCTCGGTTGCGTAGTAGGCCGTGACGTCCACGCCCAGCTTGTCCAGCGCAATATGGCCGCAGCTCATTCCGTCGTACATGGATAGCACTTCCACCGGTTCCTCCGTCAGCCCGTCAAAATGGCTCATAATGTGGGCGATTACGTCCACCGTCCAGCCGTTGCCCAGCATTTTATACGCTTGAGTATCGCTGACTGGAAAGGTGTATGTGTCCGGCACGGTCTGGAGGCGTTTGCACTCTGTAACGGTCAGTTTTCGGATAATGTAAAAGCCGTCAGTCAGTTTAATGGGGTATTCCTTGCCTTTGATGGCAATTTTCCCATTTCTAACCTCGTAAACAGGCACCGACTTCCCCGCATCCGTAACTACAAGTATGCTTTTCGGCCCCGCTGCCATCCCGACAGGCATCGCCACGCACGTTTTACGGTCAACGGTGTTTCCACCCATGTTTCTGATCCCGTCTTTGTAGTATGTAGCCCGCAGGCATTGGGCTTTCCCCTCGACGGTTTCATTTACCGGCACCGGCACGGCGTACAATCCAGTTTTTGCACCCACGCCCCCACCATTCCCGCACAAAGTCACACTCTTGCCGTCCGGTGAATAAACACGGTATTGCTGGCTGTCAAAGTCCTGCTTCTTTGCGTCGTTCTCGATAGTGCCGATGCGGATAGGCTCTGCAGCTCCATTTCGTTGCCGTCTTGCAATCATATCTTCCGCTGTGGCACTATGGTTTGATGCTGTTAGTGCATAGCCTTTCTCGCGCCAGCAGACGCCGCTTTCCAGAATGCCCCGCAGCAAAATGCCCCTGTCCTCCGGCTGTTCCACACGGACTTGGCTGTATGTACCGTCCGGCTCACGCTTGCCGACCCAGTAGAGCCGCTGGCGGTTCTGTGCGGAGACCAGAGCGGAGTTGATAAGCACCGGTTCCACGCCCAGCTCCGCCGTGATCTGCGCACGGATAGCGGGAGACATGGATTTGTTGTTTTCGTACAGGAAATAGTCGGGATGGTACTTGTCCCGTGCGATACGGTAATTCAAAAATAGTTCCCAGCCGATGCCGCTGGCTTCCGTCTCGCGGTTCTTGGTCTGTGCGATAGACCAGTGCGTACATGGCGAACCGCCGATCAAGATTTTCATTCCTCCGCCTCGTCGCGCAGCCAGTCCAGTGCGCACAGTTCACATGCCGTCATTCCGTCGCGTCCTTTTAGGTAGCACGTACTGTCACGATCATTGTTCTTGCAGTAGGCCGCGCCGTCGTTGCTCAGCATGAATTTTGCCAGTTCCTCGTCATTCATTTCTCGAACCCTGTCCGCGTTGGTAAAGACCACATCCGGGCAGTTCTGTTTCCGGGCATTTTTACAGGCTTTCCCGCCGTAGTTCAACAAGCAGCCAGCAACCCGGCACCGATCACAGAGTTTCATTCCGCCACCGCCTTAACCGTCATAGCACCCGCATGGAGCGCCGCAGATACACCCGCCGGGGCTGTCCGGGAACAACTGGTCAAAGGTCAACTGCGCCTCCTCGAACTCCTTGTTTGCCATAAACTCGTTGTAGTAGCTCTCCCATGACCAGTTGCGCCCAAGACCTTTTACGTTCACATTTGTCTCGGCGCTCCCGTGTTCCAGCGCGATAGCCCGCTCAAAGAGATCAGGGTAGTTCTCCCACAGTGCTTGTATTTCTTTCTTCTTCATGGATGGGCAGAAAAAGCATGAACTTTTCCCCGGTCTCGGCAGTCCGGCCCGCTCGATCACGTGCACACATTCCTCGCGCGTCCATCCCCACTCGTAGAGCGGATAATGTTTTTCGTACTTTTTGTCCGCTTCGTCGATGGGCGCGGCGTGTTGGATGCGCCGCGTCTCCCCGGCATCGTAACCGATGTATTTGTGGACGCGCTGGCCGCTGGCCCACACATCCTTGCACGGCTGGTAGTTGTTGCAGAACTTTTCCTGCGTCCCAATCTTGTGTTTGAGAGAGCATTTTTTAAATCCATAGGCGATCGAGGGCAGCCTCCCGCTGTTGATACATTCCTGCTCCAGCGTCAATCTGTTTCCGTCCTTGTCGTGGTACTCCACGGAGACGATCTTTGGGATGCCATGCTTTACCAGCCACTCATTGAACGTCTCCATGAACTCGTAGGTATGCGGCAGCTCGCCGCCGGTGTCCGCGAACAAAATCAGATCAATAGGGATTTTGTGCAGATACATTCCGATGATCATGGCGGTGCTGTTTGTCCCGCCGCCAAAAGAGACAACGTTCATTTCGTCTCCTCCCCGGTGCTGCCGTCCCAGTCAATCGCCTGTCCGCATTGTCCGCAGAAGCAACAGCGGTTTCCGTCCTCGTTGTGCAGGTATTCGCCGCTCCCGCAGGATGGGCAGGCCAGTACACCTGCGTCCCCGTCAGGGTAGGGGCTTTCCGGCACACGCCGCCGTAGCGCCTCTACGCCCATCCGGCAAGCCTCATTCACCGGTTCAAGGCTCTCATACGCCTCCCGGTGTTCCGGGTCGAGAATTTCCCGTGCTCTTGCGATTTCCATTTATTACATCCTTTCCGCTGCCGCTCGGAGGGCTTCAATGTCGATAGGAATACCGCGCCCACCCTCATAGTTGATAAACTCGACGACGCTTTCAATGTTCAGCGTGTTCATAGCCAACAGCGCCGCTTCCGTATCTCTGTTGCAACAGTCATTCCAGAGCATATACAGGCGCGCCCCCGTGATGCCTGCCCGTTGCATCCTTTGGAACCCCTGTTCAGCCTTAAACATATCCATGTCGTAGGCTTGCATCAGGAATTGCAGCGCACCCGGGTTGCCTGCGCAAATATCAAAAGTTACCATCATTCCTGCACACCCTCCATTCCGATCTGCCCCGCGTCCTCCGGGTCGTCCTCGGCCTCCTCGATAACCGCCTCCCGGCGTTCCTTGTCCTTATAGAACTGCTCCATGCAGAGCGCCTGAAATTCCGCAAGGTCGTTGATGTATTCCTCTTTCAGAATGTTCATGGGCATGATGGCTGCCAGTACATCCATGCCGTCATGCACCACAAGATACCGCTGTCCCGTCTGGGTCTGCCGCGCCGTGTAATAGATGTATTCGCTTTTCTTGATCTCCTCCACCAGCGGGGCGCTGAAGCCCCCGTGGAACTGTCCCGGCGCCCACATGAACTCGTCCCGCAGGTGGACCGCCCGGGAGACATGGATGGCATCCACACCGCACTCCTGCTCCAGATAGGCGGCCACCG
>OHEC01000761.1_pt1 | contig 15106 bp, 9 predicted proteins | sample 1567141 | NCBI WGS metagenome assembly OHEC01 (sample SAMEA3879567, study PRJEB24766) | human gut metagenome | biome: human-associated habitat; feature: feces | place: USA | collected 1985/1987 | reverse complement strand
TTGCTTGCTTGCTTGCTTGCTTGCTTGCTTGCTTGCTTGCTTGCTTGCTTGCTTGACAATTATTCCATTCTACCAAATAATCATTGATAAAAAAGGTTAACGTTATATATGTAATGGGTCGTATCATTCACTCTCATCTACTGAGAATCAAAGGTAGGGATTAAATCTTAACAAACAAGATTATAAACGATTATTTCTATAAAAAGATAACAAAAGCCTCTCGCATCCGAATTTTACCTATATTTGCCAACAGTATTCATCTATTAATAATTATAACTATGACTAAATTAAGTAACATCCCAACCGAAGAAGTCTCAGCCAAGGCCGCAAGGACACGCAAGGGCAAATCCAAACCCTCCAAGCTCGTATGGGATCCGACCAAGCCGATCCAATTCACCCAAGAGGAGATCTGGGAGCATATCCATGAGATCGAGAAGGGACCGTTCATTCCCATAGAAGAAATGCACAAAAACATAAGAGCATGGATGGACAGCCATCGTCCAAAGCTGTAATCGGTTCTCCTCAATACAAGGAAAGCCTTGAAAGAGTATTTTGGGAAGGCATAGAATTGTTCGGGTACTTCCAAGCAAGGCGATATCTTGAACATATTCTGACATCTGTAGAAGATTTAAGCACTGATTATCCCTATTACCCCGAATGCCGCCACCTAGCCACCAAAAGCCGTATGTACCGAAACATCATCTTGGATTCACACCTGATCATATACCGCATTACCGAGGAACGGATCGAGGTATTGGACATCGTCCATTCTGCCTCCAGCATGCGAAAAATAAAGAGTACGAGAAAGATCCATATCGAATGAAAACAAAGAAAGGCGAGCCGCTTATGAGGCCCGCCTCTCTTTGCTGATATATAAGGATTAAGATTGGATTAGTTGTTTTCCGGACGAAGTTTACGTACGGTAACAGCTGTCTGCCACATCTCGCTCTCGCGCAACGCTTTCAATTCAGCCTCCAATTTCTCGCGATAATCCGGCTTGGAGTTAGAGTCGATAGAGATCTGAGCCTCGTTACCGCATTTTACGTTCGCGTACAATTTCTCGACAACCGGCTTGATAGCGTCGTGGAACGGGCCCATCCAGTCCAAAGCGCCACGCTGCGCGGTCGTAGAGCAGTTCGCGTACATCCAGTCCATACCGTTCTTGGCGAACAAAGGCATCAAGGACTGGGTCAACTCCTCGACCGTCTCGTTGAAAGCCTCGGAAGGCGTATGTCCGTTCTCGCGCAATACCTCATACTGAGCCAACAACAACCCTTGGATAGCGCCCATCAAGGAACCGCGCTCACCGGTCAAGTCGGAAGTAGCCTCACGGATGAAAGTCGTCTCGAACAAATAACCGGAACCGATACCGATACCCAACGCCAACGTACGATCCATTGCCTTACCGGTAGTGTCTTGATAGATAGCGAAAGAAGAGTTCAAGCCACGACCCTCAAGGAACATGGAACGCAAAGACGTACCAGACCCCTTCGGAGCGACCATGATCACGTCAATATCCGCAGGAGGAACAACACCCGTACGATCGTTCCAAGTGATCGCGAAGCCATGAGAGAAATACAGGGCCTTACCAGCTGTCAAATAAGGCTTCATCGTAGGCCATACAGACATTACGGCAGCGTCGGACAATAAGCACATGATGATCGTGGCCTTGTCGCAAGCCTCCTCGATACCGAACAGAGTCTCACCCGGAACCCATCCGTCCTCAACCGCTTTATCGTAAGTCTTACCTTGGCGCTGGCCAACGATTACGTTGAAACCATTGTCACGAAGGTTCAATGACTGTCCCGGTCCCTGTACGCCATAGCCGATCACAGCGATTGTCTCATCTTTTAATATCTCTCTTGCCTTTTCCAACGGAAATTCCTCGCGGGTCATTACATTCTCTACAACACCGCCAAAATTCATTTGTGCCATTTTCTTTTTAACTATTAATGTTTAAAAACCTATTTATGTATCTCTTTTATTATCTCCAAGTAACCGCCGCACGACAGATCGCCTTTCCCTCATGGCAAATAGCCATGTCTTGCTTATCGGGAGCGGACTCCGCCTTATGAAGCGTAAGCGGCATACCTTGTTTGCCCTCGGATTGGTAGGCGATCTCCAGACGGCCGATCTCACGGGTCTTGAACTGGTCGATATCGAACAAATCCAAAAGATGCTCGATATACTTCACGCTATTGAAGTGACCATTGATATCCAAGTCGCTGTATTTGATCGAATACGGGATTCCCTCCGCCTTATTCTCCGCCGGCATGATCTTGCCCGGCTTCTCGATCGGGCACGGACGCTCGTCGATATATTTGCCCAATGCCTCTATATCCAATAAGGTAGGACGGCGGGTCTCCACATCGATAGCCGCCCAGATAGAACGGGCGAATCCAAAGGTTTTCCCATTCCCGTCCGCCAGCTCAAAACAACGACTGGTGAAGAGGCGTCCGACCTCATCGATCCAAGTGTATAAATTAATCTTATCGAAGGCGGTAGGATATTCCTTCATCTCGATAGCCAGACGGGACAACACCCAAGCCGTATGACGCTCCGACATATCATTGAAACCGAACCCACGCTCTCCGGCATGGCTGGAAGCGGCGTGAATCAAATAGTTACCAATCATAGGGAGCGTTACACGTCCCCTAAAATCCATCAAATATGGCTCCGCCACGAAATGAAATAATCCTACTTTCTCCATATCTTATTATTGTTGCTTTTCCTGTAACTTTCGCTCCATATCGGCCAACATATCGCTCAAGCGCTCCACCTTGCTCTTCGTGATAGCCACACGTCCGGAGCGGATGAATTGCAGGACACCGATCGTCTCGCTCAACTCATTGAACAAGGCCTGTGTCTCGTCATAGTGGCCACTCTTCTCCAATACCACGCAGGTCTCGTTCATCTCCAAGATACGGGCGTTGTATTTACGGATCAATCCCTCCACGGTTCCCATCTTGATGAAAAGCTCGGTACTTAGCTTATAAAGAGCGATCTCTTGATAAACCAGATCCTCATCCGTATTATAATAAGCCTTCAAGATATCCACACGTTTATCGATCTGTTTCACCACCTTATCGATCATATCCTCATCGGCGAATGTCGTGATCGTAAACTTATGGATGCCCTTGATAGCGGACGGAGAGACGGACAGCGTCTCGATGTTCAGCTGTCGGCGTGTAAAGATAATCGTTATCTGGTTCAAAAGACCTACAATATTCTCCGAAAAGATAATAACGGTATATAATTTCTTTGTTGTCATAGCTTCATCTCCTCCTTATTTCTCGTCTCCCATAATCATGTTTGTCACGCTTCCCCCGGCAGGAACCATCGGATATACCATCCCGCAAGTCTCCACGTTAGCGACCAACACGTAAGCGCCGTCGTGGTTTAGCATCTCAGCGATAGCGTCGTCCAGCTCCTCCCGCTTTTCAACGGCACGGCCGGCGATACCATAGGCCTTGGCGATCGCCACGAAATCCGGATTCTCCATGATGGTGTTTGAATAACGCTCGTGGAAGAACAATTCTTGCCACTGACGTACCATACCTAAGAAGTTATTATTAAGAATAATAATCTTCACGTTCAGTTTCTCCTGCATGATGGTACCCAATTCCTGAATCGTCATCTGCATACCCCCATCACCGGTAAAGAAGCAGACCGTACGGTCCGGAGCCCCGAACTTTGCGCCCATAGCGGCCGGCAGACCAAATCCCATCGTACCTAAACCACCGGAAGTCACCACGCTACGGGTTTGTTTATATTTGAAATAGCGGACGCCCATCATCTGGTTCTGTCCAACGTCGGTTACCAATACAGCGTCGTTACCGGTCGCCTCGGAAACCTTACGGACCACCTCGCCCATTTTCAGTTGGCCCTCGGTCGGATACAATTCCTTCTCGATTACCTTATCGTATTCCTCTTTCTCGTCTCGGTCGAACTCGGCGTTCCATTCCGGACGTTTACGTTCTTCCAACAACGCCGTGATCATCGGTATCGTGTGCTTGGCATTCCCCAGCACCTTTACGTCCACGGCAACATTCTTACCGATTTCCGAGTTGTCGATATCCAGATGGATAATCTTGGCTTGCTTGGCGTATGTCTTTAAATCGCCGGTCACACGGTCGTCGAAACGCATACCGATAGCGATCAATACATCACACTCATTCGTTTTCCGGTTCGGCCCTACGTTTCCATGCATACCGAGCATTCCCTTGTTCAATGGAAAATCGGTTGGCAACGCAGATAAGCCCAATACCGTAGATCCGGCAGGTATATCATTCTTTTGGAGAAACGCTTTCAATTCCTCTTCCGCACCGCCTAACAATACTCCCTGCCCGACCAGACAGAAGGGTTTCTTCGCCTTATTGATTAAATCGGCGGCGGCCTTGATACGATCCTTTTTGATATCCGGCTCCGGCTGATAACTACGTACGTAATCTACCTTCTTATATTCATAGTCCACCAGCCCTACTTGCGCGTCCTTCGCTAAATCCAGCACAACTGGACCCGGACGGCCTGTAGAAGCGATATAAAAAGCACGAGAAACAGCCCATGCGATCTCCTCCGGCTTGCGGATCTGGTAAGCCCATTTGGTGATCGGTTGCGTGATGCCAATCACGTCGACTTCCTGAAAAGCATCGGTTCCCAACAACGGCGAGGGTACTTGACCGGCGATTACGACCATTGGCGTACTATCCATCAGCGCGTCAGCGATACCCGTGATGGTATTCGTAGCGCCCGGGCCGGAAGTAACCAACGTCACTCCTACCTTGCCAGATACACGGGCATAGCCTTGAGCCGCATGGGTAGCGCCTTGCTCGTGGCGCACCAATACATGCCTCAACTGGTCCCTATAATCATATAAACTGTCGTAAATAGGTATCGCCTGTCCGCCGGGATAACCGAAGATAGTATCTACTCCTTCGGCAATCAACGCTTTCAACAAAGCTTCCGAACCGGTTATCTTTTGTTTCTCCATAAGAAATAACGTGTTTAATGTATATTATTGGCTTTAATCTTCAACAATCCTTACACCTCCCTTATCGGCGGAGCTAACCATCTTCCCGTACGCTCTCAACGCTTTCGAGACCTCACGCTGACGCGTCGGCGGCGTAAAAGCTTTCTTTCCACGCGCCTCTTCCGCTTTACGGCGCTCGGCCAACTCCTCGTCGCTCAGCCGCACGTTGATGGAACGTTCCGGGATATTGATCTCGATGATATCCCCGTCTCTCACCAATCCGATAGCGCCACCGGAAGCAGCCTCAGGAGAAATATGCCCGATAGAAAGACCGGAAGTACCGCCACTGAAACGACCATCCGTGATCAAGGCGCACTCCTTACCTAAGTGACGGCTCTTTATATAAGAGGTAGGATATAACATCTCTTGCATTCCCGGCCCTCCTTTCGGACCCTCATACGTGATGACGACCACATCGCCTGAAACGACCTTGCCTCCTAAAATGCCCTCGCAAGCGGCATCCTGTGAATCGAAGACTTTCGCCGGGCCGGAGAATTTCCAAATACTCTCATCCACGCCGGCGGTTTTTACGACACATCCGTCCAAGGCGATATTCCCTCTCAAAACAGCCAAGCCGCCATCCTTGGAATAAGCGTGCTCCACGTCACGGATACAACCTTCGGCACGATCCGTATCTAATTCCTTATAATAAGATTCTTGGGAACCCATCTGGATACTGAACCGATGAGCGGGAGCGCTCTTGTATTTACGGATCGCCTCCTCCGTTACGTTCGGGGAAGTGACGGCGTATTTATCAACAGCCTCGGCCAAGGTCAGGCCGTCCGCACGTCTCGTGCTGCCATCCACAAGCCCGGCTTTCATCAACTCGTTCATGATACCGAGGATTCCACCGGCACGGTTTACGTCTTGTACATGATAAGTGTGCGTATTCGGGGCTACCTTACACAGGCAAGGAGTCTTGCGGGATAACATATCGATATCCTCCATATGAAAATCGGCGCCGGCTTCTTGTGCCACGGCCAATAAGTGAAGCACCGTATTGGTAGACCCCCCCATGGCAATATCCAGCGACATGGCGTTCAAGAAAGCCTGACGGGTAGCGATGTTGCGAGGTAACACGGAATCATCCCCGTCACGATAGTATTTGTAAGCGTTCTCAACGATTTGCTTAGCCGCGTCACGGAAAAGTTGGATACGGTTCTTATGGGTAGCCACGATCGTCCCGTTACCCGGAAGCGCCAGACCGATCGCCTCGTTCAAGCAGTTCATAGAGTTAGCGGTAAACATACCGGAACAACAACCGCAACCCGGACACGCATGGCGTTCCACCTGCTCGATACGCTCATCGCTTACCGATGTATCGGCGGACTCAATCATCGCGTCGATCAAATCCAGATGGCGGCCATCCAGCTCACCTGCCTCCATCGGGCCACCGGACACGAACACCGTCGGGATATTTAATCGCATGGAAGCCATAAGCATACCCGGCGTGATCTTATCGCAATTGCTGATGCAAACCATAGCATCCGCCTTATGGGCATTTACCATATATTCCACGCTGTCCGCGATAATGTCGCGTGAAGGAAGCGAGTAAAGCATTCCATCGTGTCCCATAGCGATACCGTCGTCGATAGCGATCGTATTAAATTCAGCGGCGAAACAACCTTGTTTCTCGATCTCGGCCTTGACCAATTGCCCGATCTCATGCAAATGCGTATGCCCCGGCACGAACTGGGTAAATGAATTTACGATAGCGATAATAGGCTTGCCGAACTGTTCCTCTTTCATCCCGTTGGCACGCCATAGCGCACGGGCTCCGGCCATCCTACGACCTTCGGTGCTAAATGAGCTTCTTAACGGATTCTTCATCTCTTTCCTATTTTTTGTTCGTAGAGCGCTTTATCCACGCCTCTACCTTGAATTATTTATAATAAAAAAGCCTTTCCCTATATGGAGAAAGGCTTAAGAAATATCTCTACGACTTCACAACTTCTTACACACCTTTCTCCTTACCTACTAATGACTAGAAGGACCACCACGAGAATAATATGCAATACGTTGTTCATCATCTTTTCTTATTGTCTTTGTTTGTTTGACGCTGCAAATGTAGAACAATAATTGATATGCGCAAAGGATTTAAAAGAAAATTCTTTATTTTTCTTTCAATTCTCAAGCAAATACCATTTTAGGATTGCATTTTAACAGAAGCGAGAGAGTATTACTTAGGAATCGGAAGGTATAGAAGGGAAAAAACTTCGATTTCCGACTAAGGACAGCGAAAAGAAAAATGTCATCTAGAATAAATTTCAGATAACATTTTTATCAGATAATACGACTTACGATTACACGTATCTCATAAGAAAATCCCATTCTAGCGATAAAAAAGATACATATAAACTCCAAATCGCATATTTATTAACACTTATAGGCTATAAATAGCCTTGATAAAACTCATAATAATGTTCTAGAAAAAACATAAGGAAGTTTTCTGAAGAACATAAGGAAGAAATTTCATCTAGTATCGGACTAAATTTTGTTAACATTCGAATGAAAATCACCTGAAATCAAGACTAAATCCGGCATAACCCACGCTGGAAGCAGCTCAAGCAAAGACATTTTCAAAATGACTTTCAGACAGAGAAAGCCTTAAATACTCAACCGATAGACAGCTCTTCAAACATCAATCATAAAAAAAGACCAACAGCACCTGCATTCAAACATCATTCTGATTTACACAACCATCAAATGCTTGCGTTTTTCCCGTGCGACCAAGCCCCCGCCCCATAATTCATCACCCACAGAGAGCAATAATAGCACTTTGACATTTCGTCAACAAGGTTCACATAGAAAAGTCTATCCCCACCAAATTTCATAAAAAAGCCCCAATAGCGAAACAGGAAATTTATATAGTTCCAAGCTAGTTCTTAAATAAAATTTGCCCTCCTCAAGAAAATTAGCTAATATCGCGACTATTCATAAAGTTGTTGATGGATTAATCCATGGGAGAGAGGAACAAGCATATTGAGAACCTTAGAAAGGGTAATCGTTCATCTTTTGAATATCTTTACACGGTTTGGAGTGGCAAATTATATAATTTTGTCATGAAAATTTCTCATGGGGATTCCTACTTGGCAGAGGAAATGGTACAAACTGTATTTCTTAAAGTATGGAAAAATCGAGAACAATTAGACCCAAAACTGTCTTTTGGAGCCTATTTATGTACGATAGCAAAAAACTTATTAACTAACCATTACCAACATAAAATGATGGAGATTCTCTATATAGAACAACAAATCGACCACCCCGGAACTCCTTATGCCAGAGGTACGGACGAGATCGTAGAATATCATCTCCTAGAAGAATTCGTTGATTCTTTAATACAACAAATGCCCGAAGGAAGGCAAAGAATTTACAAACTAAGCAGACAATCCCACCTATCCAACCGGGAGATAGCAGACCAATTGCAGATATCAGAGAATACCGTGGAATCCCAACTGACCAAAGCCATCTCCTTTCTACGCAAAAGGTTAAAAGACCAATACGACCTAGGACTTTTAGCTTTAAGTTGCCTCCTTAATAGTTAACGAATACTAAATCCACAGGATGCGATAACGGAAACTTCCCTGTCATTTGTATACTGAATAAAGGCAGAGGAAAATGGAAAGAAACGATTACATACATATATTTAACAAGTTCCTAGAGAATAAGGCAACTCCATCGGAAATAAAGCTATTGATAGAATGGCTAAAAGAACGAAAAGCGTTTGACACATGGGCTGATGATATATGGATGCAATCCCCGATGGAAATGGATCCTTCAGTAAAACAACATTTACTGGACGAACTCCGTAAACAAATCTTTTTTAAAGAAACAGGGAAAAGGACATTCATGAGTCTTTCTCTCCCTTCACTTTTCCATTATGCGCTACGTATCACAGCAATTATCCTATTGCTCATAACAACAAGTATTGTCACCTATCATTATGCAATGGATAAACAGCGAGAACCGATGGACATGATTGTCGCTGTCGAGAAAGGACAAAAAGCGAATATAACATTGCCTGATGGTTCAAAAGGGTGGATAAATTCAGATTCAAAGTTATCTTATGGAAGCCGTTTTAATGCAGATGAACGGGTTCTGAATCTAGAAGGCGAAGCTTATTTTGAAGTCAAGCCCGATGCTAAACGTCCTTTTATCGTTCAATCGGGAAAGGTATCCGTAAAAGCTTTAGGAACCAGTTTTAACGTAAAGAACTATAACACGGAAGAGCACATATCCGTTGTATTAATGACCGGGAAAGTAGAAGTAACCGCAAACGATAACCATGTAGACCTGTTGCCTAATGAACAAGCTATTTTCAATAAACACTCTAGCATACTGGGGAAAAACAAGGTTGACAATAGTCTAGATTACTCCAGTTGGATGTACAATACATTGAATTTTGAGTCAACACCATTCAGCGAGATTGCTCATACGCTGGAACGTTATTACAATACCCAGATCGTATTTAAATCTGAGGCCTTAAAGAGTTATCGTTTTACAGGTAAGCCCGGGAATACCAGTCTAGCGAGCATCTTACATTTATTGTCTCTTACCTCACCATTAGCCTACGAGATAAAAGACAGTGTGGTTATTTTGTATGAGAACAACGACAAAAAAGAGTTATATAACAGAGTATTAAAACAGTAAATAGCAATTTCATGAAAAGCCCGTAAAAAATCGGGGTAGAAATGCTAGGCATTTCCCCCCGAAAAAGAAATCAGTTAACCGCGCTTAGGTATCTCGCAAATAGCAAGCGCAAGTACTAATATCCATAGAATACAAAAGTATGAAAAAAAAACTTGTCCGTGTATCACAATACATAAAAATACGGTCAATCAAAACAGTCGGTCTGGCACTATTCAGTAGTTTAATCTTGGCTCCTTCACTTTATGCCCAAATTTCACTGGATGTACAAGACCAATCCATCCGTCACATATTAAAAGAGATAGAAAAGGCGGGGGAATACAAATTCTTCTATAACAGTGATCTAAGTAACCTAGATCACAAAACGTCAATATCCGTACAGGATAAAAACATTGATGAAGTCATGAGCCTATTATTAGCCAATACGGAAATATCCTATAAAAAAGAGGCCAATAATATGATTGTATTAACAGTTAAATCATCTTCTTCACCGCAAGCTCCGAGAAAGACAAGAAAAATAACAGGAACAGTTGTAGACCCTGACGGTTTACCAATCATCGGAGCAAATGTAATCGAGCAGGGTACAACAAACGGTTCCATTACGGATTTGGATGGAAAATTTGAATTAATAATTACCGAAAATGCCATCTTAAATATCTCTTATATCGGTTTTTCCGACAAACAAATAACAGTCAAGGAAGAAACCTCCTTACAGGTTACAATGACGGAAGACACCCAGAAGTTAGATGAGATAGTAGTTGTTGGATACGGTGTACAGAAAAAGGTAAACCTTACTGGATCTGTTTCTGCCGTAAAAGGCGAAGAACTCAGCCAACGCCCAGTAGCTAACGCAACTCAAAGTTTACAAGGATTAGTACCCGGATTAACCGTATCCAACTCCAACTCAGGTCGCCCGGGAGCTAGTGGAGCCTTGAGTTTACGAGGACAAGGAAATTTAGCGAACACAGCGAATCCTTATGTATTAGTTGACGGTGTAGAGATGGATTTGGCAGATGTAAACCCCAATGATATTGAATCGATTTCCGTCTTAAAAGATGCCGCTTCCGCAGCTATTTATGGCGCCCGTGCCGCTTATGGCGTAATTTTAGTTACGACGAAAAAAGGTGAAGAAGGTAAGATGCGCATCAGTTATCAAGGTACCGTAGGATGGAGTTCCCCTACTGTAATGCCGGAAATGGCTAATGCTTATGACTATGCGACTTTTTTCAATCAAGCTTGTACCAATGCTAACGTAATCAAGCAATATAACCCGGAAAAATTACAGCAACTTCAGCAGTACATGAAAGATCCTGCTAGCGTAAATCCTTGGGCAGAGCTTAATGGAGAAAATAATCTAGTAGGGGCATTCGAAAACACACCAAAGGGTTTGGGCAATGTGGATTACTTTGATTTACATTATAAGAACTCCGCATTCAAACAAAACCATAATTTGAGTCTCAGTGGAGGTGGCAAAAAAGCGCAATATTATATCTCTACCGGAATGTATACGGAAGATGGTATTTTAAGATATGCGGACATAAAATATAAACGCTTAAATTTCAATGCAAATATCGCCTCTCAAATTACGGACTGGCTAAATTTGAAAGTTAATACTAAATTCATGAACTCGGATAATGACACACCTTTTGGTAAAGGGGCCTTATCTGAAGGCTTTTATCATTCATTAGCTCGCTTCCGTCCTACCATAAGCCCAATCGATCCTAATGGTCATTTTACGGAGCTTACAATGATTCCCTATTTACAAAGTGGCACGTATACAAATACACAGAAAAATAATCTGACACTGACTGGTGGTCTCGAAGCACAACCAATCAAGAACTGGAGAATATTCTTCGACTATACGTACCGGCAAAATAATGAGAATTATGAGGCGCTCAACGTAGCCCCGATGATCCCGGGAGCGGATAACGAGACCTTATACAAAGGGACAAGGCAAGAATTAGGCGTGATGGAGAATGGGCAATTCACCCGTTCATCCGCCTTAAGCCAATATCAATCAATTAATCTATACTCAAACTATATGTTCTCTTTGGCCGATAAGCATAATTTCACCGTTATGGCTGGTTACCAAGAAGAAAATTACGCATATAGCTATTTATATGAGTCTGTAACCGACATGATCTCCACCAATAATCCAGGCCTCAATCTTGGCACAGGAGAAAAATCCACGACAGATACTCGAAACGGATGGGCTACCCGAGGATTTTTCGGACGTATCAACTATGATTATGACGGACGCTATTTATTAGAAGTGAATGGACGCTACGATGGTTCTTCTCGTTTTGCCTCAGATCATAGATGGGGATTTTTCCCTTCGGTCTCTTTAGGATGGAATATTACACGTGAGTCTTTCATGGAAAAATCTTTAGAGGTATTATCTAATCTAAAGTTACGAGTCTCTTGGGGACTATTAGGGAATCAAAGCGGAGCCGGACTTTATACTTTTACCTCAATCATGGGAATCCAGCCGTTAGGTAATTGGTATTTTCAAGATGGAAGAGATATGTACATAAACGCCCCTGGAGTTATTGATCCTTTTACAACTTGGGAAAAAGTGGAAAGTAAGAATCTTGGCCTTGACTTCGGATTCTTTAACAACGCTCTGACCGGCACCTTCGATGTATTCCAGCGGGATACAAAAGATATGTTAGGACCAAGTGCCGATCTTGCAGATTTCTTTGGAGCAGAGGCTCCCAATACGAATAACGCAAGGATGAGAAACCGGGGATGGGAACTAAGCCTGCAATACCGAGGAAAAATCGGGAAGGATATTCATTATTCAATAGGAGGCTCTTTAGCTGACGCGACATCCGAAGTTACAGCTTATGAAAATCCGACAGGGACCAATCCTCAAGATAATTGGTATGTAGGGAAGAAAGTCGGTGAGATTTGGGGATACAAAGCCTCTGGGCTACTCCAGACCCAAGAAGAAGCTGACACATATAATAACACATACGATTTATCTTTCTTATCCGGTCAAAAATGGATGCCGGGAGATGTTAAATATATGGATTTAAATAACGACAAAAAGATCAACAATGGAAATAACACATTGGAAGATATGGGTGATATGTGTGTTATCGGGAATACGACTCCTCGATATCAATATACGCTTAATGGTTCCATTTCATGGAAAGGAATTTCCCTTAGCATGATGTTCCAAGGCATAGGAAAACGAAATTGGTCTCCAGATCTAGGAACCGTTTACTTTTGGGGATCGGGAGCTTATGCACAAGTCACGGTATTCAACGATCATCTAGATTATTGGACTCCAGAGAATCCAGACGCCTATTATCCCAATCCTTATACAGGAGCAGCAGGAAGTATCAATCAGTTTCGAAATAAGACCTCACAAAAAAGTGACAGATACATGCAAAGTGCCGCTTATTGCCGTTTGAAAAATCTGACAATTAGTTATGATCTGCCTAATTCATGGAGCCAGAAAATTGGGTTGAGCAAAGCACAAGTGTTTTTCTCTGGAGAGAATCTTCTAACATTTACCAAGCTTCCTTCCATGTTTGACCCGGAAGCTATTTTTACAGGTAATGACTATACCAGTGAGGCCGGAAAGAATTATCCAATGAATAAAGTGTTATCTATCGGAGTTATTGTTAATCTATAAAGCGTAATTTATTTATGAAAAGAATATATCTATCAATGGTTTCCCTATGTCTATTAGGGCTATGTAGCTGTTTCGACATGGATAAATATCCGGAAGGAGAATTGTCTTCTGTCAATTCTTTCACCAGTACAACAGAAATCACCAAGTATCTGAATCAGTTTTATGAATCAACTCTTAAAATTAATGACAAAGATGTGGCAAACTCTGCCATAAAGGTACAATCTAACAGCATTGGAAATCCAACGGGTATCGCCTTTGGAGACTTGAATAGCGATAATATGCAGAGTAATGTAATAGACACACGTCTTGCGGGAGAAACCACATTAAGTTCCGCTGTCGAATTAACAGAGTATAAACATATCAGAAGTCTAAACTTCTTAATCAACAACCTCGATAATTGCGAGGAGATCGGTCCGGAAATGGAGCAATGCATCGGAGAAGCTTATTTCTTCAGAGCCTGTTATTATTATAGGTTATTCGTTAATTATGGAGAAGTCACTTGGTTAACGAAAGTATTAGATCCGATTCAAGAACAGATGGAACGTCCCCGAAACAGTAGGCTTGAGGTCGCTGATAGTATATTGGCGGATTTAGATATAGCGATCGAGCATCTAAACACTCAAACCAATAGCTCGACAATGCGTGTACACAAAGATGTAGCAAGAGCGCTTAAGAGTGAGGTCGCTTTATTTGAAGGTACTTGGGAGAAATACCATCGTGCGAAAAACACGCCATTCTATGATAAAAAAGTAACTGATGAGAAAATCAGCTCTTATCTACGGCAAGCCGCAGATGCCGCTAAAGATGTAATAGACGAAGGGGTATGGAGCATCTCAAAAGGGGATCCCAATACCGCTTATCGAGACTTGTTCATCACTTTGGATCTCTCACATAATCCAGAAGTTTTATGGTGGAAGAAATATGATGCCGCCAATAACATCGGCCATTCCGTAACACGTTATTTAAATAAAGGAGGTGGCACTTGTGGGGCATCCGCTTCTCTTGTTGATGATTATTTAACGAAAGAAGGAAAGCCTTTTGTCGGTTCCGAACAAGACAAAGCGAAGGTAATGTACGGGGACGAATTGAGTCCGGACTTACGAGACCCACGATTATCCCAGACCATTTGCATGCCAGGACAAGATTTACGTCCAAATGGAGAATTCGTATTCAAACTTCCTCCTTTGAATGAGGAAAGCCGGAATCAAAATACGACAGGTTATTCTATCCTAAAATACGTAGAATATAATACGACTTATATTCCTACTATAGATGGGGAAGGCAAAAGCCAAGCGCCAGCTATACAATTCCGTTACGCCGATATTTTATTAAACTACGCTGAGGCTCTGGCAGAATTAGATGGTGCGGCTAACGCTAGCAAAATAAAAGAAGCCTTAAGGCCACTTCGAGAACGTGTGGGCATGCCCGATATGGATTTCGACAGAGAGTTCAATACCGATCCCGATTATCCATTTAATAAATTGGATAAATATATACAAGCAGTACGAAGAGAACGACGCATAGAAAAAGCTTTAGAGGGAAGCCGACTTCAAGATATCTTGCGCTGGGCCGCCGCAGACATCCTCATTATTGGAAAAACACCAACAGGTGCATTATTCAAAGGGAGCTCTTTGGAAACCGCTTATGGAGAAAGCCTGCAAGAAGGTGAAAACCTTTTCTTAACAGGTACGCCCTCCGACTCCAAACGCTATATCATACCGTTCAATAATAAGCATTATCCTAACGGATGGCAATTCAATCCGGAACGAGATTATTTATTGCCCATA
>OHEC01000756.1_pt1 | contig 15253 bp, 10 predicted proteins | sample 1567141 | NCBI WGS metagenome assembly OHEC01 (sample SAMEA3879567, study PRJEB24766) | human gut metagenome | biome: human-associated habitat; feature: feces | place: USA | collected 1985/1987 | reverse complement strand
CTCGTCCAGACACACTGGCTAATATATAGCTCGGTTTTACATGCTCATAAACCCCCGTTTACACAAGGGGTTATTTGCCGTGAAGGAAGCGACGATGCCTTATACCCAGTCTGCCGTTCATGCCTTCGAGCCTTCATATACTAGGCATCCCAAGCAATCGTTTATCGGCGGCACATACCAGCCGCTGGCCGACGAGAGCATGACAGACACCCCCCTTCACTTCAAAGCACGCCACCGCGCGGAATTGTATACGCAGAAAACTCTCCTTCGTACAGAAGCCACTCACCGAAGCATCTACATACCGGCAGCGGAAGCATCATTTACAACATGCGATACAGATATTCCTGCGATTCCGGATGAGCAGCATACTTCCTCTTTTGCCGCAGAGGAACAAGTATTTAACAACAATCACGCATTACAGACGGCATCGCGCACCCTTCAAACGATTCAGGCGGCGCTGACGACTGCCGGCCATAGCTTGAAACGAACTGGTCACTCTATTGCCAGTGCGGCCCACACCACCGCGCGCGCCGCACGAACCGCTGCGACCACAGTACATAACGCATGGCACACCTTCACAAGGTTCAAAGTCGTCCAGTTCATCATCAAGTTCTTCCAGAAGGCGCACGGCCTGTGGAAAAAACGCATGAGGTTCTCCTATGCGTTCTACACCATTGTCTTCACCTTATTGACTTCTGCCGAAGTCATTTTTCTTCAGTGGGGCATGTATACCGAACCAACATACGATAAAAGCGACGAAGTTGATCAGACAACTAAAATCCTGAACAGTGTCGCAGGGCAAGTCACCAAATTCGTCAGCCAGATTTGGCTTGAACAAAAGTATCAGTTTCTCCTTAATTTCATTGGCATAGGGCTTATTTACCTTGCATTAGTTTTTGTATTAAATCGCTTTTGGATAGCGACCGTTATTTTCGGTGCCGCTATGACTGCCTACGGCGTAGCGAACAGCATCAAGACGGGACTTCGTAACGAACCTATTCTCCCTTCAGATCTTAGCTTTGTATCAAATGGCAATGGCGGGAACCTCCTTTCTTTCATACCGAAAGACCAGCAAGCTCTCGTTAATGGAGCAATCACCGTATTAATCTGGTTCTCCTGTGCCTGTCTTCTTCTTTTCGTTCTTGATGGAAGACGCTGCTTTATTCACTGCTCTTGGAAACACCCCTCTTCGAATGCTAAAAATATAATTGGGACATCATCTCGCGCACTTGCTGCAATTCTCAGCATCGTTCTTCTGGTTTCCTACACATGGAATCTCAATATTCCTGGAGCTTGGTCCTATACTCTGGCAACCAACTTAGGATACAAGCCTGTCCCGTGGAATACCTATGAAGATGCCCAATCAAACGGCCCAGCCACTACATTTCAAAGTCTCGTAAGAGTTAAGGCAATGGATAAGCCGAGCGGGTACAGTAAAAAAACTATGGAAGAGATAGCCGCTCGCTATACTAAAGAAGCAAATAAAATTAATACATCACGGGCAAACATCCTCACAGATAGCACTGTGATTCTCATTTTATCCGAGTCTTTTTCCGATCCCCTACGTGTTCCTGGCATCTCCTTCGATATCGATCCGATGCCTAACATTCGAACTTTGAAAGATGTCACCACCTCAGGACTGATGCTATCGCCAGGCTATGGTGGCGGCACAGCTAACATCGAGTACCAGTCTCTAACTGGAATGAATCTCGCTAATTTTAACGATCAGCTTATTTCTCCTTATCAACAACTTGTGCCCAGTCAAAAAAACGTATACACCTTCAATCAAATTTGGAATGATGCATGCCAGGCGCAATGCTCATACGCTTTTCATCCCTATTTGAAGAATTTTTATCTTCGAGATTCGAATTATAAAAAATTCGGTTTCAAATACTTCCGTACAATCGACAGCGAACCGGCGTTGAAATATCAGGATCACATTGACGCTGGCTATGTCAGCGACGCATCGGCATATCAAAATGTGATCGACCAGCTTAATCAATCTGACGGAGAATCCCAGTTTATTCAGTTGGTAACCATGCAAAACCATTTGCCATACGGGGACTACTATACCAATAATGAATTCAAAGAGGCAGATACTTCAACAGGTCTCGATGAAAACGAAAAAGTTCAGATTGATACCTATGCAAAAGGCATCAGTTATACCGATCAGGCCACGGCCGCATTCCTCAATCAACTAAATATGATAGAACAGCCAATTACTGTCATTTTCTACGGAGACCATCTTCCTGGCATCTACGCATCAGAAGCAAAGTACAAAGAAAATCAACTCACTTTACACGAAAGCGATTATTTCATATGGTCCAACTCTTCTTCTTCGAGCGCTGGTTCAAAGCTATCGCCCGAAGAAAGCGATTACTCGTCTTCGAACTTCTTTATGGCTAGCGCAGCAGAACACATGGATGCGAAAGTCACGCCTTTCCTAGCTCTGCTTACAGAAGTACATCAATCTGTACCAGCAGTCGGCAGATTCGCCTCGACCGATGCCGATTGGGGTACTGGGTCAACTAGCTATCTGGATTCTTCTGGACAGTTAATAAAAAAGAAGAATCTATCATCAGAAGCAAAACATCTACTGGAGGATTATCGTCTGGTCCAGTATGACCAGACCGCAGGAAAAGGATATCTCAGCGAAAACTGGTTTAATCGAGTGCCATAAAAAGGAAACGGCAGCCAGGATGCTCTGGACGAAAAACAAGAACGTATACTAATGTTATGTCTGCACTAGAAGAAAACCAAGAATGGGAAGCAGTCAATAGAATTGTTTTCCCAACTACAGACGCGGAAAGCACGCTTCCTCTCTACGTTGTCAATTGGACACCGTCGCACCCAGATCCAGCTCTATTTGATGCCCGAGAATCTCTGGAAAAAGTCGCTTTCTCAAGTTTAAGTAAACGACAGCTCTCGGGGACCCTCAGGAATGGGATCTTTTCAGCACAAGAAGCAAGTAAAACAGAGCTTCCCGCGGGATCAGTTTTAATTAAGTCTCGAACTTCAATTGAGTTGGCAGCAGGTCAGCACGTCTCATTGTGCACTTTCTTTAACGCATTTCCGGCAAGTTACTGGCAACGCTGGACCAAAGTTACCAATGTACGTTTTATTGCGAAAGTTGGCGGCGTCGGACGTATCGTCGTCATGAAATCATCAGCCCGAGGAATCCCCTCTACTGTTACCACAATTCCTGTGGCACAAGAAAATGAATTCGTCGAAGCCGACATTAGCTTATCTGGCTTCATGGATGGCGGATTCATTTGGGCTGATATGGAATCTGCTTCGAATGACTCTTTGACCGTTACCGACGCCCAATGGCAGGTCCCCACCCAAGAAAGGCGCGCCCCTCACAACTCGTCTCTTTCAATTGCGATCACCACATTCAATAGACCGTCATACTGTTTAAATCAACTTCAAACCATTGCCGCCGAAAAAAACTTACGAGATCATTTAGATACAATTTATTGCGTCGATCAAGGAACAGATCGAGTACAAGATCAACCCGATTTTCAGCACACGAGAGAACTCCTAGGGCAACAACTAACATATATCCTGCAAGACAATTTAGGCGGATCTGGCGGTTTCTCACGAGGGATGTATGAAACAGTCAGGGCCCAGAAAAGTGCATATGTTTTACTTCTTGATGATGACGCAATCACCGAACCTGAAGCCATATTAAGAGCCCTTCAGTTTTCCGATTACGCTACCAGACCAGTTCTCGTTGGTGGTGGAATGCTGCATCTGGACAATAGAACTGTACTGTACTCTTCCGGCGAGCGCTTTGACGCAAGCTCTGCAATGCCAGCACCAGCCACCGGCACACATTACAATCATGATTTTGCTGTAAATCCGCTAAGGGATACTCCTGAACTGCATAAGAGAATCAATCCTGACTTCAACGGCTGGTGGCTATGCCTCATCCCCACGGAAGTCTTGAAGAAAATTGGTCTTTCCATGCCGGTTTTCATTAAATATGACGATGTGGAATTCGGCTTGCGTGCCAAAGAAAACAACATTCCGACTATATGTCTTCCCGGTGTCGCCGTATGGCACCAAGCATGGCATGATAAGGATATTTCCAGAACTTGGGAGGAGTATTTCGCTCAAAGGAATCGTTGGCTCTGCACTCTTATGCATTTCCCCGTACCAAGCAAAAAGTTTGCTTTCCGAATGCTTTATGAAGATGCTCATCTAGGAACAAAGCTTCTTTATTCTGCCATGAAGTTAAACCATATGGCACTTCGCGATTTGACCGAGGGGCCGGAATATATCGTCAGATGCCTCCCGCAGAAACTAGCAGAAATTCGTAAAGCAAGAGAAGGTTTCACAGATAGTCTTGTTCTGCATAATCTCGACGATTTTCCAGCGGCACTTGCAGACTATGAACCGACATTCATTCCGTCGGATCCCAAAACCGTCACGAAGATAGGGCTCAAATCCGTTATTTCTGCATTCTTTTCTCAATCGAGCGGAATAAAAGACGCTCACCCTCAAGTGTCCATCATGTCCAAGGATGCAATCTGGCCGGCTTTTAACAAAGTATCGTCGGCACTTGTAACTACTGCTGACGGAAACGGAGCGGCCTGGTTCAAGCGAGACAGCAAGTTGTACCGCAAGGAGCTTTTCCGCTGCGTACATCTAGCGGCCAATATCTTGAAGCAGTGGAACAAGCTTTCTCGCCTTTATCGAGAGAGCGATTTCTGCAGCATAAATACTTGGCAACGAATTTTCAATCACTCAAGTAAATAAAAGCAGTGAGTGGCGGTACATCAGAGTCGGTTCTCGACGTGTACCACCACTCGCTGTTTTTACTTTGCAGCTACTTGTGGATAATCAACTCTCGGATTGAACTTCCACGCTTCAATCATCTTTTTGTACATCTTTTTTCTCAACGGCTTTGCAACATTTCCATGTCGCATACCGTTCCAGACCAGCGCGCAAAAACGCAAATACTGATAAAAACCTTCATGATGCAAGTGATAGGAAGCCTCATTACGAACTCCGTAAGAGAACTTCCAAGCGTTTTTCTCATCAATCATGGAGAAGTTAACTCCCCGATTAACACCCATATCATGGAGAACGACACTGTCAAGTACCTGCACGCCAGGGCAAGACTTCGTTATACGAAGCGTGTACTCAGCATCATCGAACCAAATGAAGTATTCCTTATACGGCAAGCCAAAAGCTTCCATCGCCCAACGTGGGATTAAGACAGAAACGAAGGAGCATCGGGAAACCATGACAATGTCAAGTCCTTTAGCTTTCAACCTTCCCCAATCCCATGTCGGAATCGGATTATTCATTTCCGAGATAGTTCCGTCAATAAACTTCACCATGGAACAGGCAAAAGGTACGTCAGGCCCCAGCTCCGCTACTGCGCTATCGTACCCGAGCACCAACTTATCTAGAGCATCAGGTTCCGGATAACCGTCATCATCAAAAATCCAAGCGTAATCAGCGCCCAGCTCATAGGAGCGACGCATGCCAGCAGAAAAGCCGCCTGCACCACCCTCATTTTTCTCAAGCGTGACAATATCCAACTGCATGGAATCCGACAAGGCAAATCGCTGAGCATACTCCTGCAAATACTCCGCAGTTCCATCCGTTGCAGCATTGTTAACAATGACCAACATCTGCGGAAGTCTCGTCTGCGATTCAAGCGAAGCCAAAACTTTTTTCAACTTCTCAAGACGGTTATATGTTACGACAACGGCCGCTACTTTTCTCACGTCTGTTGACATCAGTCGTACCACTCCTTCAACATCTTCTTGAAATATGCCTCAGCAGATTCAAGCTCAGAGAACTTCTGAAGACGAGCAAGTTCACTCTCCCAAAGCTTCCTGCGATCTTCTTCATTATTCAAAATATGAGATAGTGCGGATTTTGCGTCATGTACAAAGTTTGAAGTCATACGACGGCACAAACCCTTTGGAGGAATTAATGTTTCTTGAGAACCAACATTAGCTGAGAGAACGGGCACTCCAGCACTGATGGCTTCAATACTCGTTAAGGTGATGCCTTCGTTAATTGACGAGATGAGTAACGCATCCGCATCCCGATATGTCTGAGCGACAGGAGCATCCAGCGCTCGGCGCTCTATGACTTCTTCCAACCCATATCGTTTGATCATCATGTCGGAAAAAGCATCCATATCTCCATTTCCTTGCATGATGAAACGAACTTTTCCAGGATAAGCCGCATTCACAGCTTTAGCCGCAAGAATGAACGCCTCAGGTCGTTTCTGACGAACCATGCGACCAATGTAAGCCACAGTAAAAGGCTTCGTCTTATCCCGCTCTTTAAAACTCGGAGTCTTAGCATCAGCAGTCAGGCCGACCAAAGGAGCATCTACGACTTTCTCTGGAGCAATCTGATGATCGTTGATTAACCAATGTTCGAGTTGGGGGGAAATGACATGGTGCAGGTCAATCCACTCATCATGAGCTACGGATTCTTTGGGGAACCCACCGTGGAAGTAATACTCCACAATATGCAATGAATCGACGATTCTAGTCTGAGGGAAATGCGTCTTAACCCACCATGCGTTGTCGTACATCCACTGGCAATGATGAATCAAAATACCAGCAATATCAAACTGTTCGAACAAAGCACGCAATACTGGAGAATCCCCCGGACGCTCTTGTACCGGCATAGTCATAGGCAACAAAATAGCATCATCAAATGCCGGATCAGCAATCCATGGCTGGTGCCCATCACGATCAGTGATAACAATTGGGATGAAGCCTGCATCACGAACAAGCTTCACTGTCTCCAGAGCCCAACGTTCCGCCCCGCCAGCTTGGAACCAATGCATAGCAACAACTACCGCTCGAGGACTTCCTTTTGGAGCCCTCCCCGGTGTAACTTCAACCCACGGATGTTGAACTTTTCCGGCTTTATTAACGTTATCCGCACTTCGAGCCATGGTCATTGGGATTGGCTTTTTCCCAACATGCTCACGTATCGTACGTTTAGCATCTCGGAATACGTCGAAGGCCGTAGGCACGGATGATTCCAAAGTATTATAAAGTTTGACAGCCTTACTGTTGACTGGATGATTTAGCTCGACATCTCTGTCCGTCGCATCATCCGGCGTCAACAAGATATGACGGACATTATGATCAAGAATCTGGTCATCACCTACAAAATAGTGGGGAGAGAAATCAGTTTGATTTCTGCTGACAGAAGTAGCCTTAAAAACCATAAATGGAACAAGCCCCATTTGTTCGGTAATGTCCCCACTAAGAGTAGAGGTATCTGTTAAACGCGGATACTGCCATTTTTCGCCCATATACAGCTTATATGTCAGAGTTCTCCCCGGTTGGATCAGTGAATTATAATCCACCGCACCATAAACCAGCCTTTGCATACGCTTGCTAAGATTTTCTATCTGCGCAGCGTCCTTCTCATCAACCTGAAAAAAATGTCGCATAAATAACAGCGTAGTCCATTTTCACTATTAAAGATCATTTCAGCTCGCTTCAACACATAATGTCCGAGTCTGCCCCTTGGTCGAAGAAATCAGCATGCCATACTTTCAGAAGACGTATGATTCTTTCTAGCTAAAACGTTCGGTAAGGAGAAGTATGTCCCTATTACAAAGAATCAAACAGCATCTTTTGCCGCCGTCGTCACGTTCCTTCCACGCATTTGAGACGAACGCCAATTCCGAGATGCACCAATTACGTCTCGAGAATGCCTCACTCATGCAACAACTTGCCTACATGTCCGATCAGCTCACCCAGATTACAGAACAAGTCAACCAGATACAAGCTGAGCATGCTTATGAACAGCAACGTGACATGATGTTGTTCTGGGCAGAATACCAAAAACCTTCTGAATCGCCCATCGCAGCTAAGAAAAGATTCTTCCGATCCCTTCCCAAGGCAAAGGGCAATCTTCAGCTTCTCCAAGATAACCAAATTAAACTATTCAGGGAATTTGATAGCATCTGCCGCAACAACGGGATTATATATTGGGTAGGATCTGGGACCCTTCTTGGAGCATATCTTTATGAAGACATCATCCCGTGGGATGACGACATAGATGTTTTTATGACACGCAGTCAGATAGCACAGCTGCAGGAACTTCTCGAATCCGATTGCACATACAGGATAACCACACTCTGGGATTGGTATGTTCCCTGTAAGCAAATTCGATTCTGTCTTCAAGACACGAACAATCCTGCATTCATCGACTTATTTCCGCTGGATCTGACTAATTCCGATCCAGAATACGCATGGAATCGCGTTTTAGAGGAAAGAGCGTCTTTCGTCAAAGATATTCGGAACGAATTCCAAGGTACCGAATGGGAAAGCATACCTTACCTACCGACAACTCATCCGATTACCAAGAACATAGAAAGACTCTATCGTGAACATGTAGCTTCATTGCATGACGACATTAACTACGTTTCATCCTTCGAAGATGCCACAGGACTGACCCGCGGCATAGAGAACATAGATGAGCTACATTCCACTGGACCCTACCCAATCAATGATTGGATACCGACGCAGGACATGAAGTATCGAGACTTCTCTGTGATGGCGTGCTCTGCATGGAACACATATCTCACTCGTCATTATGGCAACTACTTTAAAATTCCAAAAGACATCAATTCACACGAACATATTGCCAATGATTATTTGAATTCAGAGGCAGTGCAGAATTCCATGCATCACTATCTCGGCAAATAGACGAATGAGGGGTGTGAGCAAAATATGCATTTATTCACACCCCTATCGACTTATCTAATCCGTTTTATCTGTAATGCATTATCATTCAATAATGCATATTCACGATTGTTTTCGTCTCGCACTGCAAAAATACAAGAGTTATCGTCATTCGTGAAGGCAACCATATCCGTGAGTTTAGGATTCTCTACGTTTTGGGTACGCAGGGACGCAACAAGTTTGAATTCTCCGTTGTTAAAAAGGGTCAACGGCACTTCAAACTTCACCTTACAATGACCATGCTGATTCAGCTTAATCACATTGGCTCCAGTATCGTAAGTAACTCCGCCACGCTTTATGTCGTGCATAGCAATTGCAAGATAATACGAATTTGGCTCGTCATACTGGTATTCCACTTCAAACTGGAACGTATCATCGCATGTCAGAATCTGCTTACTAAGCGCATTAATCCGCAACATTGGGACTCTGGCGTTCAAACCTGTTGGATATTCATCCGCTTTGTCATTATCCGTGTCACGTTTATCAGCACGCATATTTTCCAAGGTATAGCGGTTAGCAACATCATCTTTATTCCCGTTAACGATGACTTCGCCATCTTTAATAAGAACCGCCTTATTGCAGTACTTTTTCACTGCGCCCATATCATGCGTCACTAAAATAACGGTCTTCGTCGGATCTTTTTTCACCTTCGCGAAATAATTATCGCACTTACGCTGGAATGCTTCATCACCGACAGCAAGAACCTCATCCAGAACCAGAATGTCGCCCTTGGCTTGGATAGCCACAGAAAACGCTAAACGAACTTGCATACCAGATGAATAGTTCTTTAGCTTCTGATCCATGAATTCTTCAAGCTCAGCAAACTCGACGATGTCGTCGTACATGTCCTCGATTTCTTCACGGGTAAAACCAAGCAAAGCTCCGTTGAGGAAAACATTCTCTCGACCGGTCAACTCAGGATTAAAGCCGACCCCAAGCTCGATGAAAGGAACGAGCTTACCCTTTACCTCAATACTTCCGGAATCCGGAACATATATGCCGGAAATCAGTTTCAACAACGTTGACTTGCCACTGCCGTTACGGCCTACAATTCCAAAGAAGTCACCTTGGTGGACTTCAAAATTGATGTCTCGAAGCACATGCTGTTCTTTGTAACCTTTGATGCCTCTAGTCCAGTTAATGAAAGCCTGCTTCAAACCGCTCGCTTGCTCTGTTGGAAGTTTGAAGTATTTGCCAACATGCTCAACTGAAAGGACAACCGGACGATTCACTTCCTTGATGGAAGCAGATTGAGACTGTGTATCAAGCATCACATGACCTCCGCGAATTTACGATTATGCTTCCGGAACACATGCACGCCCAGCGCAAGCAACAGGAACGCGAGAATAACAGGAATGACCGCAATCAAAGGATTCCCTACAAGCGTCCACACGGTGGGTTGCGTTTCTGGAGCAATCAGATTGTGTCGAATATCTTGAATAGTCTGCGCAATCGGATTGAGGAGCTGTATTTTCGCAATAATCAAGCCCCATTTGCCCAAAGAATCGTTATCCATCACCATGGAAAGTGGATAAATAACCGGAATCGAATAGAACAGTACCTGCTGCAGAACTTCCCATAGGTGAGCGATATCGCGGAAATAGACATACATCGTCGCCATCAATAAAGCTGCGCCCAGTGCCAACACATACAATTCAATGAAATTTAAGGGCAGCAGCAAAACTCTCCAAGTGAACTGGACCTTGGAGAAGATAGCAAAAATCACAACCACTAAAAGATTGATACCCAAACTAATCAATGCACCAATAGTGGCAGAGACAACTACAATATAGTTCGGGAAATGTATCTTCCGAAGCAAGTCACCACGATCCACAACCGCTCTCAAACCAGTTGCTGTGGCTTCTCCGAAAAACTGCCACGTACTAATTCCAAGCAGCAGAACAACTGGATACGTCGGTGTTCCGTCCGACATGCGTAAGAACTTCGCAAACACTACGTACATCACGCAAAAAAGCATCAATGGACGCAGGACGGACCATGCAACTCCAAGAAACGACCCCTGATAGCGGAGCTTAAAATCCGTCTTGACAAGCTCTTTCAACACTACCAGCGAATAGTGGTAGCGCTCTTGAATCCTCTTCACAAATGTATTCACGACTGACAAGTCTATCGACTTACGACCCCAAGATAATGCCCCTACCGTTTTCTTCGCAAAATCCTCAGCACACAACCAACCATCCGCTTGTCTTGCTACGATAAATACACCACACAAGACACAGGACCTGATAAAAAGTGAACACATCATCCAATAAGAGAAATGTATCAATTGAGCTTCTTCGGATAATCGCCATGCTGCTGATTGTCGCATGCCATTTCATCATTCATTTCAACTGGAATACACATCATTATGATTTAATGCTCATCCAGGAACCAGGATGGACGAACGCTCTCAAGTTCTTGATTGTGCAATATGGACAAGTTGGCGTATCTATCTTCTTTATAATCTCTGGCTATTTCCTGGTAGATAAGACTTTTAAAAGAAGACGCATTTTCAAAACATGGTTTCAGATGTTTTGTTACTCAAGCGGGTTTTTTATAACACTTTTAATCATTGGGGTATTCTATAAATACCCGACAGTCATACAACCGCTAATGCAAGGGAGCGAACTATTCCGAACTATAGCCGCTAGCTTTTTCCCATTCTTCTATGGGAGCTACTGGTTCATCAGCGCATACATACTCATGCTTCTATGTGCGCCGTTCATCAATTCCTTATGTCAATCACTTTCCAAGCGCGCTAATCTAAGTCTGCTCATTCTTTTTTCTTTTTTAAGCATCCAGATCCTCATCTTTGGACGAGTTTCCAACTGGAACAATTTGACATATGCCATTTTCGGTTATCTGATTGGCGCTTTTATCAAAAAGAACAATACAGAGATTTCGAAACGAATGCGCACAGCCCCCATGCTTGCAGGCATCGTCTTCATGACACTGTTAATGCTGCTATTTAATTATTTCGCATCGTCATCATCACCCATTAGCAGTGCACTCGGCTGGACAAACCAAATTCACAACGGAATAGCACTATTCCCAATAGCGATAGGAGCATTCGTCTTCATCATCATCTCACGCATTAATTTCGACAAAATCCCAGAACTTATCAGTAAAACGATAGTAGGAATTTCTTCCACGACGTTTGGAATCTATCTTCTTCATGAGAATATTTTCGGTTTCAGAATTTTATGGGAGTATGTATCTAGAATCTGCTATGCTCCTGACAACCTTTTGCTTCGAGGCATAGCAGCATTCGCTATTGTCATTGCCGTATTCCTTGCCCTAAGCTGCATCGCAAAAATAATAGATACCTTATTCGTTCACCCGCTTACTGACAAGATATTAAGTGTCATAAATAAGCGCACCAACTGACCATAGCGTCCATTCGAATCTAGTCTCGCAAAACGGAGAGCGCCTCATTCCGGCCTTATCTTTAGCGCCATACATTGGCAACACACTAAAATAAGCATCGGCTTTGCTTAACGAGATGTTTATCTCACCCGTCTCCGACCACAGCAGAAGCTATAGTGTTTTACATGCTCGAAAAGAACCCAAACCCCTCCGTTGCCGTGCTACTTCCCTGCTATAACGAGGAAGTGACCATCGGTAAGGTCGTTCGCGATTTCAAGACTGCTTTGCCTCAAGCAGACATCTACGTTTACGACAATAATTCCACTGACCGCACTGCGAAAATCGCTGTGGCGGAAGGCGCTATAGTGCGCAAAGAACCCCGACAGGGCAATGTCATTCGAGCCATGTTCGAAGATATTGACGCCGACGTGTACATCATGTCTGACGGCGACGATACCTACCCAGCTGATGCAGCGCCAGCGATGGTCGACAAAATTCTCGAAGGCTATGACATGGTGATCGGCGACCGTCTGAGCTCCACATACTTCCAAGAGAACAAGCGACCGTTTCATAATTTCGGCAATAGGCTCGTACGCGGATCCATCAATGGCCTGTTCGGCGCCCATGTAACCGACATCATGACTGGCTACCGAGCGTTCTCCCTCACTTTCGTGAAGACCTATCCAGTTCTGTCCCGCGGCTTTGAGGTCGAAACCGAAATGACCATCCACTCGCTGAACAACAATCTCCGTCTTTACGAGATGCCAATTCAGTACCGCGACCGTCCTGAAGGTTCCGTCAGCAAGCTTGATACCGTTGGAGACGGCATCAAGGTAATGAGCACCATCTTCCGCATGATTCGCGAATACAAGCCACTCCCCTTTTTTGGCGGTCTCGGCTTGGTCATCGGCATCATTGGTTTGATTCTTTGCGGCAGCGTAGGCATTGATTTCGTACACACTGGCATAGTTGCACGCTTCCCCACGCTCATCGGTGCCGTAATGCTCGTTATAGCGGGCCTTCTCCTAATTGTCACAGGAATCATACTTGACGTCATAGCCAAGAATGATCGGAAAGAATACATTCTTAATGCGAATCAAATCGCATTTTTGAAACGTATCTCTCATCAGTGAAAACTTCTAGAAAATCCATATTTAATGTTCGGGGAGTCCTGCTAGCATGAAGCACGCTAAGTCAATTGCCCTTCTATCCACCCCTGCAGCTTGCCTAACATATGTTGCACTGACTGTCAGACTGCCGACGTATGGGCTCGCTGCAGGAGACATCGATACAAACGCCTTTCTTGATACCCTTAGCCGTCAGGGGCCTATCAGTGCTTTGCTTGGAGTATTCGCGATTATCGCATTATACATGCATAAGACATCTGTTACATTCGATAAATTCTCCAAACGAGTTCTAGCGGTTGTTTCCGCTATCTTATCCTTGACTATTGTTTTTTCAGGAAAGACAGAAAGCCAGAGTAGCGACAGTATTTCCTTCCCGTGGTACACCGTAGGTGACCCTGCTTGGTCGTCTAAACGGTATGTCGCTTTTCTCGTATTTCAATTTTTCTTCATATCTCTCTTCCTGTATAAACTACTGATATTTGCAGTTCAACTTGTCTTAAAACAGGATACAATAAACAGACGTTCGAAACTTTTATCTTCAATACTTACAATAAATGTAGGTAACAAAAAAAATATACTTTTAAGCACGCTTCTAGTTTTTGCATTTTGGCTCCCCATCGCAATAATCAACGGTCCAGCCATCATCGGCGTAGACTCCATGGTGCAGCTCATTCAGATGCGCGGATTTAGGGCATGGGATCCCATGACCATGGAATGGTTAGATGGATATAATCTTACTGATCACCATCCCTTCTTCGATTCCTTTATCTACGGAGCATTTGACAGAATAGGCCTGTTTTTCGGGCATGAAATCGTCGGGCTGCAACTCCTGATTATTTTACAATTACTCGTGGGATCTTTTTCATTAGTACTCTCCTTGGCTTGGGTTAACACACGTGCCGAAATCCCAGAGAAGGTGTTCATTTGTCTATTCGCTCTTATACTTCTAGTCCCGTGCTTCTCCATGTACATGACAATCATCTTGAAAGACACTACATGGGTTCCGTTCTTTTTGATTTGGGCTGTTCTTTTTGCAGAAACAGTGTTTCGGCTGTCCAAAAAACAGGACATCAGCACTAAGTTAATAGCTACACTTATCCTTTTTGCTGTAATCGCTGGATTAACCAAAAAAACATCCATGTACGTCACCACCCCATCAACCGCCATCCTCCTTTTCTTCTTTTCTCACAGAATCAAAATCCTCTTATCAGCTCTCATTCCGCCCCTAATCACGCTGATCATGATTCCGAGCCTGCTGTTCCCAGTCTTGCATATCGCACCAGGTGGTCCGCAGGAACCTCTTTCTGTACCGATTCAGCAAATCACCAAAGTACTGATTGATCATCAGAATGAACTGTCAGCTTCGGATCTACAGACAATTAGCAAGGTGCTTAAGATCGATAAGGCGAAAAAGAACTACGATCCTCTGATAACAGACAATGCTAAACACTATGGTTATAAGACAACTTCAACGTCAAAAGACCGAGTTAATTTTCTCATGCTGTGGGCCAAACTATTCTTTAAGTATCCTATAAGCTATTTCAGCTCAGTCACATTCCTCAAAGACGCTTTCCTTGTAGGTCCAACGTACTACTACACAAGCTCCGTTCGATGCGGATGGTACGAAGCTGGAGGGTACGCAATCCTTCCAGAGTACAAAGAGTGCACTCCCTCAACTCTGCAATCTAAAATAGCGCTGCCCTTAGTTAATCTCCTAAATAGAATTCCACCATTCTCTTTTCTTGGATCGGAAAGTTTGTATACGGCATGGATTCCTTGTCTCTCAGTGGGCGCATGCATCACACGAAAGAAGTGGAAAAATTTGATTTATTTCACCCCAGTTCTTTTTTTGGAATTGACAATGCTGATTCTCCCAGCCCATCAAGTCCGATATTCTCTAGGTCTACTCTTCACATTTGCGCTAACAATTGCCGTCCCGTTCATAGGTAGTCCAAAAGATGCAAATAAAACCATAATGTGATAAATGGCTGATGATAACGCCCGAATTCTTGCGCA
>OHEC01000754.1_pt1 | contig 15267 bp, 9 predicted proteins | sample 1567141 | NCBI WGS metagenome assembly OHEC01 (sample SAMEA3879567, study PRJEB24766) | human gut metagenome | biome: human-associated habitat; feature: feces | place: USA | collected 1985/1987 | reverse complement strand
CAATGTAGCGTTGAAACTCGGCATGATTAATTTGGGGGATGACACTCTCATCGTCATTTTCATCACGAAGCACGCCTTTCTTTTCGAAACAATAAACCAAAGTCACATCAAAAATAGCAGAAAGGGCTTTTGCTGTTTCTCCGGCAATGGTATCTGCATTCGTATTGAGCATATTCCCTTGTCCGTCATGCGTCAACGGCGCCATCACAGGAACAACACCTTTATGAATCAGATCGGAAAGTAGCGTAGAATCCACACGCTCTACGTCCCCTACAAAACCATAATCAACCTCTTTCACAGGACGCTTCATTGAACGGATTACATTCATATCCGCCCCGGTCAATCCCAAAGCATTGACACCGCGAGCTTGCAATCCGGCTACGATATTTTTGTTCACCAGCCCGCCATAAACCATAGTCACCACCTTCAATGTCTCAGCATCAGTGATACGGCGGCCATTAACCATTTTGCTGTCTATACCCAGTTGCGCGGCTATTTTCGTTGCCGAACGTCCGCCTCCATGCACCAGCACTTTATGCCCTTCAATGGCTGCAAAATCATTCAACAACTGATTTAATGTAGCTTCTTCTTCTACAATCTTACCTCCGACTTTAATGACTGTCAGTTTTTCCTTCATCTTTTCTTTCATTACAAATTATGAGTTATGAACCACGGATTACAAGCCACGAGCTACAAGAAACGAGACTGATATCATGCAGTATTCGTAACTTGTAGCTCGTCGTTTGTTGTTCGTTGTTTATTGTAATCCTTTCTATTTATTCAAGATAAGTGTATCCATACAATCCCGAACGATAGTTGGAAAGGAATTCTTTACCTTCTTCTACCGAAATTTTTCCCTCTTTAACGGACTTTGTCACCCATGTTTCCAGGGTTCGAACCAGTTTCTTCGGGCTATATTGTACATAGTCAAGCACTTCGGCAACCGTCTCACCATCAATAATCTGTTCAATGTTATATCCCTTCTCATTGACAGAAACGTGTACTGCATTTGTATCTCCAAACAAGTTATGCATATCACCCAGAATTTCCTGATAAGCTCCTACCAAGAATACCGCAACATAATAAGGCTCTTTCTGCTTCAAGCTATGAACCGGCATATAGTGTGCCACATTCCTGGTAGAGATAAAATTGGCTATTTTCCCATCGGAATCACAGGTTATATCTTGCAAAGTGGCCGAACGATCCGGCTTCTCATCCAGACGCTGAATGGGCATAATCGGAAAAATCTGGTCGATTGCCCAAGAATCCGGCAGTGATTGGAAAAGTGAAAAATTACAGAAATATTTATCGGCCAACAACTTGGACAATCCACGGAATTCATCGGGGGCATGTTTCAACCCACCGGCTATTTGATTGATTTCGCGAGTAATTGACCAATAAAGACGTTCGATCTGAGCACGCGTTTTCAGGTCCACAATTCCATGACTGAACAAATCAAGTGCTTCTTCACGTATCTGCTGGGCATCATGCCACGCCTCGAGCATCTTATTCTGGTTCAGCGTATCCCAGATACCATAAAGTTCTTGTACCAGTTCGTGTGCATCCGGAGCAATCTCTTCTTCATCATCCCATTGAGGTAAAGTAGCCGTTTCGAGCACCTCGAAAATCAACACAGAATGATGTGCTGTCAAGGCCCGGCCACTCTCCGTGATGATATTAGGATGGGGAATACCGTTTTTATCACTGGCATCTACCAACGTAGAAATAGAGTCGTTGACATACTCCTGAATAGAGTAGTTCACGCTACTCTCGCTGCTTGACGAACGGGTTCCGTCATAATCGACTCCAAGCCCTCCGCCAATATCAACAAATTCAACATTGAATCCCATTGCATGAAGCTGCACATAAAATTGAGAGGCTTCCCGCAATGCTGTTTTGATGCGACGTATCTTTGTCACTTGGCTTCCGATATGGAAATGGATCAGTTTCAGGCAGTCCTTCATTCCCTTACTCTCGAGGAAATCGAGTGCTTCGAGCAGTTCGCTGGAAGTCAAACCAAACTTGCTGGCATCCCCTCCGGACTCCTCCCACTTGCCGCTTCCCGAAGAAGCCAGTTTGATACGAATACCGATATTAGGCTGCACATTCAACTGTTTTGCCATGCGGGCAATCAGTTTCAGTTCATTCATTTTCTCAACGACCAAGAAAATGCGCTTACCCATTTTTTGTGCCAGCAAAGCAAGCTCGATATAGCTTTCGTCTTTATATCCATTACAGATAATAAGAGAGTCAGAATCGGTATTGACGGCAATTACAGCATGCAATTCCGGTTTGGAACCGGCTTCAAGTCCCAGATTAAATTTCTTGCCGTGGCTGATTATTTCTTCAACAACCGGGCGCATCTGGTTCACTTTAATCGGATAGATGATAAAATTCTGGGCTTTATATCCATATTCTTCAGATGCCTGTTTAAAACAATAGGCAGTCTTTTCAATACGGTTATCCAAAATATCCGGAAAACGTACGAGCATCGGAGCCGCTACATCACGCAACTGCAACTCGTCGACCAATTCTTTCAAATCGACGGCTACGCCATCTTTCCGCGGTGTAACAACAACATGACCTTTGTCATTGATACCAAAGTACGAAGTCCCCCAACCTGTGATGTTGTAAAGTTCTTCAGAATCTTCAATACGCCACTTTCTCATTTTTCTGTTATTCAGTTGTTTTTAATAAATAATTGGACGGCAAAAATACGTATTAATCTACAGGTTGCCAATTAAATTGACATTAAATAATCGTTCCTGATATCCGTTATTTCCGTTACGTGTGTCATACAAGCTTGCCAATTGGGTAGCTTGTTTATAAAAATAATCACGCAATGCAGCTACTGAGTATATTCCGTCTGCCCGGTAAAGCGGAAATTCTTCCGGCAGGGACAAACTGACTTCTTCACGGGATTCATAACTCAAAGCCTCTACCATATCACACGAAAAACGATATTTTTTCTGCATATTAGTATTCAGGCTCCAGGGAATACAACGCTCTGCATACTCCCAGCCCCGATCCGGATGGGTCATAAAATAATAGGCAATAAACAACCCGAGATATAGCAACAAATATTCATCTTTTTCTCTCCCAACCAAGGCTTCTTCAGCCCGTGCACACATATCGGCAGCAATTTCCGGCTTCCCGGCTTTACAGGCATAATAAGCCAACTTCATATAGGCTCTCAGGTTAGCTTCATAACAAGAGACCTGTCTGGTAATTAAAGGTTGGGCACGATTATAAGCTTCCTCAAACTGCCCGGTTTCAAGATAATAATCCAACATAAAATTCAGTTCGCATGCCTCACAAGTCAGATCATCCATTTTTTCCGCCAACATTTTATCAATGCATTCTTTAGCTTTCGCGTATTCCCTCATTTTGGTATACTCCACAGACAGACGATGATAGTACGTACGCAACGAGTAACCATTTCGCAAGATACGGGTTTTATAATCTTCTCCCACTGCCTCTACCTGTTCCATCGGTATGCTGGGAAGATCGAATGTACAAGACCATATCCATTTATATTTCCATAAAATATCATCTTCATTTATCTGGTCCTTATGATTTTCATAACTGTCCAGGATTTTAGAAAACACAGCAATTTCTTCAGCATCAGCCGAAAGGAGATTTAGCTCGTAAATAAGATCCAATCTCATCTCCACAGCCCATTGTACATCTTCATTCTCGTCTGCAATGCGAATAGCTTCTCTCAGCAAATTGGCCTTTTCGCGGGGATGCAGGTTGTCGTTTTGTGCCTGCAACAGTAATTTTTGTATTTCAAGTGTATATTTCATGCTTTCGTTTAATTGAGAAAGTTTATAAAATCATTCATTTTGGCAGTCATCAATTCAGAAAGAGAGTGATTGAAAAGTTCCATCTCCTCACTGTTCACGGGATATTTTCCTTGCAAAAGCGATTGTACATACAGAATGTGCACAACATGCTGAAACAACTTGTTGTCTCCCTGGATTCTCAGCAATGTCTGCACCATCTCATTGTCGGCATTGAAAGTCAATGTGGGTGGCAAACGTTTTTTGGCATTTACCGAGCCCAATACCGCCGCCAACGGATTATTGGCGACTTTACTGTTCTCTTCTTTTTCTTCGGCTACGAATATAACCGGAGTATCCACCGGAGTGAAATGCTTCAACCGGCAAATACACCCAAAACGTTTCAAAAGTTCACTGGCTTTCGTTTCAAAGGACCGGTGCTCTTTATTACCCTCTACTTCGGCAAACTCTTCCAACAGACGGGCAGGTGAAATCTCCTCTAAAGACAATTCTTGATTAAGCCGGATATATTTTTTCAACAACGTTTCATCGAATGTATAAGCAGCATTAACTACCAGCCTGCCTTGTGCACCGGCTATTCTGCGCACTTGCCTGAAATCTTCCAGATTGCGTGTATAATAAATAGTATTATTTGACGAACGGATACTACCGAAACTTCTTATTCCCTTATTCGTCTCAAACGGAAGATAATCCATAAACAGACGAAGTAACTCATTATCTTCCGAAGCAATGGCTTTAATGTGAAAGTGATGAACATCCAGTATTTTATTAAAAACGGACCGATTGTTCTGCACCAAAGCCCGGAGATATTCCTTGATAGCGACCCCAATCTCTTTCCGGGCATCTTTCAATGAATCGTTGCTGACAAATGATTCGCGGGAGGCTGTGGAAAGCAGTCCGTCGGCATTCACCAGGCAACGAATAAAAAATGCCCAAGAAGGCAACAGATTGCAATCGTCCTCACTAAGCAACATCCGCTTCAGATATACTTTATGCGAATTACGCACAGAGAATTGCGTACGGAAAGGCAATACATAGAGTACACCTTCTATCCGTCCATGCTCTGTCCGTATAGGAAATGCATCCAGGGCAGACGATTGGAAGACCTTTGTCCCATAATCCAATAACTCTTTCCGGGTAGCTTTCGGATCAAGCCAGACGGGCGATGGGGTATTAACCAACTCTTCTTCTTCTCCACGATGTAAATAGACAGGATATGGCAAGACTTCTCCATAATTTACCAATATCTTTTTAAACACTTCGTATTCGAACAGATGAGCCCATTCATTTTTAGGCCTCAACACAACCCTTGAACCGATCTCCCACTCTTCATCGGGGAAAGTAGTCTGATAAGTACCGTCCACCTTTCCGCACCAGCAAACAGGATTTCCCCCCATTGCCGACCGGCTCTCTACCCTGATTTCATTGGTCACCACAAAACAAGACAACAAGCCGATACCAAACCGACCGATAAAATCGTCGGCATCGGGAGTGTCTCTCTTTGGACTTTCACCTATCACTGTGAGGAAACGGTATACCTCCTCTTCCTTCAGTCCGATTCCATTGTCCTGAAAGACCATCGAGCCATCCCCATTCAGGAAGACATCAATACGTCCGGAGTAATTTTCATCGATGTTGTGCAATGCAGTGATGGCATCCACACTATTTTGCAATAACTCCCGGACAAAAGTATTCGGATTACTATAAATATGCTCTGACAACAGGGCAATCATACCTTTAAGATTGACCTGAAACAGATTATTACCTTCTTTTTCCATTCTGTTTTTATCGTTGTCTTCTTCCAGTAATTTTCAAGGCTTTCGCGTTTCCGTTTTCGGCTGCTTTCTCAAACCACTCCATAGCGATCTCATCATTCTCCTCTACTCCATTACCCATCAAATAGGCATTGCCCAATTCGAACTGCGCCTTGTCACTATTATGCTCAGCAGCTTTCATCAACCATTGAAGCCCTGCTTCCGCATCGGGCACACAGCCTTCGCCATACATCAGCATCTTACCTAAATAATAATACGAAGCCACATTGTCATTTCCGGCGGCATCATTAAACCATCGGTAAGCTTCTGTATAATTCTGTTTTACACCTACTCCGTTGTAATAACACAATCCGGTGCGATACATACTCATAACATTGCCACTGCCCGCAGCCAAAGTATAATATTTGAATGCCTCTGTTTCATTGTCTTCCACACCGATACCCATCTCGTAGCAGATTCCCAGCCCTTCATTATAACATTCTGCTTCAGCCGCTTTCTTGAAGTAGCTGAAAGCTTTCTCCGACTCATTCAGTTTGTCATAATCGTAAAGGTAATATTCACCCATACGCAACATAGCCAAAGGTATATCATTTGCAACAGCCTTCTCGTACCATTCCACAGCTTGTTTGTTATCTTCGGGACAGGCACCGTAACCAAAGAAAAAGTAGTCTCCCATTTTAAATTGGGCATAACCATAATTTTGTTCGGCAGCCTTTGTCATATATTCAACAGCTTGATGAGGATTCTCTTCTATCCCACTACCGTATTCATAAGCCAACCCCATTTCTGTAAGACAACGGGGTTCGTTATTCTCTGCACCCTTAGTAAACCATTCAAGAGCCTTATCCGGATTCTCTTCCGTACCAATTCCATTCTTATAGCAACGCCCAAGAGCGAAGATCGCATCTCCATCTCCCCGTTCGGCTGCCTTTGCATACCATGCAAACGCTTCTTCGGGCCGTGGCTCACCGATGACTCCCCTATCCAAATAAAGTCCTACACGATACATCGCATAAGGATACTCCTGTCCGGCAGCTTTTTGGAGCAAGTCGAAAGCTTTCTCATAACTTTGTTCTACCACCTCACCATTTTCGTATAAGAATGCCAATTCTACCATTGCAAAACATGAACCCAGCTCTGCCGCTTTTTCATAATAGGCCTTTGACTTCCCGGCATCCGTAACTCCGGAATAACCATTAGCCAAATAAAGAGCCGCCCGTGCATACCCGTCAGCACTGTCCATAGACACAGCTTTTTCATAATACTCCATAGCCTTCTGATAATCCGGTTCTTCAGAAAGCAATCCACGCTCATACATCCAGCCGATACGATAGGCTGCACTACCGGACCCCAGCTCGATAGCTCTCTCCAACAACTGACAGGCATACGAGATATTCTCTTCCACCAATTCACCGTTGAAATAAACATTGGCAAGCGTCTCGATAGCTTCTACATAATTGTCGTCGACACAGCACTGCAGGCACATCAACCCACGTTCCACATTCTTATAATCATCATTATAAAGATAGATCAATGCTAATTCATAGGCACAATATGATTCACAATAAAGCATCCCTTTCTCCAGCCATTCAATGGCTTTAGGCATATCGAGCCACTCTTCTTCCTGATAGTTATATCCAAGGAAATTAGCTGCAGACCATACACCTGCATGCCAGGCTTTCTCCCACAACTCAAACGCCAGCTCTTTTTGCTTCCCTAGTTCCGGATAGCGGAAATAGAGAGTTGCCAGATTTTTTAAAGAATATAGATTAGGAACAAGTTCCAGCGACTTCTCATAGCATGCCGCTTCTTCAGCCACACTTCCTTCTTCTATATCAAGTGCGTCGCCCATCGCGGCATATACATGGGCACGCAGGCGATGGCCTTCGGGAAGTTCGTCAAGCAACTCTTTTCGCATAAGCAGGGCTTTCTCTTTACTGCCGGTGTGCTGCTCGGCATAAGCCCGGTAATATTTTCCCCATAGCAAAGCTTCGGGTGAGGATAAAGCTGCAAATCGACGCTCTCCTTCTGCCCTATCCTGTTCGCAGTAGAAACCCATATAACGCCAATAAGCAACGGTTGCCTCTGCTTCCGGGCTTCCCATTTCCGCCGCTTTTTCATAGCAAGGGAATAACAGGCTGAGATCACGTTTCCCATAACGGGCTTCCGAATATTGTGCACCTTTCTGTGACCACCCGGCACCGTTGAATACAGCCACACGATCGCATACACTGATCACTTTCTCCCACCAGTAGGCATACTCTTCCTCATTAAGATCCACTTCTACGTTACAATCGTATGCACTGAATATTAATTCAAAAAATCCGGCTGTCAGTGCTTCGTCCTCATGGGTGTCCAAGGCATATTCGCACACAGCAAGTGCTTCCCACCAATTTTCGGCGTTCAACAAAGTGACAGGTGTAAATTGAGGGAACCATGCGGCAGCCGGTTTTCCGGATGATTGGATACGATGGGCCAGGGCTTCGAATTTCTCTTTTAAAGTTTCCATAATTGTCTGATCGTTTTATTTATGTTGTAACACACTGACAGGCATAAAACCTCACAGCGACTGCAAGATAGTAATATTGGCCGACTGAACAAAGGATAGAGAAGAAAAAAGGGATAGCCGAAGCAGAAAATAAGGTTTCTTAAAATTTAGCTTGCTATATGTAAGTTCAAAAGTTTACGCAGTTGTTGCACGGATGTTTCAATCTGACTACGGTCTTCCAGTTTGTCTGCACAATAGATATAATTAGCCTGACGATAAAAAGGCGCACGTTTTTCGAGTGCCTGTACGATAAAATCAAGTAGTTCGTCATCTTTCTTCCCCTGCAATATAGGGCGCTGTTGTTTGGCAACCCGCAACCGGCTAAACAATACCTTGGGGTCTACATCCAGAAAGACGGTAGTCCCCACCCGATTCATATACTCCATGTTATCGAAAAAGCAAGGCGCCCCTCCTCCTGTAGAGATCACCACATCCTCAAACTCACCTACTTCATGTAGCATGTTCTTTTCAAGTTCCCTAAAACTGGCTTCTCCCCGTTCAGAAAACAACTCTCCGACCGTTTTGTGAAAACGCTCTTCAATATACCAGTCCAAATCGATAAATGGGATGTGCAGTTCTCGTGCGAGAGCCTTTCCTAACGTGGTTTTTCCGGCTCCCATATAGCCGGTCAGAAATATACGGATCATAAGCAAACGGCATTTTCGCACAAAGATAGATATTTATTGAGAGAACACCGAATGACCCACATGGTAACTTTTCGGGTTCTTCTTCAAATTTGGTGGTAAATTCTTTAATTTCTTTTTTTCAAGTTGATTATTGTCCTTTTTGCTTTAATAAGAAAAAACAGACATCGGCTGAATAAGATAGCTCAAGCTTCGGAAGTGAATTTACGTCGTTTGAACCGGTATCTTCATCTTTATACCTTTCTTCAATTAACATTGTTAACGTCTTTTGCAGGTTGGCAGGTTCTTGTGCGCAAATAACAAGCCTTTTGCATTTAAAGAACTTCTTATTCACATCCAAAGAACAAGCTTTAACTCTATGTTAAAACAAAGCTTTTAAGGAGAGAAATCTTACTTTTTAAAGACATTGATTTTCAGATGGTTTAGTCTAAGATTAGCTTCTTCACCTCACGGATGGACTCTTCGGGCGAAAGCCGGGATACTTGCTTTTTTGTCAACTATAAACGAGGGCTTACACTTCCGAAAACTGAATTAGATTCCATGAGTAAAAGAAAACTTACCACCAAATTTGAAGAAGAACCCCAAAAAATCATTTCGATCTTCCGTCTTATCCCCTCTGTTTTTCAGGCAATACGGAGGCCCATAAGCCCGCATGCCTGTATCCATGAGCCCGAATATGCGGGCTTATGAGCACAGGCATGCGGGCTGAGATAAAGTTATTATGACGGACGTTTATTCTCTTATTCTTCATGTGTTATAGATGGGATGACGGATGCTTACCTTCTTCATCTTTTGGCTGAAAGGGGAGATCTTCTTATTCTGGATAGTAAGATGAGATTCGGTTCACTCTTTTGTTCATTTCCGTTTAATTGATTACATTTGCCGTGTTAAATAAAAGAAACGATGCTCTTACCCTGGTTAAACGAAGAACTGATAGAAGCCGGTTGTGATGAAGCCGGACGCGGTTGTCTGGCAGGTGCGGTTTATGCTGCTGCCGTTATCTTACCGAAAGATTTTGAGAATGAATTGTTGAATGACTCCAAGCAGTTGTCGGAGAAGCAGCGATATGCTTTGCGCGAAGTGATTGAGCGGGATGCGGTTGCCTGGGCCGTCGGCATTGTTTCGCCCGAAGAGATTGATAAGATAAACATCCTGAATGCATCGTTTCTCGCCATGCACCGGGCGGTAGACCGGCTGAAAACCCGTCCTCAGCATCTGCTGATCGATGGAAACCGTTTCAAGAAGTACCCCGACATACCTCATACTACTGTTATAAAGGGAGATGGCAAATATCTTTCGATAGCTGCTGCTTCTATCCTTGCCAAAACTTATCGTGATGACTACATGAACAAACTGCATCAGGAATTCCCATGTTATGACTGGGGGCATAACAAAGGTTATCCTACGAAAAAGCACCGTGCGGCTATTGCCGGGCACGGTACTACTCCGTATCATCGCATGACTTTCAATCTGTTGGGCGACGGACAGTTGGAATTGTTCTCAAAATAAACTTTCCTTAAAACCACTTTATCTTCCTGAAGATCACAAAGGAGAGGGCAGACAGGAATACGGATACCAGGATGATCAGCAGGAAGGCATGAGGCATCTCCTCAAGATGTATGTCTACGTTCATGCCATAGAAACTGGCTATTAACGTGGGGATCATCAATGTAATGGAAAGACTTGTCATACGTTTCATGATCGCATTCACATTATTGGAGATGATGGATGCAAAGGCGTCCATGGTTCCGGTGAGAATGTCACTGTAGATGTTGACCGTATTGAATGCCTGCTTCAGTTCAATGATCACGTCCTCCACTAACTCTTCATCCAGATAATCGGTATCCTGGAAGATGGTTTTCAACTTGCCGATCATCACTTCATTGCCACGAATGGAAGTATTAAAATAGACCAGTGTCTTCTGTAACTTCATCAATCGCAGCAGGTCCTCGTTTCGGATGCTTCGCTCCAGTTCCTTCTCGGCAGCGGTGATGTCTATATTTATCTGTTTCAGATACTTCAGGAACCAGACAGCCGAAGAGTAGATCAGTCGGAAAATCAAGTCGAGCTTATTGCGTACTTCGATGCCTTTCCGGCGGGTATGTTCGATGAAATCGGGAATCATATCCGTCTGATGGTAGCACACAGAAACAATGATTTCATTGTTGGTGATGATGCCGATGGGTACGGTGGTATAAGGGATACTGCTTTGAGCGTTCTGGACCGGTATACGCAGTATGGTCAGCAACCAGTTGCCTTCCGTTTCCGTACGCGGACGTTCGTCGGTATCGGCAATGTCATTTAAAAAAGATTCAGGAACTTTCAGGGTTTCGGTCAGGAATTTGAAATCACTGCTGTCCGGGCATACTACATTGACCCAGCTGTTAGGAAGCCATTGTGCTTTTTCCACAAAGCCGGCCTCACAATAAAGATATGTTCTCATCTTATTGCCTCCTTTCGTTTGTTAATGTCCGAGCAGAGGCATTACCGCAGAATGACTCTGTTCGTGTTAGTTAATACTGTTGTACGTTCGCGGGTTTGAATCGTCCATATTCTGTTTTATTTTTAAAGCGGCGCAAAAATAAGGAAATCATTTCAAATCTGCGGCATTTTTTCTTCCTTTTTGTCCGGCGGGGAGATTGCTTAACATAGATTAAACGTGTTCGTAATTAACTTTTTTGTACCTTTGCACCCGAAAAATAGAACGACAATTTAATTTTAGAATATTATGAGTAAGAAAGCCCTTTTAATGATTCTTGATGGTTGGGGATTAGGCGACCACGGGAAAGATGACGTAATCTTCAACACTGCTACTCCTTACTGGGATTATCTGATGGAGACCTATCCTCACTCTCAGTTACAGGCCAGCGGTGAAAACGTAGGTTTGCCCGACGGACAGATGGGTAACTCGGAAGTGGGTCACCTCAATATCGGCGCAGGACGCGTAGTTTATCAGGATTTGGTGAAAATCAACCTCTCTTGTCGTGACAACAGCATCCTGAAGAACCCGGAGATCGTTTCAGCTTTCTCTTACGCAAAAGAAAACGGAAAGAATGTTCATTTTATGGGACTGACTTCGGATGGTGGCGTACATAGCTCTCTGGACCATCTGTTCAAACTTTGCGATATTGCTAAAGAATATAATATTGAGAACACTTTCGTTCATTGCTTTATGGATGGACGTGACACAGACCCGAAGAGCGGTAAAGGCTTTATCGAACAACTGGAAGCGCATTGCGCCAAGTCTGCCGGTAAAGTGGCTTCCATCATTGGCCGTTATTATGCTATGGACCGTGACAAACGCTGGGAACGTGTGAAAGAAGCGTATGACCTGCTGGTAAACGGCATTGGTAAGAAAGCTACCGACATGGTGCAGGCTATGCAGGAATCTTATGATGAAGGGGTAACAGACGAGTTTATCAAACCGATTGTGAATGCCGGTGTAGACGGTACTATCAAAGAAGGTGACGTGGTGATCTTCTTCAACTACCGTAACGACCGTGCCAAAGAGCTGACTGTAGTTTTGACCCAACAGGATATGCCGGAAGCAGGCATGCACACAATACCGGGATTGCAGTACTACTGTATGACTCCGTACGATGCTTCGTTCAAGGGTGTGCATATCTTGTTCGATAAGGAAAACGTGGCTAATACGTTGGGCGAGTATCTGGCTGCTAACGGAAAGAAACAGCTTCATATTGCCGAAACAGAGAAATATGCTCACGTAACATTCTTCTTTAACGGTGGTCGTGAAACTCCGTACGATAACGAAGACCGCATCCTGGTTCCGTCTCCGAAAGTTGCAACTTACGATTTGAAACCGGAGATGAGTGCCTATGAAGTGAAAGATAAACTGGTGGCTGCCATCAACGAGAATAAATATGACTTTATCGTGGTGAACTATGCCAATGGTGATATGGTAGATCATACCGGTATTTACGAAGCTATCGAGAAAGCGGTAGTTGCCGTAGACGCGTGTGTGAAAGATACCATTGAAGCAGCCAAAGCTCAAGGTTACGAAGCTATTATTATTGCCGATCATGGTAACGCTGACCATGCTTTGAATGAAGACGGTACCCCGAATACGGCTCACTCTTTGAATCCTGTGCCTTGTGTATACGTGACAGAGAATAAAGAAGCGAAAGTGGCAGACGGACGTTTGGCAGATGTGGCGCCTACCATCCTGCATATTTTGGATATGGTTCAACCGGCTGAGATGACAGGTTGCAATTTGATTAAATAATTAATAGCTTTTTACTACAATAGCTATCAGCATAAAATGAAGTGTTTTCGGGAGGCTTATACCTCTTGAAGACACTTCTTTTTTATCTAAATGCTTGTTGCTTCATATTTAATGAGTTATCTTTGCTAACCTTACACAAAATATAAAGATGAAACAGCTTATATTGTCAGGGATGTTCGTTGTATGTGGATTGTCCGTATCCCTTGCTTCTGAAAAGTGGGCTGTGGATAGCATAAACTGGCATCGCGCAGAGCAGAAAATGCAAGAGAAGGATTTTCAGGATGCTGCACTGACATATAAGGAATTGATTACGAAAGGAGATTCTTTGTTTGTGGATTATGCCGGCCGGCATGTTGAGGATATGCGTGAACAATATTCCATTGACGAGTTGGACTTACAAAACGGAATGCAGCAGAAGAAAATATGGAAATTGGTGTTTATCACCATTCTATGTCTGGTCGTTTTGTTATTCGTAGGACTTCTCTATTTGAGGAGAGCGGAGAGAAAACTTCTATTTTCCAGAGAAGAGTTGCAAAAGGCAAAAAGGCTGGCCGAAGAGTCTGTCCGTAATAAGAGCGTATTTCTTTCCAATATGAGCCATGAGATAAAAACTCCCTTAAATGCGTTGGCAGGTTTCTCTGAAATTTTGATTACTCCGGGAATTGACGATGAAGTTCGTGCGCAGTGTAATGACGTGATCAGGTTAAACTCCGATTTATTGTTGCATTTGGTAAATGACGTAGTCGATGTTTCGTGTCTGGATGTGGCAAATATGAGATTCTCCGTGGTTCCGCATGAGGTGGTGGCTTTATGCCGGAATGTGGTGGAGATGCTGAGAAATATCAAACAGACTTCTGCGGAGATGATTTTTGAGACAGAATTGTCTGCTTTGGAAATGGAAACTGATCCGTGCAGGCTCCAGCAAGTATTGATCAACCTACTGGTCAATGCCACAAAATTTACGAAGGAGGGATATATCACATTGACACTGCGGATAAATGAAGCCGGGGTACCTGAGTTTATGGTAACGGATACCGGGTGTGGAATTCCCCTTGAAAATCAAGAGGCTGTATTCAGTCGGTTCGAAAAACTCAATGAAGGCATCCAGGGTACAGGGCTGGGGCTGTCTATCTGTAAGCTGATCATTAATCGTATGGGAGGAGACATCCGGGTTGACTCCACTTATAGCAAAGGGGCCCGTTTTATTTTTACTCACCCTTTGAAACAGGAGGAAAACCGATGAAGAGACTGGTTGTTCTATTGTTTGGTTTGGTCGGTGCCGCCTTGTTTATGTCGGCTGCCAATTCGGGTGATCGTGTACTGCGTGACAGTATCTTTCATGTCTATCGGTCGATGCCTGCCGACACCACTCGGACCGTTTTTGCGAAAGAGGCTGCAATGGGACACGTTAAAGAAAGCTGGGCGTTGGAGTTACTGGATTCGGCATTGGTGTTTGCCCGGGAGATAAAAGATGTGGAGGGTGAGTTGGAACTCCAATACGGGATTTTTCGTTACTATACGTTCAGGATGGACGGTGAGAATATGGAAAAGACGTGTGCCACCCTGAGGGAAGCGTGTTATCGTTATAAGAAATATGACAACTATTTTCTGGCTTTGCATTATGTGCTCCAGTTGAAGGGATCGGAGGGGGACACGGAGTATGCCATTCTTGAATCGAGAAAGATGCGTGAAGAAGCTGTGCGTTTGCATGTCGACCGTGGAGTGTTTTTGTCATATATCACGGAGGGAAAGTCGTATGTTTTCGCGCGAAATACGGAAAAAGCAATCGAACAGTATCTGAAGGCACTTGAGATTGAAGGAACGACTTTCGGGGACAAACTCATGGTACATGGATATCTGGCGAGTTCCTATTACCTGAAAGATAAATATAAGGAGGCTCTTGGAGAACTGAAAGCACAACGGCAATTGATTGACGGAGTAATTAAGAAAAAGCCGTCTATGCTTGGAGTGTACAGATCTACTCTGTTGACCATCGAGTTGATGTATTGCAAGATTTATCTGGGCATGGTCGACGCAGATCCTTTGTGGATACATCTCAATGAAGGTGCCAAATTTTATGATGATGACTGTTTTTCGGCTACAGCAGTCAATTATCACTTTTCTTGGGCGGGATATTATTATTTAAGACAGGACTGGGAACGATGTTTCCCTGAATTTGAACGTACATTGGCTGCTTTTAAGGGTACTCAGCCTATGTATGAGATCGAGATTCGGAGAATAATGGGAGATGCCT
>OHEC01000744.1_pt1 | contig 15491 bp, 10 predicted proteins | sample 1567141 | NCBI WGS metagenome assembly OHEC01 (sample SAMEA3879567, study PRJEB24766) | human gut metagenome | biome: human-associated habitat; feature: feces | place: USA | collected 1985/1987 | reverse complement strand
GCGTACTGATTCAAGCCTGGTACAGCGTGGAATACCTGTTCACCGTACACGAACATGTATTCAATCCTCCTCCCAAGGTAAAAAGCGCCGTCATCCGCATGACCCGCAACGAGACCAAGGAGTTGGGATGCAACGAGCAGTTGTTCAAGCAGATTGTCAAGACGACATTCAACCAGCGCCGCAAGACGCTCCGCAACTCCATATCTCCGATTCTGGAGAAAGGAAATCCGCTCAGTGCCGACCCTATCTTCAACAAACGGCCTGAACAGCTTTCCGTACAAGACTTCATCGACCTGACCAACCGGGTGGAAGAAGCCTTGAATTCCTCAGCCGCAAAGGCCGAGTGACCCTGCACACGAGACTTACAGACTACGATAACAACCCTCATCAGGAGTTTACAAGATGAATAGCGAAGATATTAAATTAGTCACCGAACTGATTGAGAAGAAAGATTCCGACCAGTTAAAAGAAGTCATCAAGGACCTGCATCCGGCCGATATCGCCGAGCTGTGCAACGAGCTGGACGCAGAAGATGCCCGCTTCATCTACCTGCTGCTGGACAACGAAACGGCAGCCGACGTACTGATTGAAATGGACGAGGATGCACGAAAGAAATTCCTCGAAATACTTCCCCCTGAAACCATCGCCAAGCGCTTTGTCGACTACATGGATTCGGACGATGCCGTAGACATCATCCGTGAAATGGACGAGGACAAGCAGGAAGAGGTGCTTTCGCACATTGAAGACATCGAACAGGCAGGCGACATCGTCGACTTGCTGAAATACGACGAAGATACCGCTGGTGGTTTGATGGGTACGGAAATGGTGATTGTGAATGAGAACTGGAGTATGCCCGAATGCCTGCGCGAAATGCGACTGCAGGCAGAAGAAATGGACGAGATATATTATGTATATGTGGTAGACGACGATGAACGTCTGCGCGGTGTATTCCCGCTGAAAAAGATGATTACCAGTCCGTCGGTTTCCAAGGTGAAACACGTGATGAAGAAGGACCCGATTTCCGTCCATGTGGATACGCCCATTGAAGAGGTGGTGCAGGCCATTGAAAAGTATGACCTGGTGGCCGTTCCCGTGGTCGACAGCATCGGCCGCCTGGTAGGGCGCATCACCGTAGACGACGTAATGGACGAGGTTCGTGAACAGGCCGAACGCGACTACCAGTTGGCATCCGGTTTGTCACAGGACGTAGAAACAGACGACAACGTGTTCCGCCAGACCACCGCGCGCCTTCCGTGGCTGCTCATCGGTATGCTGGGTGGAATCGGTAACTCCATGATTCTGGGCAACTTTGACTCTACCTTTGCCGCTCATCCGGAAATGGCGCTTTACATTCCCCTTATCGGTGGAACGGGAGGAAACGTAGGAACCCAGTCCTCCGCATTGGTCGTGCAAGGTCTGGCCAACAGCTCACTGAACGCCGAAAACACCTTCAAGCAGGTGCTGAAAGAATCCGTTGTAGCCCTTATCAACGCCACCATCATTTCCATGCTGGTGTATATCTACAACTTCATCCGTTTCGGAGCTACGGCTACAGTCAGCTATTCGGTATCCATCAGCCTGTTTGCCGTGGTCATGTTTGCCTCCATTTTCGGTACCCTGGTGCCCATGACACTGGAAAAACTGAAAATCGATCCGGCCATTGCCACCGGACCGTTTATCTCCATTACCAACGACATTATCGGTATGCTCATGTACATGGGAATTACCGTATTATTATCCTAAATTTTTGTTAAAGAAAAACGCAAGTGCGTTTGAGGTAAAACGCAAGTACATTTTACTTCAAACGCACTTGCGTTTTAATCAAAACGTCCTTGCGTTTTCTTTGAAACGCAAAGACGTTTTTTTCACCCCCTCTACAAGCCCTTCTGAGCCACATTCCTCGTCTTTCTATTTCGAAAAATGATTCTTACCTTATAGTTTTTTTCTGAAAAAGTATGAAAATCAGATTTTTTTTCTTTAATTTGTAAGAACCTTTACTAATGGTAAAGAAAAAACTAGGATATTATACTCTTTAAAATCTATATACGATGGAAGTAAATGAAACCAACCGCCCATTAACCGAAACTCCGATGGAACAATCCATTGAAGCACCGGTTCCTACTGTTGAAGACACCGAAAAGGAAACATCCGCTCCCAAACAGACACTGGAAGAAGTGGTGCAACGCCTCAAGGAAATCAACGAGAAAAACGACCTGACCGACAAGCAGGAAATCGATTCACTTAAACAAACGTTCTACAAACTACAAAAAGCCAAATCAGAAGCGGCACGGAAAGCTTTCATCGACGAAGGGGGAAAGGCAGAAGACTTCACTCCGGAAACAGAACCGGCAGAAGAAGAATTCAAAGCTGTCATGAACGCCATCAAGGAGAAGAGAAATGCCTTAGCGGCTGCACAGGAACAGGAAAAGGAAGAAAACCTGACCAAGAAACTGGGTATTCTGGAAAGAATGAAGTTCCTGACCGAATCGCAGGAAGATACCAACAAGATATACGACGAATTTAAGAAATTGCAGCAGGAATGGAATGAAATAGGTCAGATTCCGGTAGCGAAAGTAAATGAACTGTGGAAGACTTACCAGCTTTACACCGAAAAATTCTATGACATGGTGAAGCTGAACAACGAATTCCGCGAATATGACTTCAAGAAAAACCTGGAACAGAAGACCCGCTTGTGCGAAGCTGCAGAAAAACTGGCCGAAGAGCCTGACGTAATTTCTGCTTTCCACCAGCTGCAGAAGCTTCATCAGGAATTCCGTGCCATCGGCCCGGTAGCCAAAGACCTGCGCGAAGAAATCTGGAGCCGTTTCAAGGCTGCCTCTACGGTTGTCAACAAACGCCACCAGCAGCATTTTGAAGAACTGAAAGAAAAAGAACAGAATAACCTGGACCAGAAGACGGTGATTTGCGAAATCGTGGAAGGTATGGAATATGACACCTTCACTACTTTTGCTGACTGGGAAGACAAGACCAATGAAATCCTTGCCCTCCAGGCCAAATGGAAAACCATCGGCTATGCTCCGCAAAAGATGAACGTCAAGATTTTCGAACGTTTCCGCGCTGCCTGCGATGAATTCTTCCGCCGGAAAGCTGCTTTCTTCAAATCTGTGAAGGAAACAATGGCAGCCAACCTGGAAAAGAAAAAAGCGTTCTGCGAAAAGGCTGAAGCCCTGAAAGAAAGTACCGACTGGAAAGAAACGGCTGAAATCCTGACCAAGCTCCAGAAAGAATGGAAGACCATCGGTCCGGTTGCCAAGAAACATTCAGATGCCGTATGGAAACGTTTTATAGGTGCCTGCGATTATTTCTTTGAACGGAAAAACAAAGCGACTTCTTCACAACGCTCGGAAGAAGTGGAAAACCTGGCCAAGAAAGAAGATGTCATTAAGCGTATGACTGCCCTGGAAGCTGCCGGAACTGCAGACGATGCAACTGCCGAACAAGTACGTGCCCTGATGAAGGAATGGAATGCCATCGGCTTCGTTCCTTTCAAGGAAAAAGACCGTCTGTATAAAGAATTCCATGCATTGGTAGACAAGCTGTTCGACCGCCTGCACCTGTCGGCTACTGAAAAACGCCTGAGCAGTGTACGCACTAACGGCAACAAAGAAGGAAATCTCTACCGCGACCGTGAACGCCTGGTTCGCACTTACGAAGGGCTGAAAAACGACATCCAGACCTACGAAAACAACCTTGGCTTCCTGAATTCTTCTTCCAAGAAGGGAAATACACTGGTGGCCGACATCACCCGCAAGATTGAGCGCCTGAAGAAAGACATGGAACTGGTGCTGAAGAAAATCAAGGACATTGATGAAAGCTTGAAAGAAAAAGAATAAAAACAGCTTACTCAAACTAATTTTATTACCACAAGAGGTATCCATTCCCATGGATACCTCTTTTTTTGTTTTTCTTTCAATTTTTCACAAGAATTTCACTCGATTGTAAAATCTTCACGCAACCAAGCCATGTTTGATATTTTTTTGAAAAATAATCGTATAAATATTTTATTACTCCAAGAAAATATCTTAAATTAAAGCCAAAATTCAAGAAACAAACTTTCTTGTATTTTGTTAACCCGAATAAAATATAAGCAAAATATAATTCTGAATGAATTAAAAACATAAAATAAACTATTCTTAATATGAAAATGAAATCACTATTAGGGATTGTACTTTCCCTAAGTATTCTGCAATCTTGCCAGAATGACGAAACAAACATCATCCAGAATGAAGTGAATAACAAAGGCATCACATTCTCTTCTATCATAGATGATGCACAAAATTCCAGAGCTTACGATACGTCGTGGGAAGCCAATGACGTAATTGGTGTATTTATGCTAGCCAATAGTGATAAAAATGTACTGGCTACAAACATTCCTTATGCAACATCTAAAGGAGACGGCTATTTCGTAAGCCAGAATAGTCCCATATACTATCCGGAAGACAATAGTGCGGTCGACTTCATTGCATATTATCCTTATAGTGAAACTATTAGTGACTATAAAAACTATCCCATTGATTTAAGTAACCAAACCAAACAAAACGCCATCGACTTGATGACTGCAGTAAACCTGACAAACCGTCAATTGGCGTCTCCACAAGGTAACCTGCAATTCAAGCATCTGTTGGCTAAATTGGTGCTGAATTTGCAATCTACTTCTGGAAGTTCCCTGAAAGGAATCAAAGCTTCTATCAGCGGACTGCAAGTAAAAGGAACAGCTAATCTTTCTGACGGTACCATTACTCCTTCCGGTGAAGCTACAACCTTTTCCTTATTTATAAATGAGGAAGCCACACAAGCAGAAGCCATTCTGTTGCCTCAAACCTTGAGCGGAAACCTGAAAATCAAACTGGAACTGAACGGACAGAGCAAAGAAATTAATACGGAGATTTCTGGAAGCATTGAGCAAGGTAATAAATATATATATAATGTAAATGTGAATTATCAGGGGGGAGAGATTACGACCGACCCAGAAGCAAAATATACGAAATGGTTTGAAACACCGGTAATTACTGAGTCACAACTGAATCAATCTAATATAAAATACGTTACTCATTATACCGGAATAACTTATGACGAAGCTCCACTCAACGGTATTGAGATCCGTAATTATAGTATGCTATACGATACCAATCTGAAAATTGCTTACTGGGTATCCTATCCATTATGCGGATGGTATCTGGAAGGAAACATAGGCCGTACGGAGGATTGGGGTTATGACCCTAAAATAGCAACTAACCTTCAAGCGAATCTCAAAAAAGCTCTCAGCGGTTACAGCAGAGGGCATCAGATTCCGAGTGGTGATAGACAGCGTAAAGACTGCGACATGAATAATCAGACTTTCTATTACACCAATATGACTCCGCAATTACAAAATGGATTGAATGGAGCTATTTGGGCTCAACTAGAAGGCGCTGTCAGAGGCTGGAGTAGTGGGATAGACACACTATACGTAGTAACAGGTGCGATGCCTACTACGGCAACTGATAAGCAAATACAATATGCTAAAGATAATAATGGAAAAAATATAGCAATACCCAAATATTACTTCAAAGCATTAGCCCGTAAAGTAGGTGGAAACTATCAGACAATCGCTTTTAAACTTGACCATAAGGCATATAGCGATACACAATATATGAAATATGCTATCAGCGTATCAGAACTTGAGAATATGACAGGGTTCACTTTCTTTCCATCATTACCTTCTGAGGTAAAAAAGACGCTAAATACATCGCAATGGAATTAAATCTATCTGATACAGAATCTACAAACTTTCTAAATAAATTAGTATGAAAATCTCGAATCTACTGTACATGGGGGCATTATCAACCCTAGCTCTAATGAGTTGTACAAACAATGACGACAACAGCGAATGGTACGGAAGTGAAGGCATCGTATTTACCACAGCTATTCAGTCAAGAGTTTCAGGTAACACTTGGAATGCAAACGACGAAGTAGGTATTTACATGATGAACGCAGGAAGTGGAATTGAGGCTGCAACCGCACAAAACAAAAAGTACATTGCACAGACCAACGGCACACTGACTGCTGCTCCTGGTAATGGCATTTATCTCCCTGAAAGCGGAAATGTAGACTTCATTGCATATTATCCTTATACCACAAGTGTAAGCGGCAATAAGCTTGCGGTAAATGTATCCGACCAGAGCAATCCGGCTGCTATCGACTTGATTTATTCAAACGGTACTAAAGGAGTAGCAGCAACTACTTCCACCACTATTAGTCTGGGATTTACACACCAACTGACTAAAGTCACCCTGAATGTAACCAAAGATGAAACAATTGAAACTCTTAACGGATTGGGTGTAAACATTAAAGGTATCAGTACAGAAGGTGAATTTAACTTGGCTGACGGAACACTGACTGCTACAGCAGGAACCAACAACAAAGATGTAGCGATGTACATAGATGCACAAGGTACAACAGCTACGGCTACAGCCATCATTCTCCCAACAGCTGCAAGCACCGACCAGACGTCACTCAACCTGACTTTTAATCTCAACGGCCAATCATTCACTCATACAATTAGTAACGCAAGTATTTTTGAAAAAGGAACAAATGTAAGCTTTAATGCAAAACTATCCATCAACAATGGGAAACCGGTTGTTACAGTAGGAAATGCAACAATCAACAACTGGACTGAAAAACCAGGCGGAGATATTAATGTTGATTTCGACGGTGGAACTCAACCAGGTGGAGAAACTGTGGTCTTTGAAGAATCATTCGCTACCAGCCAGGGCAACTTCGAAATAGACAACAAGCAACTCCCTGAAGGTGGAACATTCGTTTGGAAACACGATGCAGGGACTCCTGAAGGAGGAAATCCATATTATTATATGAAAGCCAGCGCATTTATCAATAAAGCCGCAAAAGCATCAGAAAGCTGGCTGATATCTCCTGAAGTAGACTTATCTACAGCTACAAATGCAACTTTAACCTTCATGCATATCATTAACCATGCAGGTGACATGCAAACTCAACAAACTTTGTGGGTAACTGAAACATCTACTGAAAACTGGCAACAAGTAACAATTCCAAACTATCCAGATGGGAATAGCTGGAATGAAGTTTCTTCAGGAAATATTGACTTATCCGCTTATGCCGGTAAAAAAATCAAGTTTGCATTCAAATATGTAAGTACCACAGCAGCTGCTGCAACATGGGAAGTATATGATGTGAAAGTCGTTGCCAATGGAGAAGGAGGAGGAACTATCGATCCAGAGCCGGAACCTGAACCGGGAATTAATTTATTAACTAACCCTGGATTTGAAGATTGGACTAATACATTACCTACCGCATGGGACAATAAAACATATAATACGGGAGAAATTGTAAAAGAAACTAGCATTAAACATGGTGGGAATAATGCACTAAGACAAACTTCAACAAGTGGGACAAACAAAATCCAACAAGAAGTTGCTATTACAGCTGGAAAGAAATACAAAATTTCTTATTGGTTCCTTGACAATGATACAAAAGCAAGTAGCCGTTATTGGTTTGCCATGGTAGGTAGTGACGGAAAAACAATCAATGACATAAACAAACAAATCCAACAAAATGACTACTCGACAGACAATGCAGAATGGCAACAAGTTACAATAGAATTTACTGCCCCTGCTGGTACTGTAAAAATGCGCTACGAAGTAAGAACCTACCGCAATATGGATAGTAATGAGAGTGGTGGATACATTTATTATGATGACATGGAATTAGTTGAAATCCAATAATAACTCATTATCAACATCCCACAAGAGAACATGAAAAAGCTCAATAAAACTTTTTCATGTTCTCTTTCACCCCCTATAAAATAACACTAAACTAATAATTATTTTTTATGAAACACAAATTACTGTTCTTCATGGCATTCTTCCTTCCTTGCCTTGTTTTTGCACAAGGAAATGTAAGCGTGAAAGGAAGTGTGATCGGAGCAGTAAGCAATGACCCTATTCCAGGTGTAATTGTGACGGTGACAGAACTGAACCGCCAAGTCACAACCGACGCGGACGGAAACTTCACCATCCGAAATATTCAGCCGGGAACTTACGTCATTCAGCTTAACTCCGTACTGATTACGCCCAAGAGTGTCTCCATTGAAGTAGAAAACTTAGGCGTAACTGAACTAAAACCTATCCGAGTAACTGAACTTAACGCAAACGAAGACGTGTCTATGATTGGCATCATCGATGCCGGCATGGTGGATGACGACGTAGAGACCTCCGGGCAGGACGTCAGCTCTACCGTGATTCTGTCAAATGATATTTTCCTGAATAAAGCTGCCTATCAACTTTCACCCGCACGCTTCTCTCCACGTGGATACAACAGCACACAGGAGGTTAAATACATCAATGGCGTGGAATTCAACGACCAGAACAGAGGTGTATTCAACTATGCAGCAGTAGGCGCACTGAACGACATGACACGTAACGGTGATGTCACCAACTTCACAGCTCCTTCGTCCTTTACTTTTGGTGAGTTGGGAGGTACGGAAAACATCAATATGCGTGCCAGCAGCTATACTCCTGGAGGAAAGTTAACCTTAAGCTATACCAACCGAAATTATTATCTCCGTGGCATGTTTACCTACTCTACCGGACTGAAGGACAACGGATGGGCATTCACCACCTCTATTGGTGGACGCTATTCGAATGAAGGTAACATCGACGGAACTTTCTACAAGAACGTTTCTTTCGCCTTCTCTGCTGAAAAGCAATGGAAAGGAGGAGAACATAGTCTGTCAATGGTAGCTTTCGTATCACCGGTACAGCGTGGACAGCAAGGTAGTTCTTACCGCGAAGTGTATGAACTGACAGGGAACTACCTTTACAACCCGAACTGGGGATACCAGAACGGAGAGAAAAGAAATGCAAAGGTGGTTACGGCATTCGACCCGACTGCCATCATTTCGCACATCTGGAAAATCAACGATAATATGACGCTGACTACAGGTGTGGGAGCACATTATGCCCGCTACGGTAATACGGCCCTGAACTGGTACAATGCTCCTGACCCTCGCCCGGATTACTACCGCTACCTGCCTTCGTATTTTGAAGATGAAATGGTACAACTAAGATACAAAGAGCTGTGGCGTACTAACCAGACCAGCTTTACACAAATCAACTGGGATGACCTCTACCTGGCTAATGCCAACAACATTCGTAATGGTAACGGAGCAGCTGTTTACATGCTGGAAGAACGTCGCAGTGACCTGTTGGAAACTTCATTCAACTCTACTCTGAACGCACGCATGAGCCGTCATTTCGACATCACAGCCGGAGTCGATGCACGCTACACTCAGTCACGCCAGTTCAAGACCGTAGCCGACCTGCTGGGAGCAGAATATGTGCTGGATATTGATAAGTTTGCAGAACAAGACTTCTCTGGTGATCCGGACAAAATTCAGAACGACTTGAACCGCCCGCAGAGAAAAGTATATGAAGAAGGAATTTTCGGTTACAACTATAACCTGAACATTTATTCACTGAATGCCTGGGTAGTGAATCAGTATCATTCACGTTATTGGGATTACTATTACGGAATGAAGCTGACTTACACCAGCTTCCAGCGTGATGGTAAAATGCGTAACGGACGTTATCCGGACAGTTCTTTCGGTAAAGGTGCACGCCATCAGTTCACAGACTTAATGGTAAAAGGAGGACTGACCTACAAGTTCAACGGACGTCACATGATTAACGCCAACATCAGTTATGGAAGTGAAGCTCCGTTGCCCAACGAAGCATACGTATCACCGCGTATCACAGACCGTACCATTGATGACATGAAGAGTGGACGGGTTCTCTCTGCCGACATCAACTACATCTTCTCTACTCCTCATCTGGCCGGACGTATCGGAGTGTTCCAGACTAATTTCTATGACCAGATGGAACGCAACAGCTACTATGACGGCATTGAAGGAACATTCATCAACCACGTGTTGTATGGAGTAAACCGCATTCACAGAGGTATTGAGCTGGGAGCTACCTACAAACTGGATGACCATTGGAGCTTCGACCTGGCAGGAACCGTAGGTGAATATTATTACAGCAACAACCCTGACGGTATCAAGAACTCCGAAAACGGAAAGATAGTGGAAAGAGAACAAGTATACATGAAGGATGTTTACGTAGGTGGAGTTCCACAGATTGCCGGTACATTCGGAATCCGTTACTTCATCAAATACTGGTTCCTGGGAGCCAACCTGAACGGATTTGCACGCAACTACATCGAAGCTGCTCCCCTCCGCCGTCTGGCTTCAAGCTACACAGAAGTAACTCCGTATAACCAGTATTACGATGCCTTCAAGCAGTTGACCACACAAGAACGTTTCCCGGCAGCCTATACATTAGACTTGTCTATCGGAAAAATTTTCTACTTGCCTGGAAGACAATCTATCAACTTCAATCTTTCTCTGAACAATGTATTGAACAAGAAAGACATTTGTACCGGAGGATACGAACAGGGACGATTTGACCTTGACCATCCGGAACGCTTTGGAGGAAAATACTACTACATGCAGGGCATCAACTGCTTCCTGAATGTGAGCTACCGTTTTTAATCATTAACCTACATAAAACTCAGAATATATGAAACTTTTAAGAAATATCAGTCTGCCACTCATTGCCTCACTCGCTCTCTTTGCTTGTGAACGAGACTATGATGCTCCTCTCTTGACAGAACCTGAATACACAGGTCCGGCAGCCAATATCACGATTTCAGAATTGCGTACACAAAATGCAGCAGCAACAACTGATGTGCCCATTATTATCGCACAAAGCCAAATATTAAAAGCTACAATCACAAGTAGCGATGAAGCTGGAAATATTTATAAGAATATTTATATCCAAGATGAAACTGGAGCCATAGGGGTAAGAGTAGACCAAAATAATATATGTACAAAATATCCTGTAGGACAAACAATATATATCGACTTAGAAGGTCTATGTGTTTCTGTATATGGCGGGGAACAACAGATTGCAATTTATGATGAATCAAATAATTACAAAACAGCCCCTATCCCATGGGAAATTTTTCAAGAAAAAGCAATCAGAGACGGATGGGGAGCCCCAGAAAATGTTAAGCCCATTGTATTAGACGATATCAGCACTATCAATACGAATCCTGATAACTATAAATTTAAATTAGTACAATTTACCGGAGTTACTTTTCAAAACGGAGGAAAAGGTATCTTTGCTCCAGAAGATGCCTACGGTGAAGAAAATATCACCGACAGCCATGGGAATTCCATCATAGTCCGTACCAGCAACTATGCCAGTTTTGCCAGCAACAAACTTCCGGAAGGAAAAGGTAATATAACCGGTATCTTAGGAAGATTTAATGGTACTTGGCAACTTACTCTACGTACTGCTAATGACGTAAGCGACTTTACCGGAAGCAATGAAGAAGGTGGAAATGAAGGCGGAGAAACTCCAAGTGGTGAAACTAAAACATTATTAGATGAAAAATTCGATAAAGAAAATGGTATAGGTAATTTCACAATAGAAGATATAACTTTACCTAATGGAAGCACGTATGTTTGGACAGCCAGCAATTATAAAGATACATATTATATGATGGCAAGTGCTTTTGTCAATGGAGCTAACCAAAACTCAGAAAGTCGCCTTATATCCCCTGAGTTAGATTTAAATGGTCAACAAAATATTACTTTAACATTTATGCATACCTTCAAGACCTTTGGAGCTGACACACATCTTCAAGATTTAAAACTTGAGGTAAAAGTAAAAGGAGAAAACAAATGGACAGAAATAACCATACCACAATATTCAACAGGAACAGACAATAGTTTTGTACCTTCTGGAGATATAAACCTAAATAATTTTGAAAATCAAATTATACAATTTGCATTTCACTATAAAAGCACTACAGAGAATGCTCTAAGATGGCAAATCAACAACGTCAAAGTAACCGCAACCACAGGTGGAAGCACCGACGGTGACGGAGGTACAACCATCGAACCCACCCCCAACAACTAATGTACACACCAAACCATGAAAGTTATGAATAAACGATTGCTTATTTTCACTTTGTTCATTACTTGTGTATATACCACCAGTCTGTTTGCACAAGACAGACTGGGTGTTTATGCAGCCGCATTCTATAATTTAGAAAACCTTTGGGATACGGTGGACGACCCTAACAACGAAGGGGATGATGATTTCACTCCGGAAGGAAAGTATGAATGGACTCAGACCAAGTATGAACAAAAGTTACAGAATATTGCCAAGGTAATCTCTCAATTGGGAAGAGATTATTGTCCGGCAGGCCCTGCTATCATCGGTATCTCGGAAGTGGAAAACCGGAAAGTTTTGGAAGACCTGACAAAAACAGCTCCCATCAGTGGAACGGGATATGAAATCGTACATTTTGAATCGCCCGACCACAGAGGTATTGACGTAGCGGCCTTGTACAACCCGAAACTGTTCAAGCTGATTGATGCCAGAACCTATCCTTTCAACAAGCCGGATATGCCGCACTATAAAACCCGCGACATTCTGCTGGTAAGTGGTATACTGGCCGGGGAATCGTTTCACCTGATTGTAAATCACTGGCCTTCACGCTACGGTGGTTCCGCTTCTTCTCCACTGAGAGAATTTGCTGCCAGCATCGTAAAACACATTGGCGATTCTATCCATGCACAGAACCCGGAAGCAAAAGTGCTCATTGTGGGTGACTTGAATGATGACCCGTTCAACAAGAGCTGCAGCGAGGTACTGGGCGCTAAAAAGAATATCAAAGAGGTAAAACCTGACGGATATTACAATGCTACCTGGAAATTGTATGATCAGGGTATCGGTTCTCTCTGCTACCAGAACCAATGGAATTTGTTCGACCAGCAGATTATATCAGGCAACCTGATTGGCAAAGACCGCAGCACATTGAAATTCTGGAAGAGCGAAGTATTCAACCGTCCATTCCTGCTTCAAAAGGAAGGGAAATACAAAGGGTATCCACTTCGTACATTCTCGGGTACTACATTCCAGAATGGATTCAGCGACCACTTACCGACCCTCACCTATTTTGTCAAGGTAATGAAGTAAGAGAAAATATATCTTTTCATAAAGAAAGGCGTTCCGACAACACAATCGGAACGCCTTTCTTATTTCATTTAAAACCTCTTCAAATACCCTTTAAACTACTACGTAGTAGTTCCTCCGTTACCTCGTAGTAACAGACCGACTACTACGTAGTAATTCATTCATTACTACGTAGTAAAATTTCCTCCAAATCTTCCGGCACATAGACCTTACCGCTAAACTGCGAAGCTGCTTCTGCCGTATAGCGCTCTTTACGGGTAGCCAGTGTCTTGTCTTCCGTGTGATACAGCAGCAGATTCTTCACTCCAAGCTGGGCTGCTAACCGTCCGGCATCCAAAGCCGTGCTATGGTGCTTCTCGTAGGGTTTGAACCGCTCCCGGTCTTCATACAAGCAGAACGCCTCACACAGCAGCCAGTCGGCTCCTTCCACATACATCTGGTTGCATGCATTATAGGGTTCATCACCCAGGCAAACCAGCGATTGTCCATCAGGAAGACAGGTACGGAAACCAAACTGTTTCTCCTTTGTAGAAGCGATGTCAAAGCATTCCACTTCCAGGCCGATGGCCTGAAATTTTTCTCCGCTCTTCACCTCACACAACAGTATCTCTTCTCCTAAGCGTGCCACAATCTTCTTGGGTAAAGTCATCCGGCAAATCCAATCGAGCACCTGTACCACCTTGTCATGCCCATATATGCGCAGTTCGCCCTGGTACTCTCCTTTCTGAATAGCCTGAGCCACCATGCGAATCATCCATATCACCCCCAATATATGGTCGGTGTGTGCATGGGTCACAAATATCTCATGAATGCCCGACAATGGGATATGCGCTTTCTGCAACTGCGACAAAATGCCATTGCCTCCTCCGGCATCCACTAAAAAGTATTTATCCTCCCGGCACAAGGCAAAACAGGTATTATAGCAGGCTACGGTGGCCGCATTTCCCGTACCTAACATGATAAGCTTCATCGAATTTTCCATACAATGTATCCTTTTAAACACGGCACAAAGATACAAATTTCCTGCTTTTATTTTTTTAACACATAAGGATTCTTACCACTATCCCCCTCTTCCCTCAAAATAAGGCACTGAGATTTCAACATAAACATAAAATACAATAAGTCCCTTGCAGGAGACTTTTCCTATTCATCACGTAAGATATTGAAAATTCGATTTTTCGGGTTGTTGTACTTTTGCCAATAAGCCTACACGGGAAATTACCTTTTATACATATTGTATGAACTACAAAAACATCGCATCACGATATTGTATCAAATAAGATATTTACCCTATTGAACAATAAGGTTTTACAACCCACAAAAGCCCTATTGCATATATCAATAAAAAAAACGTTCTTTGCGGTGTAGACAGAAAAATGCTTATGGAATACACTGAACAATTAGCCAATAATCACATCTCAGTAGACTGCGTGGTCATCGGATTCGATGGAGAGAAACTAAAGGTGTTGCTCGTAAAAAGAATGGGGGAAGAAAGTGGAGAAGTTTTCCACGATATGAAACTCCCCGGAAGCCTTATCTATATGGATGAAGACTTGGATGATGCAGCCAAACGAGTGCTTCGTGATTTGACTGGACTCAAGAACGTAGACCTGATGCAGTTCAAGGCGTTCGGTTCAAAGGACCGTACCAAGAATCCCAAAGATGTTCACTGGCTGGAAAGAGCCGAAAAGGCCAAAGTGGAACGAATCGTGACCATCGCCTACTTTGCCATGGTAAAAATAGACAAGACTCTCAACAAGAACCTGGATGAATACAAGGCAGAATGGGTGGCACTGGAAGAAGTGAAGGACCTGGCATTCGACCACAATCTGATTATTGCAGAAGCCATGAAGTTTATCCGGCAGCACATCGAATTCAACCCGTCATGCATCTTCGAACTGCTTCCTCGGAAGTTTACCGCTCTGCAACTGCGAATGCTGTATGAGGTGATTTACGGCAAGGCATTGGATGTACGCAACTTCCATAAGAAGATTTCCATGATGGAATACATCGTACCGACGGAAGAATACGAACAGGGAGTATCTCACCGGGCCGCAAGGTATTACCGGTTTGACCGGAAAATCTACAACAAAACAAGAAGATAATTTTAAAAGACTATATAACGATGTACGTATTAGGTTATGACATAGGAAGCTCGTCTGTAAAGGCGAGTCTGGTCAATGTAGAAAGCGGAAAATGTGCCGCATCTGCCTTTTTTCCGAAAACAGAAGCGCCTATCCTCGCTGTCAAACAGGGATGGGCTGAACAGGACCCGCAGAGCTGGTGGGATAACTTGAAACTGGCTACACAAGCCGTTCTCACTGCTTCTGGTGCAAAAGCAGAAGAAATCAAGGCTATCGGTATTTCTTATCAGATGCACGGTCTGGTCTGCGTGGACAAGAACCA
>OHEC01000717.1_pt1 | contig 15972 bp, 19 predicted proteins | sample 1567141 | NCBI WGS metagenome assembly OHEC01 (sample SAMEA3879567, study PRJEB24766) | human gut metagenome | biome: human-associated habitat; feature: feces | place: USA | collected 1985/1987 | reverse complement strand
ATTTTAAAGCTTTTAGGGGGAATATACCCTTATCAAAACTTAACAGTATTGATAACGTCTCAAAAACAACGAAAAATAGAGCTGTGAGCTTTATCAAAACTTATTATCAAAATTGGAGGATTATCAATGGTTTACGGATACTGCCGGGTATCAACGAAGGGACAGGCGAAAGACGGAAACAGTATAGAGGCACAAGAGGCGGCAGTAAGAGAAGCGGGTGCAGAAGAGATATATGCAGATGCATTTACAGGGACAAAGAAACACAGACCACAACTGGACAAGTTGCTAAAAGTGATACAAGATGGCGATAAAGTTGTTGTAACTAAGTTAGACAGAATTGCAAGAAGTGCCACGCAGGGAATCGCATTGATAGATACGATGCTTGATAAAGGAGTCACCGTACATATTTTAAATATGGGTATTATGGATAATACACCTACCGGCAAGCTGATTCGAACAATTATGCTTGCCTTTGCTGAGTTTGAACGTGATATGATTGTTGAACGAACCCAGGAAGGAAAGGCGATTGCCAGACAAAAAGAAGATTTTAAAGAAGGAAGACCTCGAATCAGCAAGATAAAGATAGATCATGCCCTTTCCCTTTTAGAAGAAGGATATAGTTATAAACAAGTTGAGAGCATGACCGGGATCAGTACCGCTACACTTGCCAGAAGAAAAAGAGAACGGATTTTAGAAGAAGAATTTTAAGAAAATTGGAGGAATTTATTATGGCAAATTTTGCAATTGCAGCCGATGAAAATGTTATCGCCCGCGGCAATAAGCTTATAGAGGAATTACAAGAACCTGGAGAAAAAAAAGGAGTTACACTGAATCGTCTTTTTGATCTTGTATCCACCCATTTGCAGGAAGATCAATTAAAAAGAAGCGGTGTAGATACAGAGGCACTAGATGCTTCCATTACGAATATTCGTAATCTATTCACTGCCGCCCTCTCTGGAAAAGAAGAAATCCGGACAGAATATGAACGCCGTATGGCAGAACTTCGGGAAAGAAACGAAGAATTAGAAAAAAACTATAAGATTCAACTGGGGAAACTCATTACAGAGAAGGAAGAAGCTCTACGAAAATACAATGATCTAAAAGAATTGCAGGAAACCGCAGAATCTGCAAGAAAAGCTGCCGAAGAACAAACGGCCTCTGCTGTGAATCTTGCAAAAGAAAAAGATAAAACAAATATCATGCTGATGGAAAAGTTACGTGCAGCAGAACAAAAAGCTGAAAATTATAATTCTTTAGAACAAAAAGTGATTTCTTTAAATCAGGAAGTTTCAAATCTACAATTTAAAATAAAAGACTACGAAAAAAATGAACTTCTACATATTAAAGAGATAGAGCAGTTAAAAAAAGAAAAAGAGAATGATTCTTCTACTATCGAAAAGCTAAATCAGGAAAAACTCCATATAAAGGAAAATACACAAAAGGAGCTTTCCGAAAAAGAATCCCTTCTTACTACTCAGGAAAAGGAATTAAATACTTTACGTATTCAGCTTGCAGAACAGGTAAAAGATGCCGAGCTTATAAAAGAACGAGCTGTTATTGAAAAAGAAAGGGAAATGATTTCCAAAACAGAAGAACTTCGAAATACACTTGATATAATAAAAGAAGAAAAGTATAATTTACAACTTGAACTGAGTCGATTAAAAAAATAATTTATTTATTTCTATAACAAGAGGGATGCCTGCCGTTATGATTGATAATCTTATCTGTAGACATCCCTTAAAATCTTTCATTATCCCTACATTTATTATTTTTCATATAGCCAATTTCGTGTTATAATCGCTTAAGTAAAAAGAATGTAAACATAACAGGAAGTGATTTTATTTATGAAAAGAATTGATTTTGACAACGGAAAAATTACTACCAACATCTTTCAAGCAGCCATACCGATGTTGATTGCACAAATTTTAAGTCTTCTTTATAATATTGTAGACCGAATCTATATTGCAAGAATACCTGATATCGGAACAACTGCACTTGGAGCGGTTGGTCTGTGTTTTCCAATTATCGTGATTATTACGGCTTTTAGCAACTTGTTTGGTAGTGGCGGTGCTCCTATCTTTTCAATTGAAAGAGGACGTAACGATACAAAAAGAGCAGGTATGATCATGAATACCTCCTTTTTTATGCTCACGATATGCTCGATTTTACTGATGTGTGTCGGTTTTTTATTTGCCAAGCCGATTCTTACAATATTTGGCGCATCTGACAATGCACTCATCTATGCCTATCCTTATATTATGATTTATCTGATTGGAACTTTTCCGTCAATGATCGCAACCGGAATGAATCCTTTTATTAATGCACAAGGATATGCAACAACAGGTATGATTTCTGTTATTATCGGAGCCATAGCCAATATTGTACTTGATCCTCTTTTTATCTTTGTATTTCATCTTGGAGTAAAGGGAGCTGCACTCGCAACTGTTTTGAGTCAGGCTGTAGGGGCAATATGGATCCTTCGTTTCTTGTCAGGAAAGAAGACGATTCTGCATCTTAAAAAAGAAAACTTTAAACTGCAAAAAGAAATCATCTTACCATGCCTTGCTCTTGGTATATCTACATTTGTCATGTTATCTACGGAAAGTATTTTGTCTATCAGTTTTACTTCCAGTTTGTCAAGATATGGCGGAGATCTCGCAGTAGGGGCTATGACAATTATTACCAGTGTTAGCCAGCTTGCAACATTACCATTACAGGGAATTTGTCAGGGTGGACAGCCAATCATGAGCTATAACTATGGTGCAGGAAATAGAGATCGAGTAAAAAAAGCATTTTTTACTCAATTTACAGTTTGTACAATTTTTACGGGATGCTTCTGGTTGATTATGCTTCTATTTCCGAAGATGTTTGCAGGTATTTTTTCGAATAATACAGAATTAATCACGTATACGGCATGGGCGTTAAGAATTTACATGGCAGGTATTTTTTCTCTTGGATTCCAAGTTGCTTGTCAGCAGAGTTTCATGGCATTGGGCCAGGCAAAAGTTAGTTTATTACTTGCCTGCTTAAGAAAATTGATTCTGTTGATTCCGTTGATTTTTATCCTGCCGCATTTTATCCAGAATAAAGTATTTGCGGTATTTTTGGCTGAGCCAATCAGTGATATTTTGGCAGCGATAATAACAACTTCAACGTTCTTTAGTCGGTTTAATAAAATTTTAGATAGAAAATAAAGCATTATAAAAAGATCCTGTTCAAACTATGCTATAAATCAAATACGTTGGAAGAATTTAAAAACATCCTTTGGGAGCAATATAAAATTCAGGTTCGGGATAAAAGAGGACGTTTCAGTTATCTACATCCGGATCGTGAAAAAGCAATTAGTGAGCGATCACTTGGAACTGCATTTTCAAAAGAAGAGCTCCTTTCCAAAATTGGAAAAGAGCTCAAGAAGTCCAATCAGCCTGGATATCAGAATGATCCACTTGCTATTTTTAGCTATCCTACTAACCTACGTTTGGTTATAGATTTACAGAAATGTGTAAAGGCTCAACAAAATGTTGCATATGCAAGAAAAGTTAAAATCAGTAATCTGCAACAAATGGCGGAAACATTAATTTTTCTTCAAGAGAATCAATTTGATTCCTTAGAACAGTTGCAACATGAATCCGATACCATTTCAAAACAGATTGATAATTTATCCGACCAAAAAAATAACCTACAGGATCAAATTGCAGATTTGAACACAAAGATCCATTATCTTGGACAGTATCATGTAAACAAAAAGTATTTTTCTTCCATGTTGAAATCTGACAATAAAGCTGACTACCGGAAAACGCATTCTGATAAAATAGCACAATATGATGAAGCACGAAATTTTCTTAAATCCGTTTATCCCGATAGCGATTATCCTGATTTAAATCAGCTAAAGAATCAGAGAAAACAAATCCTGACAGATTATAAATCATTAAATAGTGATATACACGATTTATATAAACAGAATCAAAAATTAAAGATTGTATCCCATAATTCTCAGGAATTGTTGTCACATAAGCAAGTAATCTCAAGAGAAAACTTACATTTATAGCCCAATAATTCATTTATTATTTTTTTGATACTACAATGTCAGGCGCTAGAAAGTTTATTAATTATTTTAATCTTGCTTTCTCCGCCTGACACTTTTTATTTAATTATTCTGCACATATTATAATATTTATTCAAAATTTTTCTTTATGGAATCGCAAGAACCATCCTCGATTTATTAAAAATCTCTGGCTTTCACTTTATTCTCTTATATAGCTTAATTCTTATTTTTATAATAATTCATCTCATTTGCGATAGATGAATTAATTTTAACGCCGTAATTATAAGATTCTCCCGGATATCCCCCATGATTAAAACCAGCAGCTTTCATTTGAATTGTAAGATATATCGCCCCACCACTCATTCCTCCTGACGAATCAGCAGTATATCTTAAAAAGGATCCACTTGTAGATTTTATTTGTCCTATTCCTTCCCACAATTCATACGCATGTTCTCCAGCATATCCAGTTAAAGCCATTGTGTTTCCAACTGAAACAGATGTAGTCCAGCCTAGATATCCTAACGTATTACCTATATTAGAATTTAAAGATAAAAAAGCATAATCTTTCGTCGCATCACGTTCGCTTTGATACGTTGCCGGTAGCACCGCAATTGTTGCCTCCTTCATAAATAACAACATCATCTACTGAATACAATAGAATGGGATAATGTATTTTCATTGGAGCCATCTTCTGAATTCGGATAATAATATACTTTTACCTCATCCCCTATCTCATATTTATCCTCAAAATCTCCAAATGGCTTTATCCAATATACATTCTCAAATTCGTCTTTTATAGCAATATTATTGGGATAATTAATTTGTACAACATATCCTGATATACTTTGTATTTCTGACAAATATAAAATAGTCAATAATCCTAGTAGTAAAATTAAAATTGAGGTTACTTTTTTAATATCTTTTTTCACATATTTTCGTATTTTCATATTGCTCCTTCAATATTTATATCTTGATCTTAAACTTACGAAATCGGATCTACTAATTAAACATACTAAAAAAACATACTATTCCCTAAATCACTCTATTCCTCGAAAATAATATGTCTTATATTCACCACATTTTTGATTTTATCATTTTTCCATTTTATGCACAATATTATCAACGATTCATTTATATTTTCGGCAAAATTTACAATTCTCACTTGGTTATTATATATATCAGACAACTCTTTTTCAAAAAAGGGCAATGAGATTTCTCCCACACCCTTTGTCATTTCTTATCTATTTGCGATTCCGCTCCATCTCCATCCCCTGATACCGCCTCGGCATTGGCTTTCCCTGTTTCTTTGCAACCTCACAGCGGTGTTTATACAAACGCAAAAGGACAGATTTCCTCTTCTTTGGTACTTCTGGATTCTCCTTTTTCGGTAGCAGATTGTTGATTCTTCCATCGATCATATTGTAATTCTGTTCCTCTGCCATTTCTGCAGATCGAAGGTATTCCCCATTGATAAAGTATTTCTGCCATACCGAAAGCCGTTCTTTGGTAGCTCCCTTCTGTTTTTCCTGTTCATTGAACTTCTGGACAGCTGATTTCATCCTATCGATCGTATCCTGATCAAAGCCATCTTTACACTCATCAAGAATCACCTTGCCATACTGATTCAGTACAAGTGCCGCTGCATCTTTCCCATATTTCTGATTTTCCATGAGAAAATAGCTTTTTCCTTCAAAGATCAGATAATCCACGCTTCTCCATTTTCCTGGATACTGCTCAATTTCATAATCTTCTGTATCAACCTTGATTACTGCATCTGAATCGGTCAAATTTATAAATCCCGGGAGAGTAAGCAATGTATCGGTATCCACATAATGAGAGACTGCAAGTCCCTCTCGATTCGTTACAATCACATCTCCGACCTCCAATTTCTTTCCCGGTTCAATCTGCTTTTCCAAATCCTTTCGCAGCTGATATGGCTTTTTATTATCTTCCAACAATCCGAAATAGATCTGCTCATAATTCTCTGCCTTTACCTCCTGAACTAATTCCCCTAATTCGTTATAAGGCATGTGTTTTAATTTCTTTCCAATCTCCGTATCCTTCACTCTATAGATTACATATTGATTCATTCTCATTCACTCCTTATCTTTCCTGTTCTTTCACTTTTTTGGTAGGAAGTGTTTTTGATCTTTCTGTGATTTTCAAATGCTTCCCCTGCTTCTCATGACTCTTTTCTTTTTGTTCCAAATAGTTTTTCGCATCTTTAATCGCCTGACTTACAGCTGGCTTCGTAAGATATGGATTCTCTGAAGTTGGACCAATCAAACAATTTCCTGCAATGAGCTCATATCTTCCACCATATTCCTCACCCTTCGTATACCTTAAAGCGTGGAATTGTTGTACTTGCTTCCTCTGTCACTGGATTTCCATTTTCATCCTTCACCGGTTCTCCTGTCTCTGAATCAATCTTTTGCCTCTCTGTCATCACTTTTACCGGAGCTGGTGCAATGATCTTAATTCCTTTTTCCCCTTTTCGTACTTGCCGTCCTAGGGACTGCCATTTTCGATATCCGGCTACTAAAGATGCATCTGGTTTCTGATGATAGATCAAAATTGTATTATTCAGACTATAACTGTGAAAGGAACTTAAAAACTTCAAATAATTCATGTAATTCTCACTTGTTAAAATAGACTGAACCCCTTGCTCCAATTCATCCATGATTTCTTCAAGCTTCCTTGCTTTGTTTTCGGAAGCATTACTCTTATCCTGGTAAAACTGTTCCTCTTTAAGCATTGTCTGCGGCCATTTCAATTGATTGATATCACTGATATAAGAAGGCTTTGGTATATCATAGTCCTCCTGATCACGGATGGAATAAAACTGTTTGTTCTTACCGATAATAATATGATCTACAAGCGGAATCTGTAAGAGATTTCCTACCTGATGCATCATATCCGTAACTTTGACATCTTCCTTTGATGGTTTTAAGCTTCCACTTGGATGGTTATGAAGTAACATCATACAGGCTGCATTTGATAAAATCGCACTCTTCATAACTTCTCTTGGATGCACCTGTGCCTCATTCAAAGCTCCCATACTGACGATATTCATATTAATGGGCTTCAAATCTGCCTGCAGATTCAAAACACAAACCAGTTCCCGATCCATTCCTTCTAACCATTCTCCCAATACTTTTACAGCCTGTTCAGGAGTATTGATCGATTCGTCACTTAATAATGGGGATTCCTGCACCAAACGAATAGACACCTGACTTAACCCCTTATTCATCTCATTCTCTGCCATCCGCAAGCCCTCCTTCCAAACTAACTGTTACAATGAATTCTTCCTGATCCATCTGTCGAATTTTTTCTGTTAATTCTTGGATTGTAATTCCATCTTTATTCTTTTCTTCTGTTTCTTTTGTTTCCTGCATTATAGAATCTCCTTTCTTAGTTCATAAGAAAAGGACCTCAGCCCGACCGAAGCCAAACTGAAGTCCTAATCTTCTAACGATTCCTTCTCCTCTCACAACGGTTTCTTACATTATTGGAATATTTCTCATACTTAAAGACTCATCTCATGACTTTTCTTCGGTTTCTGGATTCCTTCAGTTCCTTTCTCCGCAACATGTTTCTGGCTATTCTCTTTCTGTCTTGCAACGAATTTGTCTACTTTTTCGAAAACTCGGTCCTTTGTATCAAAATGATATACTTCATCAGTTAAGCGGTCTGCATCTTCAACAAATGAACCATTAACCTCTGCTACCATTTCTTTGAGATGCTGTATCGGCATCCCTTCTGAATCTGGTAGAATCAATGTTTCGTGCGTAGAGGAAGGCAGAATCGTAAAATCTCCAATTTTTTCTCCCAACTGCTCCATTACTTCCGGATAAAACAACGCCGCTGCTCCATCTGTTTTAGTTTTATTCGTAACAACAATTAATGGTATCTCTTCATCTTTCAACGCTTCTTCCAGGCTTTCCTGTGATGATGCAAACACTCCTGTTGGATCTATACCCCCCATCACTGCCTGAGTTATTGTCATCACAGACAACGGGAACAGTTTCTGACTGTTATTTAATGCATCTTGGTGTAACTGCTCCTGAGTGACCCCAAGTATTTCCAGCCAGCTGTTTGTAATCATTGCCTTGCTGATTCCTTCCCCGTCTTTATTTAATAGGACGTGATAAGTCAATGCCAAATCTTCCATCTGACAATGTGGAACATTCTCTAAAATGTTTTCATTTCCTTCTACCCGGTCTACCCGAATAAATAAATGTGGTTTAACCTGTTCATAATCAAAACTGATTTCTTTTGCACGGTCCACTTCCTTACTTTCTACAATTTCTGGAATTATCTCATAAAATTTTGATAGATCCTGACCATCTTTATATGCTTCATATAACTCATCAAGATTAATTGATACTTGAGCATTTTTCTCTGGAATATTAATAAAAAGTGCTTCATAACTGTAATTCATTTTTTGATATGTCCCAAAACTAAGCTCCACATCTTTCGCTTCTTTTGGTAAATGTGCTCTTACATTTTCTTTTACTTCTTCTTTAAATGTCTTAAAATCCATACGATTAGTTCTCCTTTTTTCTTGTTGTATTTTTCGGGAACTCCAACTGGAATCGGGCCTTTCCATCCTCTATTTCCATTACGAGATCCGCATTAAAATATTTATTCTTTTTTGCAGAATATAGATCTGTCATCGTTACCCTGCCCTTTTGCAGAAGTGCCGTTGCAATTGCTTCATCCATCGTTTTACCCATTTTTTCAAGAAAGTTATTTTCTTTCCACAAAACAAAGGAACAATCACGATTGGAGCAATAGAAATTCTTCTTTCCACCGTAAACAGGATTTCCACAGACCGGACAGGTTCCGATGGACTTCCTAGTATCAAACTTATGGGTCTGCTCGGATGAAAGTTTCCTGCAATCTGAGATCAGTAACATCACCATTCCTTTGATTCCTTCTAAAAAACTTTGATCCGTCAGATTTCCCTTTTCCATTTCCAACAGCTTGTTTTCCCATTCCGCTGTAAGTGCTGCCGATTTCAAATAGTCCGGAACGACTTCTATCAGGAGTTTTCCATCTTCTGTACAGGAAATCTGTTTTCCTTTTCTTATGGCATATTTCGAAAATACAAGCTTCTCAATGATGGACGCTCTTGTTGCCGGTGTTCCAAGACCTTTCTTTTCGGTTTCCTTTTCAAAGTCCTTATTTCCCGCTGTTTCCATGGCAGCAAGTAACGTATCTTCGGTATATTCTTTTGGTGGTGTTGTATAATGCACTGTCTTTTGAACAGGAACACACCGAAAGATTGTCTCTTTTATCACTTCCGGAAATTCTTTTTCTGATGCACAAAATTCTTCCATAGCCATTCCTTGGTCATTCTTGAAACACTCCTCATAAAGTTTCCATCCATACTGCAGAATCTTCTTTCCCTTCGCCTCGAATAATTCACCTTTACTCTCCACTTGAACAGAGATTTCTTCATACTTATACTCCTGGTCTGTTGCCATCAATAACCTGATTGCAATTAAAAACAAAACTTGATATTCCGTTTCTTTCAATGAGTGGAGATCGTAATTTCTTAGTTCCTCGGTTGGAAGAATCGCATGATGGTCAGTTACTTTAGTGTCACCTATAAATTAAAGCTTAATAAAGGTGATATAAAAGCTGTGCAGGGCGATTCTGGTCATTCCCAGACAGATATGGTTACAGATGTGTATTCCCATATTATTGATGAAGACAGAAAAAAGAACGCTGAATTATTTGAAGATGCATTTTACAAAAAAAATAATCTTGATCCAAATATGGTTTCTGAAGAAGTCGATATGGAATTATTGATGAAAGCTCTGGCGAATCCGGAAATGCGGGCATTGCTTAATTCGCTGGCTAAGACAATGAAGTAATGAAAAGTAGTGAGTCTATCTCCATCATGCCTATAGAAATTATTCAATAAAAGCGAGCAAAACATCAATACAATTGTATTGAATCAGCAATGAAATGGCATTATAATGAAGAAAAAAGGAGGTTTCTAAAATGGCAAGTACAATTCAGATCAGGGTAGACGATGACTTAAAAAATAAATCAGATCAGCTTTTTAAAGATCTTGGAACTGACACGACATCAGCAATAAGGATGTTTTTAACGCAGGCGGTTGCATATAATGGATTTCCATTTGAAATAAAACGAACTGTGCATAATCCTTATACATCTATGACAGAAGAAGAGATGCTTCAAAGACTGGAACAATCCAGAGAATCTTCAAAAAAGGGAAATTACCGAAATGCAGATGATGTGATTTCAGATATGAGAGGAAAATATGGATTATAAAGTAGTTGTAACAGCTGAAGCAGAAGAAGACTTGAACCAGTTTATACAGTATCTGCTTTTTGCCAAGAAAAATAAGCAGGCAGCCAAAAATGTGCTTGATGATTTTGAGGATACTATTAAAAAGTTGAAGTATGTAGCGAGTAGTTTGAATGTATGCGACAATCCACGTTTACAGAGCCTTGGATATCGTCGAATAAATTTTCAACAGCACAGATACTTTATGTTGTACAGAATAGAAAATGATGTTGTATATGTGGATGATATTTTCCATGAATTACAAGATTATGAAAACCGAATGATATAAATTGAATATTGGCAGTAAAAAGAGTATTTACCGTAAAACCGTAAATGCTCTTTTTTTGCACCTATTTGGAAAGAATAAATAATATAGCGTCTATAAGGAAGCGTTGGTTTTAATGGAAATGCATTATTGGAAAATCCCCTAATTTCAAAAATAAAAAGTAGTCGAAATTTCCATAGACAAATACACGCTCACGTTGTATATTATAAATATAAATCTAGTCAATTAAATATAGATATCATTTCCACCTCTAAGGGAATGGTAGTCATAGGATTGATGTAGTTAGTATCATTACATACTTCCCCAAATATTAGCTGTAGCTAAAAAGTTGCTAACAAGCTGTACTTATCTAAGGTTTATAGCTGATTACAGTAATTGACTGGATAAAAATTGGAAAGCCGTTTTTCATAAGAAAAATCAGGCTTTATTATACAGAACATACCAAAAATTGACAGCACCCTGTATAACTCCTAAGACTTTATTGTAGGTTCGATTCCTACAGGGAACGCTTGATAAGAGGCGGAAATGATTAGCTGATTAGCAAAATCGTTATCCGCTTTTTTCTTTTTTTCGAAAAATAATTGCTTTGAAAATCAGCTGTTTCTGCTAACAAATCCATAAAAATGTTAGCTGACAGCTAATAAAAAGCAGTCTTTTGCTAACAAGAAAAATTTATAGTCCTGCTAACATTTGGGAAAGTGGTCTTATTAACCAAAGAAAAGGGATGTAAAATAGAGAAAAGTAAAGTAAATTCACTCATCCGATTTGAATCCTGCAAACATCGATTAGCTGAAATCTATATTTAAGAGTTAGCCCTGCTAACGAACGAATGGCATGCCCGTTCAGACTAGATTTATAAAAAATTCTAGTTTGGACGGGTTTTTTGTCGTCCTAAGATAAGGAGGTAAATCATGCAGAAAGTAAAAGAAAAAAGTAATTGGAAAGGCGAAACTATAGTTGAGATTGAAATAGAACGACTCAAAGCATTTCGTAATCACCCATTCCAGGTAAGGGATGATGACGATCTGGAAAAGCTGAAAGAAAGTATCAAAATGTACGGAATTTTAACACCACTACTTGTCAGACCAATCAAAGATGGTACCTATGAAATCATTTCCGGGCATCGAAGAAAAAGAGCTGCTGCGCTTTTGGGATATAGAAAAATACCAGTACTGATCCAGCCTATGAGCTATGAAGATGCGGTTGTAAAAATGGTTGATACAAATTTGCACCGGGAACATATCTCTTTCAGCGAGAAAGCTTTTGCTTACAGAATGAAAAATGAAGCAATGAAACAAAAAGTAGGTCGGAAAAAGGGACAAAGTGGCCAACAAAAGAAAGGCAAGAAGACAATCGAATTAATTGGAGAAGAGTTTGGTGACAGCCCAAAGCAGATTCAGAGATATATCGCAGTACCAGAAGATAAAGAAGAAATGGCATTGACTCTAAATGGAAAGAAGAGACGTCTGAAAAAACGTGATTTTATGTCTTTTGCATCTAAGTGTGGCATTGCTGAGAATGCAGCAGAAAAAATGCTTTCTAAAATGTGTTCTCTAGAAGACAAACTTTTATGTGCATGTGAAGATTCCTATTTGCCGGAGAAATATATAGAACAGACTAAACAACTGATCACAACACGAATCGCAGTACTAAAGGAGGGCTGAAACACCCCTACATACAAAATGGAAGATTCTCCTAATTTTGTATGTAAGGCTGTGCTCACCGAGCGCACCACTGCAATAAAGCCCTCGTCATATTTTGTCAATCACGAGTGATAGACTTTGATTTGAAATTCTCACATTAGGAATTTTTGTTTAACCGCCACAGCGCAGCTGCTAGATAAAAATCATAGGTGGCCGGCATAAGGGTGAAATCGGTGTTTGTTATCTGCTTTATCTTATTAAGCCTGTACGTCACAGTATTTCTATGCAAAAACAAGGTGGCTGCAGTGGTGCTCAACTGGGAGTCGCAGTCGATTAGGTACACTGCAAGGGTTTCCATCAGGTTGTCACTGTCGTCCTTTAAGGCTTCTATTATGGATTTGATTTGATCGTTTCGATTGCCTCTATTTATAGCTAGATTTGTGATTTCCTGCGAAAATATAACATCATACATGTCGCGAAATTTTCGGTGGATGAAAATTTTGCTCATTGCTGCTGAATTTGCACAAAAGTCTGAGTATATTTTTCTCATTGAAGTTAGATTTTTGCTAGACTCCAAGAAAAACAAGGCTCCCTCATACTCGTTTATGCATTTCTCTATTTCCGTAGCTATAATGCCATCATCCTTTTGGGAAACCATTATAGAACTTAGAATTACAAGTCTGTCGTCAATAATATCCTTAACGTAGAATCTTTCACTTTCCTTCAATATGCCTTCAATCTGCCGAAGAATGTCTGTTAAATTGTCTTTTTCCGATTCTACTACAAGAATAGTTGAAAGCTTAGAAAAAGGCACACCACTAGCTTCAAGGAATTTTTCTCCTATTACGCGCGATGATTTCAAGATCAAAGTAATAACAGTATTATAATTCTGCATATCGAGGGTGTAGCCCCATAAGGTTGAGAAGAAATTTGTGCATGCACAAATTTCATCTAGCTTGTGTTCACTAATGCTGTTTTCGTTGCTTGAAGCATATAATGTAAGCCAGGTATTTCCTGCGTGGGGGAACTCTTTTCTATACAAATAAAATGACTTATCCTGCAACATTATGCTTTTACAGAAAAGGTCCGTTGAGCCATCAGCGAAGGCATTAAAAAAGAATTCTGGACCAAATTGTCCAAAGGACGGCTTATATATAGATGTGAAATATAAACCGTTTTTGTTATAAAGCACAAGGTTACAGTTATAAGTTTCAGCTATTACATTTAGCAGGGTTTCCATGCTTCTTTTATTGTAAGGAATCTGCTTCAATCTATTCTCCACAGTGTCTGAAAAGGAATCCGTAGATGCCTGATCGTAGAAAACAGCCCCCATTACATCTTTAATTACATCACTATAACTAACACTATATTCTGCTTCGTCTTCAATAAGAATTAAAGGTATGTTCATAACGTCTGCAGTCTGCAACAACTCGTCAGACACCTGAGGGATGACGTCACCCACGTAAAACAGCACTAGTGCAACGCCTCCAGCATCATATAAGTTTCTCATTTCCTCGCATTGTCTAGTAGGATCATCTTTAATTGAATAAAATGACGTGACTAACAACTCATTGGGATTGAATACACTAATTGCCTCTACAGACTTTGCAGGTATTTCTATTACAGATACTGATGATACTATTCTACCCAGTCCATTCTTGCCTGCAATCACTCTCGCAGAATGAAAAGAGGGTAGTCTTAAACAATCTTGAACAGTAACACTCATGGCTCCTCCTAGTATAATTTTTTCCTTTATGATATCAAAACTCACAGTCCTAAACAAGGCTTTTGTGCAAAAGCACAATATGATTGATAAATAATTCTGTCATCTGCATAATTATCATTTATAATAATGTGTGCTATCATAGAGAAGATTCAAAAGGAGGTACCCATTATGAGTACAAATGAAAATAAAGATAAGAAAGCAGAAGTCACAGCTCTGCAGGCGATTTCTGCTGAAGACAGAAAAGACTGGATTTCGTTAGCCTTCGTTCAGGCCGGCATATGTGTATGCGTTCCTGCATTCCTATTGGGAGCGTTATTAGCGGAAGCAATGCCTATATGGCCAGCAATTATTTCAGGGTCACTAGGCTACTTAATTGTAGTAGTAGGTATGGTTGCAACGGGAATGATAGGCTGTGACCTTGGACTAGCATCCTGCACATGCTGTCAGGCCGGCTTTGGAAAAAGCGGAGCTAGATTTATCGTAAGTACAATCTTTGCTGTTAACATGATTGGCTGGTTTGGAATCCAGAATGGAGTATGTGGAGAAGCCTTCAGTAACGCAATGCTAGCTATGACCGGATGGGATATTCCAGTTGTAGTTTCAAACACAATTTGGGGAATCATAATGCTTCTGACTGCAGTATATGGAGTGCATGCGCTAGAAAAACTAGACAAGATTTCTATTCCATTACTAATGATCATTATGTGCTACGGAACATTCCTAGCATTTAAGGTTTACGGAACAGGAAACCTTAACGATGAAGGAACTGTACAATCTATGAGCTTCATGTCAGGTGTAGCACTATCATTTAACTTCACTGCTGTAGGTACAATCACTGGTCCTGACTATACTAGATTCCAGAAAAGCAGAAAAGACACTGTTAAATCTGTATTCTACGGTGTATTCCCAATGGGTGTAATAACTCTGATTATGGGAATCGTTCTTACAAAGCTATCAGGACAGTATGATATCAGTATGGTTCTAATTGAAGTAGGACTTCCACTCCTGGGCATCATTGCACTTGTTATTTCAACATGGACAACTAACTCAACAAATGCTTACAGCGCAGGTCTTAACATTGTTATGGCACTTAAGCTTAAAGATAACCGAAGAAGAGAAGCTACTTTAATTTCAGGAATTGTTGGTATTGTATTATGCGACCTGGGTATCTTGGGACACGTTGAGGGAGTGTTAAGCTTACTATCATACGTTGTTTGTCCTGTTGGCGGAGTAATTCTTGCTGACTACTGGGTTGTAGGAAAAGGTAAAGCTAAGAACTTTAGACCACAGGACGGTGTAAACTGGGCTGGTGTAATTGCTTGGGCATTAGGTGCAATTATTTCTTATACACTAGTTAAAATTGAATTCGTTGGTATCATTATAGGTTTTGTTATCTATCTTATCGCAGAGCGCTTTATTCCATCTGCATCAAGAGATAACACCGAAAATATAGCATAAATTATCACAAAAAAAGAGGAGACAGAAAAATGAGAGAATTAAACAAACAGGACATGATCGATCTATTGTACGGATGTGCAGTGCTTGGTACCGGTGGTGGCGGTCCACTTGCTGACGGTTTGGCTCTTTTAGAAGAACATTTCGAAAAGGGAAAAACTCTAAAATTAATCACTTTAGATGAACTTCCAGATGACGAGTATGTTGTTACTCCTTATGGTTGCGGTGCTCCATCAGCTAAACCTGATCCTAGATTAGCTCATCTGAAGCATAGCGAAACAGCTCCCGCAGTTTTAGCTGTACAGGCTCTAGAGGAATCTTTAGGTAAGAAAATGTATGCAATTGGCTCAACTGAATTAGGTGGAGAAAATACAGCTGAGGCTCTTCACGTTGCACTGTTAATGGATTTACCTCTTATTGACGCTGACCCAGCCGGACGTTCAGTTCCTGAACTGCAGCATTCTACATACTATGTAAAGAACGTTCCTATTTTCCC
>OHEC01000715.1_pt1 | contig 15986 bp, 10 predicted proteins | sample 1567141 | NCBI WGS metagenome assembly OHEC01 (sample SAMEA3879567, study PRJEB24766) | human gut metagenome | biome: human-associated habitat; feature: feces | place: USA | collected 1985/1987 | reverse complement strand
ACGCCTTTTGAATTGTTAGTAGCGGTAATTATGTCAGCGCAATGTACGGACGAACGTGTCAATAAGATTACAGCACGTATTTTCCCGAAATATAATACTCCTGAAAAAATGGGCGCACTTTCTCAGGAACAGCTGGAAGAAGAGATTCGTGACTGTGGACTGTTCCGATCGAAGGCTAAAAATCTGCTGGCAACCTGTAAAATGCTGACGGAAGAATATAACAGCGTTATTCCTGACACTGTCGAGGAGCTGATGAAGCTGCCGGGTGTGGGTAAAAAAACGGCTAATGTTGTCGCCAGTATTGTTTATAAGGTTCCGGCGATTGCGGTTGATACCCATGTTTTCAGAGTTTCGCACCGGTTGGGTTTAGCTAAGGGCGATGATCCGCTGGCAGTGGAGAAAGAGCTGCAGAAAGCCATTCCGAAGAATAAGTGGAGCGATGCTCATCATTGGTTGATCTGGCATGGTCGTAAGATTTGCAAGGCAAGGAAACCTTTATGCAGTGAATGCGTATTGGTAGAATTGTGTCCATACAAGGAAAAGAATTTATAAAATAAAATTGCAGACAAGCCTGTAGTGCGACTGGCACACAGGCTTGTTGTGTTTAAGGAGCAGCCGTGCAGACAAAAGAAATGATTTTGCAAAAATATTTTGGTTACAGTGAGTTCAGAAGCGGGCAGTCAGAGCTGATAGAGCAAATTTTGAACGGACGTCCTGTTGTAGCTGTTATGCCGACTGGAGCTGGAAAAAGCTTATGTTATCAGTTACCGGCGTTGATGCTGGAGGGCTTGACACTGGTTGTTTCACCGTTGATTTCCTTGATGAAGGATCAGGTACGCAGTTTAGCGGAACATGGTGTAGAAGCGGCTTATTTGAGCAGCGGGATGAGTAAGCAGGAGTACGGTGCCGCCGTTTATGCTGCCCGTAATAATAAATGTAAATTGCTGTACGTTTCACCTGAACGCCTGCAGAATGAGCAGTTTAAGGCTTTTGCAAGTGAGCTGCAAATAGCGTTGGTCGTTGTTGATGAAGCACACTGCGTAGTACGATGGGGTGAATCCTTCCGACCGGCTTATTTGGCAATAAAGCCGTTTTTAGACGGCCTGCCGAAGGCTCCTGTTGTTGCGGCTTTTACAGCTACTGCCACGCCGGTTGTAAGACGTGAGATAAGTAAATGTCTGGGATTAGAGCAGCCGTTAGAACTGGTGACAGGTTTTGACAGAAGCAATCTTACATTTATTGTGGAAAAACCAATGGTGAAAAGACGTTTTTTGCGTAGCTGGCTGCCGGAGCAAAACGGTTGCGGTATTATTTATTGTGCAACGCAGAAGCAGACGGAAGAAGTATGTAATGACCTCAATGCCTGGGGCTATCCAGCAGGACGTTATCATGCTGGTTTAACAATGGAAGAACGGCAGCGGAACCAGAACGCTTTCATTAAAAATGAATTGCAGGTGATGGTGGCGACTAATGCGTTTGGGATGGGTATAGATAAACCTGATGTAAGGTTTGTCTTGCATTATACTTTGCCGCTTGATGTAGAAGGCTATTATCAGGAAGCAGGAAGGGCTGGACGTGACGGCTTGCCGGCAAAATGCGTACTGCTTTTTGAACGGCGTGACATAATGCAGCAGCGGCAGCTGCTGGAATATAGCTGTGAGCAGAGAGAAAGCAGTGCGGAAGACAAAAAGCTGTGGCTGACAAATGCTTACCAAAGGCTGCGTGATATAGAAAGCTATTGTTTTACCAGAGGTTGCCTGCGTAAATATCTGCTGACATATTTTGGACAGGAAACAAATGACAGATGTGGGAATTGCAGTAATTGCAGCGGCAGTAATTGAAGGTGCTTTGTGACAAGGCAGTGAACTTATTCGTTAATGGGCAGGGAATATTTTTTGAATGCAGAATATATTAATTAAGAATTTAAGCAGGGAGGGACCGTTATGAAAATCACCTTTTTAGGTGCCACAAGAATGGTTACAGGCTCTTGTTATTTACTTGAAATAGGCAGTAAAAAAATGCTGTTGGACTGCGGTATGTTTCAAGGTTCTAAAATGATTACTGCTTTTAATGAAAAGGATTTTGTTTTTGCGCCTAATGCTATTGACACAGTTGTGCTGACCCATGCTCATATCGACCACAGCGGGTTGATACCAAAGCTGATAAAACAAGGATATAAGGGTCCTGTACATTGTACGAAAACCACTTTAGAGCTGTGCACGATTCTGTTGCCTGACAGTGCTCATATTCAGGAATCTGATGCAGAGTTTGCCAACCGGAAAGGTTTGCGTGCAGGTAAATCTGTAGTAGAACCTTTGTATACTGTTGATGATGCGTATAAAGCTTTGCAGCATTTTCATACGCACGAGTTTGGTGAAATGCTTGAGGTTCTTCCGGGGGTGCAGGTTAAATTTAAAGTTGCCGGGCATATTTTAGGTTCGGCGATTGTTGAAGTTTTTGTTAATGAAGATGGCAAAACAACTAAGCTCGTTTTTACCGGAGATATTGGACAGCCTAATCAGCCGATTATCGAGGATCCGGAAGAAATTTCCGGAGCAGACTTTATAATCACCGAATCTACTTATGGCAATCGTGTGCATAAAGCCTATGACAAAGAAGCGGAGCTGTCTGAGATCATTAATGACACTGTGGCTAAAGGTGGTAATGTAGTTATTCCTGCCTTTGCTGTAGGACGTACACAGGTACTTCTTTATTATTTCCAGAAGCTTCTGCAGGAAGGTCGTATCCCTCAGGTACCAATCATTATCGACAGTCCGATGGCGAGCAAAGCTACTGCTATCACGCTTACTAATCCTCAGGAATATGACGAAGAAGCGCGGGCTTTGTATGAAATGCACGGTAACAGGCTTTTAGCGATTCCAAATCTGCGTTTCACGGCAACTGCGCAGGAATCACGGATGATTAATGAGATGCCAGGGCCTAAAATTATCGTTTCTGCCAGTGGTATGGCAGACGCAGGACGTATACTGCATCATTTGAAGCATAATCTCTGGCATGAAAACTGCTCTGTCATTATTGCCGGTTATCAGGCTGAGGGAACAATGGGACGTCGGTTGATAGAAGGTTCCAAGCAGGTTAAGATTATGGGCGAAGATATTAAGGTAAATGCCAAGATCTACAATATGAAAGGGTTTTCGGCACATGCGGACAAGGAACAGCTGCTTGAATGGTACGGGAAGATGAAACAGCCGCCGAAAGCATTTTTCGTTACACATGGTGAGTTTGATGCTGCCAGCAATTTCGCTGATGAGCTGCAGCGCCGTTTGGGTACAGCTGCTTATATCCCGCAATATGGGGATAGTGTCACGATAAATGGTACTGAATGGAATGTTACGACGTCGAATATCGTGACGACAGTTCCGGAAGTGGCGGCACTTAGAGAGTATTTGCGGCAGTTTGAGAGTTCTTATTTGCAGTATCGTACTAAAATTGAGCAGATCGTTGCTCGTGACGGTGATAAAGCAGCTGGTATACGCAAAAAGATGGAAAAAATCAGAAAATATGTGGATGACATGCTGTCATCGCTGTAGGGTTTTCAGTAAAGGAGTTTTTGAAAAATATGAATTATGTTAGTTTGTGTAAAAGATTGGCTGTTTGTACTGCTTTAGGTATAGCGTTATCCTTGCCGGTTGGAGCAGTTTGGAATACAATGCAGCCTCAGTTGGCTTATGCTGAAGAATACAGCAGCCTGCGTGGAAATATTATTGAAAATGCGTATCTTTTAGTTGGAACCCCTTTTAAAATGGGCGGCAGTTTTCCGTCAGAAGGATTTGATGGTTCCGGTTATGTGCAGTATGTTTTTGGTGAAAGTGGTATCGCGTTGCCGCGAACTGTTGATGAGCAATATGATGTAGGCAGGAGAATCGGAAAAGATGATCTGCTTCCGGGAGATCTGGTATTTTATAGCACTGATGGCCCAGGAGCGACCTTCTGCGGTATTTACAGCGGAGATGGTAAATTCATTTATGCCGGTACTAAAAATGGCGTAATTGAAGGTGAAGCGTTTGGTCCTTACTGGGATGAACGTTTTTATGGGGCCAGAAGGATCATTGATTGAGATGGTAGTTTTTATTTAGAATGATCAATAAAAAATACAGCCGCTTTTTGAAAGCGGCTGTATTTTTTTGTATTATGCCAAAGTAGTATAAAAACAATACATTTGTACAAGAAAAAAACAGAAAGATAAAATAATTTTAAAAATATATTGACATAGTGTTAAGGTGTTGTTATACTTATTTCAATGTTTCGACAAATCATCAGGTTACAGGTTATGACTGGGAATGGACAGTGGAAGGCTTTCAGAAAGCCGGCGGTAGATGCGAGCCGGTAAGCGTGGAAATAAGTCCTCTCACCCAGGAACTCTTTTTCTGAGGGCGAATGTAGGGAAAAGCGCAGGGCTGCGTTAAAGGCCTCAGAGTATAATTTAGGGTGGTACCGCGTACTTAACGCCCCTATCGGCTATGCCGGTAGGGGCTTTTTTGTTGAATTTGTTGGGCAGCAAGGGAGGGGAATTTATGAACAAGCAGCGTAAAATGTTGCGTGAACGTCTGCTGAGGTCAGAGATTTTGGTTTTGCCGGGTGTTTATGATGCTTTGACGGCAAAAATTGCGGCAGAAGTAGGGTTTGATGCACTGGTTATGGGAGGTTATAGTATCGCTGCCTCCAGATTAGGGCAGCCGGATGTAGGTTACCTTTCGATGACTGAAATGGTGCAGGCTGTGAAATGTATTGTGGATGCCACAGAATTACCGGTATTTGCTGATGGTGATACTGGTTACGGAAATGCGTTAAGCGTACGGAGGACGATGCAGGAATATGAAAAAGCCGGAGCAGCTGCAGTGCTTTTTGAAGATCAGGTATGGCCTAAACGCTGTGGACATATGGTCGGTAAGCAGGTCATAGATGCATCTGAGCATGCGAAAAAACTGCGGGCGGCTGCTGATGCCAGAACTGACGAGGATTTTTTACTGATTGCCAGAACTGATGCGAGGGCTGTGAATGGACTGGAGGATGCTGTTGAACGCGGCAAATTGTATTTAGATAACGGAGCTGAAGCTTTGTTTATAGAAGCGCCGCAGGATATAAGAGAATTAGAAGCTGTTACGAAAGCTTTTCCAGATACCATACTGATAGCTAATATGATCGAAGGCGGCAGGACACCGAACCTGACTGCAAAAGATTTGGAAAATATAGGATTTAAAATAGTGTTCTGGCCCTGCAGTGCCTTATACGTCATTACGCAGGCTTTTAAAGAAGCAATGACAGTGCTGCATCAAACGGGGACGACTAAGGCCTATGAAGATAAAATGATGCATTTTACTGATTTTAACAGGTTCATCGGTCTTGATGATTATATGAAGCTGGAGAAACTCTATAAATAAAAAATTATGAGGTGAGAGTAATGAAAATGTCCCAAATGTTTAAAACTACTTTGGCTGCCGCTATGATTATGGCATTGGCAGTAACGGCCGGCTGCGGTGGGGGCGGAGATAAAAAATCTGCCGGCAGCGAAAAGGTGACTTTGAAACTGGCTCACAATTTGCCAACGGCACATCCGCTGGCCCAGGGAATGGAGGCTTTTAATAAAAAGCTTACTGAAAAATCCAACGGCACTATTACACTGAACATCTATCCTTCCGGACAGCTGTTCAACGATAAAAGTATGAATGACGCAATTATGTCTGGTGGCATTGATATGGGGCTTAATTCCACAGCAATGTGGTCAACTGTTATTCCGGCAATGGAAGTTTTTGACGTACCGTTTCTGTTCCCAAGTTATGAAAAAGTCGATCATGCCATCGATGGAGGCTTGGGTGATAAATTAGCAGGCGAATTGAAGAAGAAGGGTGTGCGTCCTGTGATCTGGGCTGATTATGGCTTTGTGCAGTTCGCTAACAGCAAAAAGGAAATTACTAAACCTGAGGATTTTGCAGGACTGAAGCTGCGTGGTTATGGTGAGCTGCCTTCAGAAACGATTAAAGCACTTGGTGCTTCTCCTGTAACTATGGGATCAGGTGAAGTTTATATGGCCATTCAGCGCGGTGTTGTTGATGGACAAACTTCTGGAACTACAGCTATGTATGACCGTAAAATGTTTGAAGTTACCAAATATCTGACTATTACTAATCATGCTTATCCTGAGTTTATTCTGGCGATGAATGAAAAATCTTTTCAAAAACTGACTCCGGAACAGCAAAAAATAGTAACCGACGCTGCAAATGAAGTGCGTGACGAACTGCGTAAAAATGCTAAAGCAGAGGATATGGCTGCTTTAGAGAAATTAAAAGAAAAAGGTATGCAGGTTTACGTTGTTCCTGAGGCTGAGCTGCCGGCATGGCAGTCTGCTACTAAACCAGTTTGGGATATTTTTGTTAAACATACTGGGGATCTTGGTAAGGAATTGATCGAAATATGCAGTAAACAATAGATAAATTCTTAATTGACCGCTGCCATAAGCGGCAGCGGTTTTTATTTTGGAAAAGAATGAGAGGAAAAAGACTTGAAAAGCGCGCTCGAGGTCTATGAAAAATTTTTGAACGCTATTACTAAAGCAGTTGGCGTCATTGCCGGCATTCTATTGCTGCTGCCGGCGTTGATGGTCTTTTATGAAGTTGTGATGCGAGGTTTGTTCAATGCGCCGACAGAATGGTCAATAGAACTTTCTGTATATTGTGTTTTAGTAGCAGGTTTTTTAGGGATGTCCGTTACTTATGCTGCTGGCAAGCACATCCATGTCGATATTGTTTTAAGCCATTTATCAGCACGTACCCGTTGTTATATCGAACTTTTTACAACTATTGTTGGTATTTTTTTCTGTGCCGTATTTGTAATGCAGTCTTTGGATATGGCATTGCTTTCATATGAGATGGATAATACTTCACCAAGTACTCTGCGAACTCCTATGTGGATTCCTCAGATGTCGCTGCCGATCGGTATGGGGCTGTTGCTATTACAGTTTGTACGTACTCTGCTTATAGATATTCAAAAAATCAGCAGCGGTGAATTCAGTAAGGAGGCGGAATAAGATGCTTGTTATTTTTACCGTTATCTTACTGGGACTTTTGGTTTTGGGACTGCCGGTAGCCTTCTCACTGGGAACGGCGGGACTTTTCGGTATGTTTGCTTTTATGGGCGGAGGATCTTCTTTGGCCCAGATACCGATTTTGGCTTACAAATCTTTGGATGATTTCGTGTTAACGGCTGTCCCGTTATATATTTTAATGAGCCAGATTCTTTTAACAGGCAAAGTTGGCAACGATTTATTTGAGCTGGGCAATAAATGGCTGCGTCATTTGCCTGGGGGGTTAGGTGTAGCTACAGTTTTTGCCTGTGCAATTTTTGCTGCGATTACAGGCTCTTCTGTTGCCTGCGCCGTTACTATTGGTGCTATTGCCATTCCTGAGATGCTGTCCCGTGGTTATGAAAGAACGTTAGTTCTAGGAGCTGTTGCAGCAGGTGGGACCTTAGGCATTCTGATCCCGCCATCGATACCAATGATTTTGTATGGCGCTATTACTGGTGAATCGGTAGGTCAGTTGTTTATGTCCGGCGTTGTACCGGGGGTTATTTTGACACTGCTGTTTATTGCTGTGGTTGTTTACAGCTCAAGAAAGCTGCCTTTGCAGGAAGCGGCCAGCTGGGAGGAACGTTTTCAGGCGCTAAGAAGTTCTTTTTGGGGACTGCTGCTGCCGGTGCTTGTCGTTGGCGGTATTTATACGGGAGCGTTTACTCCTACTGAAGCTGCTGCTATAGGTACGGTTTACAGTTTGTTTATTACTTTTGTTATTTACCGTACGCTTGGTCTGAAGGATATGCCGGAAATTTTGCTGGATACAGTCAAAACGACTTCGATGATTTTCGCGATTATGATCGGCGCAACTTTATTTGGTTTCGTTTTAACTATTCTGCAGGTTCCGCAGGCTTTGACGAGCCTGGTTGCCGAAATGGAAACCAGCCGGTGGATAGTCTTTATCGCAATTAATATTCTGCTGTTGGTTTTGGGATGTATTTTGGAATCTATCTCCATTATTTTTATCACTTTGCCGATTTTGTATCCTATTATCATGAAATTGGGCTTCGATCCGATCTGGTTCAATGTTGTGATGTTGATCAATCTGGAGCTGGCTCTTATCACGCCGCCGGTTGGAATGAATCTGTTTGTTTTGCAGGGCATCAGCCCAGATAGTAAAATGACACAGATCATCAAAGGTGTTATTCCTTTTGGCATTATTATGGCGCTGGAAATTTTGCTGCTGTGTTTCTTCCCGGAGATAGCTACATGGCTCCCCGGTATAGTAAAATAGCGGTTTTTGTTGACATAGTAAGTTAAAAAGAATATAATTAATTAGTCATAGTGAAGGATGCTTATTGACAAGCATCCTTCATTAATTTTAGAGTAGTTTTATTTGACCGCAGGCTTTTGTTGTATATGGCATAGCTCGGTTTGGATTTACAGGCGGTATGCCGTCTGCTCAAAAGAGAGGAAGATAGGATTTATGTTAAGAAATGATTTACGCAATATTGCCATTATTGCCCACGTTGACCATGGCAAGACTACCCTCGTAGACGCAATGCTCAAACAAAGCGGTATTTTCCGTGCTAACGAGCATGTCGAAGAACGTGTAATGGATTCCAACGCTTTGGAACGTGAACGCGGTATTACTATTTTAGCTAAAAATACAGCATCATCATCTGCGATTGCAATTTGAATCATCTTCTCACCTCCGGAGGATTGTGTTTCTTTTCATTCTACTATAAGGTATGATTAATTCGCAAGACAAAGTTAAAAAGCATTTCAAGCAGAATTTTTTCTGTCTGAAATGCTTTTCCTGTATTTACATGATATATTGAATGCGATAATGCCCGGAGCCTGTGCTGGCTGTCATATATGTTCCTTCTTTTCTGAACTGCAGTTCATCTGTCTGTACCAGTTCTTTTACGTCTGACAGACGGATTTCTGCTGTCGTATTTGCCGGAATCTGTACGGATACCGTAACCTGATCGTCATCCACCTGCCATTTTAGCCGATGCACCCCATAACAGGAATGATAGCTTCCTTCCACAAACTCCAGACCACCACCAATTTGAGGTTCTATAATACTATGTTTGAATCCAGGAGCCGCTTCATCCACCTCCAGGCCTGCCATCACCCGGTACATCCATTCCCCGATCGCCCCATACGCATAATGATTAAAGGAGTTCATATCCGCGCTCCACATCGTTCCATCCGGCTTCAATCCGTCCCAATGCTCCCATATGGTAGTCGCTCCCATTTTCACCTGATACAGCCAGGACGGGAAATCTTCTTTCAATAATAATTCATACGCTTCTTTTACACATCCATTTTGACTGAGTGCATGACAGAAATATGGGGTTCCGACAAATCCGGTAACCAGATGGCCGTTTTCTTTTTCCAGCAGTCTCTTTAATCGCTCTGTGATCTTGGATACATATTCTTCGGGAACCAGTTTAAAATACAGCGCTACAATATGTGCCGTCTGTGTCTGACTTGTGAGATTTCCTTCCACGTCAAAAAATGTATTCTGGAATTTTTTTACAATATTCTGATAAAGTACCTCATAGTCTCCGGCTTCAGATTTCCCCAGAATTTTTGCAATTTTGGCAAACAATCCCGTAGAATATGCAAAATAGGCTGTACAGGTCAGATCATTTGGCGTGGCTCCAAAATAACTTCCTTCCTGAGCGTCCAATGCCACCCAGTCGCCGAGCTGAAGCTTGTAATTCCAGATATAGTCCTCGGAATGTTCCCGCATAAATTCAATCCACGACCTCATGCTGGCATATTGTATTCTTAAAATCTCCTGATCGCCATACATCAGATACAGTGTCCATGGAATGATCACAGCCGCATCTGCCCATGCCGCTGCGGAATGAGGGCTTTGACTGAGCAGCCAGTTATCTTCTGTATGCCCTTCCTCAATGTTGGGAATCACATGCGGAACTCCCCCGTCTTCCGTCTGGTCCATTTTCAGATCATGCAGCCATTTTTTATAGAAAGTATATGTATTCATCAGATAGCATGCCGTGCGGCAAAAAATCTGCGCATCTCCGGTCCATCCAAGCCGTTCGTCTCTCTGCGGGCAGTCTGTAGGCACATCCAGGAAGTTTCCTTTCATCCCCCAGAGAAAATTGTGATGCAGCTGATTCAGCAGCGGATTGGATGTCTCCAGCGCTCCCTTGGGTTCCATTTCCGAGTGCAGGGTATACGCGGTGAAATCTTCCGGTTTCGGACTGCCCGGATAAGAAAGAATCTGTGCATACTGAAATCCCATATAGGTAAACCTGGGATGCCAGGTAACCGTCTCCTCCCTGCCAAAGGTATACTTCATTTCTGCCCGCGCCTCTCTTAAATTGTCAAGATACACATTTCCATCTGCATCCAGCACTTCAAAACATTTTAAGTAAATGACATCTCCCGGCTTTCCGTGCGCTGTTACGTGGATCCGCCCTGCCATATTCTGTCCGAAATCGATGACCTGTTCTCCTTTTGGAGTGACAAAAATCCGTTTTGCCTCCACTTTGTCGATCATTTTTACGCGCGCTCCGTTTTGAGCCCGGATCACACGGACATCAAACGGAACAAATACCGTATCTTTCCATTCTCCTTTTGGACTGACAGCAGTACACCAGTCTTCTTTTTCCAGAGATGCGTCGTAAATCTCTCCATGATAAATTTCAGAAAAGATAACTGGGGAATCACACCCCTTCCAGTGTTCATCCGTGAAAATATCCTCTTCACTTCCATCTTCATATCGAATGTGGATCTGCATGGCAAATCCTGTCTGGTCCCCGTAATTATTCCGGCTCTTGGTCAGTCCCATGGCGCCTTTGTACCATCCCGGTCCAAGCATGGCTCCTGCAACATTGGTTCCTTCTTTTAATAAATTTTTGACATCATAGGTCTGATACAACAGATGTTTTCTGTAAGATGTCCAGCCCGGAGTCATCTCATCCTCTCCAACTTTTTCTCCGTTCAGAAAAAACTGGTACAGCCCCAGGCCTGTTGCAAACGCAATCGCCTCCCGCACCGGTTTTTTCACCTCAAAACAACCTCTTACATACGTTCCTTTGGAACTTTGTTTATCGGCCTCTTCTGTATCCGCAGAGACAAACGGCGCCCTCCACGTTTCATTCAGAAGCGCCGTCAGAAAATATGCCGGCTCACTCCACAAAGATGTTTCCACCTGATCTTGAATCTTCACGCGTACAAAATATTTTCTGGCTGACTGCAATTTCACGTCCTGTGGCCGTATGTGTGCAGATTCTTCCGACCAGACAACTCCACTGTCATATACGAGTTCTTCAAATTTTTCATTTTCTGAAATCTGAAGCTGATAAGATTTCTGCACCACATCTCTTTTGCTGCTTTCGATCTCCCAGCCAAACTGAGGCATCTCTTCTGCTCCGATCAGCGGATTTTCATAATTCATATGAACCCTGTTTATTTTTACCATATCTTCCTGCTCCTTTTTGTAACAATCTGGATTCTATTTTTCGATTCTGCTGCAGGCCTTCAGAAAATACTCGATTTGTGTATCTGTCACATCTGCATCAATTCCCACACAGGAAACAGACAATTTTCCTTCTTCCACGCAGCCGTCTTTCGCCAGTGCTTCTACCTTACTGCATATCTCACTTTCTGTCGCTTTTCCTAATTCTACCGGGCTGAACCGGGCATTCAGCCAAATATGCGGAAGCTTTTCCCGTACCGTTTTCAGATCAGATCCTGCCCCCACTTCTGCAAATGTAAGGCCCCGGATTTTAGCATATCCGTCCACGACATGTTCCATCGTTCCTCCGCAGTGATGCACTCCAAAGTGCCCAAAAGTGTCTGCCAGCCTCTGGTCATGCTCCAGCAGAAACTCTTCATACAACTCATTGGAGATCATCTCCACCGAACAATTCGAAGTCAGATAACATTCCGGCTGTGTTTTCTGCACGATCGCTGTCACTCCTGCAGAATTATATACGGAACATTTCCGGAATTCCTTGCCCACCGCTATGGTCAGATCTGTAATTTTCCGGAACAGTTCCTGCACTTCATCCGGAGCAGAATAATATGCCATCAGAACATTTTGCCCCATCAGATCCATGGCGATATTCTGGATTCCCATCAGATTCACATAGGTTTCCACATGGCCGAATTCTTCCTGTAAATCTATGATCTGCTGCTTTGTCCGATTCCACACTTCACTTTTGGAAAGATCCACACAGGGGATCTCTTCGATTTCTTCCTCATCCAGTTCCCGGCAGATTACCTGCGGAGAATTATCTTCCTTGTATAAAATCTCACACCCCATCAACTCTGAATACAAATATCCGGCTGCCAGAAGATTTGTTCCAAGCAGCGGGCGTTTCTTCGGATCTTTTTCTCCAATCCCATAAGCTCCAAATCGCTCATACAATGCCTTTCTCATCTTGATGTCGCATTCCATTCTGTATCCGGGATCATCAAAAAACTCCTGTGAAAAACAAATTCCTACATTTTTATGCCACCAGGACGGATGAAACGTAATATCATATTGCATAACTCTCTCCTTCTTTTCCACTCAATCTTTTTGTAACATAATCTGCTATATTAACTGTACTCTTTCTGTAATAAAAAAGCTAACAAAAATGCCGGCTGCCTAGCACATTTGTTAGCTTTCCTTCTTATCCGTTTCCGGATGTTTTTTTATATTCACTCGGCGTCATATGGTAGATTTCTTTAAACTGCTTGGAAAAATAAGAAAAATTGTAATACCCGGTATCCATTGCCACCGTTCCCACCGAAAGATTCGTTGTATCAAACAGACGCTTCGCTTCCTTGATCCGAAGCTGGTTGATAAATTTATTCAGAGAAATCCCGGTCTCTGCCTTAAAAATATGTGACAGATAAGACGGATTAAAATACAGCGCATTTGCAATGTCTTCTCTCTTGAAATCTTCTGAAATGTGCTCCATTACATAATGTTCTACTTTTTCCATCACTTCAAAATTTTTCTTTTCGTTCTTCTTTAATTCCTGAAAATATCGATCCTTGATCTTTTCTGTCCAATCCTTTAATTCTTCCAGCGTACGGTACACTTTTCTTTGTGAACCTGTGAATCCGCTTAAAATGCCTTCCAGAGAATTCCTTCTGGATGCGGACGCAAAACTGTACCACAGTCCCATATAGAGTTCCCGCAGTTCTTTCCTTCCGGTTATCTTATTCAATTCCAATACCTCAAACAATTCCTCCATCTGCGCGGAAAATTCTGCCTCTTTTCCCCGCTCCAGCATCGGAATCCAGTCCACGATCTGCGGAAACTGCTCCACCGTATCTTCTGCGTGCTCTTCTCCTTCCGGATACAGAGCGGTTCTGTTTTCTGCAGACTGGTCTGCCCGGATCATCAAAGACTCGCACACTGCCGGCACTTCATGAAGCAAAACGGCTCTGCCTATATACATCTGAAATGAAAATTGCTGACGATCCATGATCTTTCGGATCTTTTCTTCCAGCTGCTGCACATCTTCTGCGGAACACTCCTTGCAGACAAAAAACAGCAGCATTTCCTCCCAGACGATCCCTGTCATCCTTCCAAATACCCCGATCTGTTCCTGCTGTATCTGCTGCAGCACATTTCTGCTGCACGCTTCCAGCTCCATCATGCCTGCTTCTGTGTCTGCCGCCATCAAAATCGGCGTCACCCTTTCTTCCGCAAATATCGGAAGCATCACATATTTCCTCAGTTCTTTGATCTGTCTGGAATATGCCACCTTTCGCCCCTCCAGGATGTCCGTCCAGAATTTTTCAACCAGCAGAGGAACCGTCAGACGCAGACTCTCCAGTTCTTCTTCTGTCTGCTCTTCTTCCTGTATCTTCTCAAGGCACTGTTTCACCCGCTGCTTCAATTCTTCATGAACCACCGGCTTTAACAGATAATCTTCCGCCTGATAGCGCAGAGCATAAGCCGCATAATCAAATCTGGCATAGGCTGTCAGAAGCAGCATCTTTGTTCCGGGACAGTTCTCTGAAACCCAGGTAAGCAGATCCAGACCGTTTTCCCCCGGCATCTCAATATCTGAGATGACCACATCGATCCTCTCTCTTTCTAAAATCGTCTTTGCCTCTTTTACATTGCAGACGCCATATACCTTTGTGATCCCAAATTCTTCCCAGGAAATTCCTTCTGTAATCCCCCGTACCGCAAACAACTCATCGTCGACCATCAGCAGGCTGTACTCTCTCATCTTTGTGTTCCCCTTCTCTGTAGTTTTCTCCATCAAATTTCTTTCCAAATTCTCTTCTTTCATTGGGCAGGATCAAACGAACGCTTGCTCCGCCGCCAGGACGGTTTTCCAAACAAATCTTACAGTCGCCACCATACCAGAGCCGCAGACGCCAGATCGTATTTTTAATCCCGATGTGCCGGTGAAATTCTTTCGGATACTCCTGTGTGTCATAGCATGCCAGATAATGTTCATCAAATCCCACGCCGCTGTCCTGGATCTCTACTTCAAAATACTGACCGGGATTTCCACTCCACGGATGTACAAAAATCTCGATCAAAAATGCCTGATCCCGCTTCTTAAATCCGTGCATGATACAGTTTTCCACAAATGTCTGTATGGTGATCATCGGAATATAATAATTGTTATGTTCTGGTTCCACCTGTATGTGATATCTCAGATTATCTCCAAACCGCATTTGATTGATCTTAAGATAATTTTCCGTATACTGAATTTCTTTATTCAGCTCTGTCAGATGCTGATCGGACTCCTGGATATATTTGAAATGATTGGACAGATAAATCGCCAGCTGCTGGACATTTGCATTTTCATTTAACACAGACATATTATAAAGGATGTTTAACGTATTGATATAAAAATGCGGATTGATCTGCATCTGAAGATACCGGTATTCTGCTTTTTGCAGCTGGATCTTTTTGTCGTATGTATCAATTTTTAAATTGTGGATATGCTCCACCATATCATTAAACCCATGGACAATACTGGAAAATTCGCCTTTCCATTCTTCTTCGATCCGTATATCCCAATCTCCCTTTCCCACTTGCTGCATGGCATTCTCTAACACTTTGATCGGCTTCACAACCGCTTTTTTCAGCATTCCGATATACAAAAGCGCCACTGCCAGAATCAATACCGGCATAATATACTGGATTTTTTTCATGACATACAACGGTTTTAAAATTGCCTTTTTGGAAATCTGCAGGCGGATCTGCAAAGGCGCCTGTCTGGATTTTTCTGAAATGACCAGATACTCTCCCTTTTCTTTCTGTCTGATTTCATCTGCCTCCTGATTGGTCAGAAGCTGTATACTCGAATATTCTTCCAACGTATTTAATTCCGGCATCAGACGGGAATCTTTAAAAATCACTCCGATATAAATATTACTTTTTACATAAATGGTTTTATAGATGAGCATGCCTGCATCTTCTTTCTGAACCTGCCAGGAAGATTTCGATGGTCCGAACTTTTGAACATGCCCGAAAAGCGCCTCTTTGGAAAGTTTTTCTCCAAGTTCTGATTCTGTCGTGATCACTCGCTGTCGTGCAGAATCATAAATGAACAAAGCATCTGCCGGAGACGCTGACACCAGATCCCTGCGCAGCTGATTTCTCAGCGTCTGCAGCATCAGAATATACTCTGTCTCATCCGCGTAACTCCAGGAAATCTCAGACGATGACCGAAATTTTACTTTATCCAGATAAGCATCTGCTTCCTGAAGTCTTGTGTCGATCTGACGGATACAACTGTCCAGAAGCGTCTGATTGGATCTGCTGACTTCTTTTTGAATGACATTCTGACTGTATGCGGTTACTCCAAACAAAACTGTTGTCAACGGAATGGTAACGATCAAAAATGCAACCAGGATTTTTTTCGTCAATGTGTAATTTTCTATACTTTTCCAAACTCTTTTTCTCACGTTTTTTCTCCCTACCTGTAACAGATTTTGCCCACTT
>OHEC01000708.1_pt1 | contig 16088 bp, 22 predicted proteins | sample 1567141 | NCBI WGS metagenome assembly OHEC01 (sample SAMEA3879567, study PRJEB24766) | human gut metagenome | biome: human-associated habitat; feature: feces | place: USA | collected 1985/1987 | reverse complement strand
CCTCCTTCAGCCACTCCAGGGCCTCGTATTCCGGGCTTTTATCCGTTTCCGGTTCCTCGTTATCGGTATCATACAGGTACTCAAATTCCGCACGGGAGAGGCCGTTGTCATTGTTTCTGTTCATTTTCTAACTCCTTATATTTGTTAAAGAAGTACAAGCTTTCTTTTTCCGCAAGGTCAAGAGCCTTTTCGAGTTCAGCAACCTTTTTTGAAAGATATACGATTAACTCTTTATCGTCCATTTGACAAACCTCCTGTTTTGGTTTAAAATATATGCAGTTGTTTTCGTGTGCTGCTTTTGGAATGTCCGTTCCTGAGCAGCTCTATTTTTAAGACTGGAGTTGGTTTTATGCAGATATCAAAAGAAATCACACACATTGAGTTTGTTGAATCAATTGCCAAAGCAAATGAAATGTTACAAAATGGATATGTCCTTATTGATACGGTGAAACAACGTGATAATGATATTGATGGGTACGTAGAATCCATTGGATTTGTTTTAGGCTGCTAATTGATTTTCCCTAAAATAAACTCTATATTCCGCTTTTTGATTACCACGTCGACTAATATCCAATTTCCAGTTCTTAGTAAAAAATTGACTTTTCCCAATTCAGTTGTCATTTTTATTTCTTTTAAGTTCTTCAATATGTATTCAATCCTTTCAACCGCTCTTCGTGATGCCAGTCGCGAGGGCGGCTTTTCTTTTGCCCATTCAAAGCCTTTTTAATGTCTTTCGCCTCAGTATATGGGCCGTAGTGGTTAACACAATCTGAAAAACGGCAGTGAAAGCAGTCTTTGTCACAGATGGATTGTTTCATTTCCATAACTCACCTCTCTTATGTACTGGCTCCTTTTCTTCTTTAAAGCGTTCCTCAGCTTCCGGTTTCGGTACCGCTCGCCAATATATGCCGCTGTGAATACGGCGCTCCATACCGCCAGAACGATAAACGCCACTGTCATTTCTGCGTTCATTCGCTTGTCCTCCCTTCAGAATTAAATAAGCAGATTGATGATCCAGCTGACTAAAAAAGAGACAGCGAAAACTAAAACCAGTAATACGATATCTTTCTTATTTACTGTCAAACTGGCCTGTCCTCCTTTTGACCTCCTGCGGGGGTTAGCCGCAGAGTTAATTATCAAATTCTAAGGTCTTTGCGTGTTCATCAAACTCCGTCCAATCGAGCGTAACTTCTGTAGGATATCCATTTACCTCCGAATACATTTTGCAAAGTGCTTGCCTAAAGTTTTCGCGATTTCGCGCTACCTCCTCCGGGGTGCCGTGTCTTCTATGTATAATAACCGTTGGCTCCCCGATGTACTTCCCCTTCTCGTTTACCATTTTTATCACCTCGATTCTATGTATATGATTAATTCTGTTTGTCCGTTGCACGTCCAAAAACATTCAGCTTATAAGTTTATTCAATTGCTGTAAGATCAGTAAACACCGATTCAACCAATCAATAGTAAAGCTAGCGAAGTTATTGGATCTGACAGACAGCACGAAAACGGTGATTGTAAGAGTGTTGATCAAAATGCATAATATAAAAGTCAAGAATTCCAAATGCTCGATTTGCTCCTGTTGTGTCCCAATAGGAGCTTTTCTTTTGCTTGTCCTCAATTTTTCACCCCACTTCCTTTTCGTCGTACAGGAATTTTGAAATTACCTATATTACTATGGAGAATCAAAAAAAGGAAACATTGCTAAGCATCGCAGATTTTATTTCTAAATTTATTCCTTAAGGACTTCCCAATCCTCAGCCAAAAGGTCATCGGCAGTAGGATTCCAGCATTTAATTTGCTGCCGTTTTTTTGCGCTGTCTCTTCGAAAAACAACAATGCAGCAGTCCGATGAATCAGTTGGTTTTATTAATGTTCGCCCTTCTCCAAAATCTAAACTTGTTCTGGCTATAAATGAATCTTCATCTATGGCTTTTTTTATCGCTGTTAAAATGTTCATGCGCTCACCCCGCTTCTTTTTCGTCTCCTGGCAACTCTAAAATATCCCTGATAGCTGAGACGATTTTTGGCGTTGCTAACTGTCCGGTTTGAATCTTATATAGATAAGAATCATCAAAATAGAGCCCGGTTATTTGTCTTACTTGTTCAATTAGCCACACTTGTGTATGCTCTAAGTCGATTAACCTCTTTTTTATATCTTTACCAAATACAGTAAATTGTGCCATCTTGTCGATCACCTCCCATATAATGCGATTGACATTTACGGAAACTAGTAATATAATTTAAATGCAAATAAAAATTATTTATAGATTTCCGTATGTCCTGTTTTAATATTACTACCTGTTTCGGTAATAGTCAAGGTGTTTTATTACGGAATTCTATATTTGTTCGTGCTACACAAATATGGGGGTTGTAATATGTCTGATTTGTATAATAGAATTATGTCATTATGTGATAATGCAGGGATATCTGGATATCGTCTCTGCAAAGATGCAGGCATACAACCCAGTGTATTAACAGATTTAAAAATGGGAAGACAATTAGGTTTATCTGCGAAAAATGCAGATAAGATAGCGTCATATTTTGGAGTATCAGTTGGATATCTACTTGGAACAGAGCAAAAAAAAGAGCCCACCACTAAAAGCGATGAGCTTGATTTGCAGCTTGAAGGAATAGACTTTGCCTTATTCGGTGAGGTCAAGGAAATGACGGACGAACAAAAACAAGACGTGTTAGACTATATTAAATTTAAGAAGTCGCAACAGAAGAGGGAGTAAGAATGACACTTTTTCGTCTTTGCCAGCTTGCTGAGCAATTCGGAATAGAGATAGATTACTTTACTATGCGTGATACAAAATCTCTGGCTCTGCCTCAAGGGTGGATTGCATTAGATACAGATCATATCGAGAGCACTACAGAAGCAAAAGTGTGCTTAGCTCACGAAATGGGGCATATAGAAACTAATTCATTTTATAATGTACATAGTCCTTTAGATGTGAGACAGAAGCACGAGAACAGAGCGAATAAATGGGCCATTAAGCAGTTGATTACAGAGGAGGAACTTGATGAAGCTGTTGCAAATGGGCACACAGAGATATGGGATTTAGCGGATTACTTTGACGTGACAGAAGAATTTATGAGAAAAGCCGTTTGCTTGTATACTTATGGAAATCTAGCAACGGAATTGTATTTTTAATGTTATGGGTTAGACGGTAAGACTTCTAAACGAGGAGGTTCATCTTATGGGGTTGTTTAAGTCGAAAGAAGAAAAGAAAGCTAAGAAAGAGGCTAATGCATTTTTTCTAGGGCAAACCTTACAGGCAATCGGTAGAATCCCCGCTGGCAAAAACGTAGGAATTTCATTGGAACCCGAAAGACAAGTGCTGAAAATTCAATATGAAGAAACCGCAATAACCTTGCCTTATAGCCGAATTATCAGTTTCATGTTAGAAGACGAAACAAAGTTATCTGACAAAGGAAATGCTGGATTACGTGCATTAGCCGGTGGCGCTTTATTTGGGGTTACAGGAGCTATTGTTGGAGCGGCTTCTGCCAAAAATAAAGCTACAAAAAAATGGGTGGGTATTCTTACTTACAAAGACAAAGAAGGACAGATACAAAGTTTAGCGTTTTTGCAAATGGCTTTGACTAAACCTTATGATGGCGAAACAAAACATTATGGAGCAAGCCAATTTGAAAAGATGGTAAATGAAATTGCTTCCAGAAATAGCGAAAATATAACAGAACTATAAAGGAAAAATTGTGAGGGATATTATGCATAACAGGCCATTGAAAGGTAAAAGTATTATATCGTTTCCTAACTCTTATACAATCGTTGATATTGAAACAACGGGGCTTGATTTTGAGTACTGCGAAATTATTGAGGTTGCCGCTGTCAAATACCTAGATGGTTTTGAGACAAATCGTTTTGTGTCTTTAGTACAGCCACATCTATATACATGTGTTGATGAAGATGACCATATCGCAACTGAGTATGTAGATGAATTCATTACAAGCCTTACGGGGATAACAAATGAAATGCTTACAAATGCCCCTATTCCTCAAGATGTGATCCCTAAACTCATGAATTTTATTAGTGATGATATTATTGTAGGATATAATATTAATTTTGATATTAATTTTTTATATGATGCTGCTGAGAGAACTGGAAATACACTAAAAAATGATTTTGTTGATGTCATGCGATTAGCGCGAAAGTTGTATCCTGAAATGAAGCATCACAGATTAAAAGATATGATTGAAAAATTTCAAATTGATATAAAGAATAAACATAGGGCGTTAGACGATGCTCTTGCTACAGCTAAGTGTCTGGAAAAAATTTTACAAAATATTGATGAAACACAAGGGCGAAACACTTTTATAAAATCATTTCAAAAGAGATCGTATAATTATAGAGATTATATAGCTGGGTTAGTATCCAAAGAGGATGTTGATATTACAAATCCAATCTATGGGAAAACCGTTGTGTTTACAGGGGCTTTATCATCTATGACACGCAAAGAAGCCCTTGCTTTAGTGGCGAATCTTGGCGGTGTTCCCGATAATTCAGTAACGGCTAAAACAAATTTTTTAGTTGTTGGAAATGAGGAATTTGTTTCTTCTGTAAAAAACGGGAAGACGAACAAAATGCTTAAAGCAGATCGCTTAAAAGAGAAAGGAAATGACATAGAAACAATATCTGAAAATACATTTTTGGATATCATAAATAGATAACCACTATGTCAATCCATCTCGGATAAAGCGGGGAAGCTTATTGACAAATAAAAAAGAAGCGGTTACAATAAAAGTGTAAGGTGCTATCGTTGAGACGGTTAGCCCCTCTTTAAAGCGATAGAAGTAACCGCTAAGTTGGGAGCTGGGCGGTTACTTCTTTTTTATTGCCAAAACAAGGCTTATAATGCCGATAACGAATGAAGTTGTAAAAATAAGTGTATATTTTTTTCACAATGGCATAAAATAGAGGTAGGCGATATGTGTTCGAGATAGCTATTGACTTTTAGTCACCCTCGTGGTAACATATTGCTAGTGATCGTATTGTAGTAACCTGCGGGCCTACAATCCATTAGAGCCTCTGCTTTTGCGGGGGCTCTTTTGTTTATCTATCATGAGGTGAATTAATGAAAAAGCAGGAAAAGCGATTCTATACATATGAGCAACAGATTTCGCATTTAAGAGGGAAAGGCTTGATAATTGATAACGAAGATATTGCCATGACGTATTTAAAACGGTATAGTTATTATGCGCTTATATCTGGATATAAAAGTATTTTTAAGGCTGAGAAAAATGGTCCATACAAAAATGGAATAAAATTTTCTGATATTTTACGACTGTACCAATTCGATGATGATTTAAGACGAATTTTCTTTAGGTATATATTACAAATTGAAAAACATTTAAAATCTTTATACAGTTATTATTTTTGTGATCTATTTGGCGATAAAATGCAAGATTACCTTGACGTAAATAATTATAATTATGATCGGTATCAAAAAGATGTTAATGATTTTGTTAATATAATTTCCAAAAGACTAAAGAAATGTGAGGATTATACTTATATTTCTTATAACGTGAAGACATATCATTCAGTTCCATTATGGGTTTTAATTCACTCGTTTACATTTGGTAATATATCAAAAATGTTTTCTTTTTCTCAGCAAAAACTTCAGAGTAAAATTGCTTCAAATTTTGACGGAGTTATGGGCTTTCAGCTAAATACGTTGATTCGTGTATTATCTTATTTCAGGAATGTATGTGCACATAACGAAAGACTATACAATTATAAAACAACAAACGTTATTAAAGATATGCCCGTACACAATCTATTAGGTATTCCGAAAGTTGGACAGGAATACAAATACGGAAAAAGAGATCTGTTTTCTGTTGTAATTTGTTTTAAGTATTTGTTGGAACCACATGAATTAAATTTATTTATTGATATTCTATTAGAATTATTTCGTACCTATGAACTCTCTTATGATAAAATGTATTTTGATTTTTCAGATGTTTTGAGAGAGATGGGATTTTATCCAGGTTGGGAAGAAATTGGCAGAATACCTAATCATCCGAAAACCCGCCAAATTTAAATTAAAAGACGATTCAAAAATATTTTAAGGGGGCGAGCTAGAATGAAGAGCAACTTGTAAGGATTTTTTACAAGTTCAAAAAGAAGGTCCCTGCACAGTACAAAGAAATACAGATTTCTATTTGTCCAGCAAACTTTGGGCTGCTCGACCCGGTTAAAATAAAAAATCCCCCACCGGCTGCAACCGGCAGGGAGAATAAAATTGTAGTACAGCTAAACCAACCACAAGCACTTGTGACAGTCAAAAAAAGTTAAAAAACGAGGGCTGAAATTCATAAAATATCTATTGCAAATATAACTTATAAGTTATATTATGGGGTATAAAGGTGTGGAGAAATGGGTATAATTAGCAGCGATAAAGATGATTTTGAAAAGCTTTTAAATTATTTTAAGATTCACCCTAAATGTGAAAAAGAAATAATAGAATTATTTAAATCTAGGGGAAACGATGTAAAATTACTGACTGTGTTTACAACACGTTTAGGGCAGTTAAAAGAATTAGGAGTCTCCGCTGTTAAACTTGGTAGAAAATCTTTTGAAATATTAAAACAGACCAATGGAATCTATTCAATGCATATTGATACTGCTGAAGTTAATTATCGCGTGTTGTATTCTTTTACCAGAGAAAATTCAATATTATTACATGGATTTTTTGAGAAAGCCGGAAAAAAAGCTACCGATTATAAAACCGCAATACCTATTGCACAACACAGGCGAAAAGAATGGGAGGAGGGCATTTATGAATAAAGGAGATCTATTCAATACCATATGCGAGCAATATTCTGATGAAGATATGAAGGTTTCATTAATTTTAGCAAAAATATCGGCAAAATTATCAGCCAAAAGATTAGAACTGCAAATGAACCAAAAGCAATTTGCTAAATATCTTAATGTGTCGCAGACTATGGTTTCAAAATGGGAAAAGGGAGACTATAACTTCACCATTGCTACCTTGATAAATATTTTTGGTAAATTGAATATGGATCTGGATATTCAATTATCGGAACATCGCAAAAAAATAGTTGAAAAGAACTCAGAAATAATTTTGTTTCCCACTCAGAAATGGGAAGTCAAAAACAAAATTTGCAGAAAAGCACCATCGGCTTCTTAATTGGAGGTATTATAATGAATATTGATGATACGATAAAATCTAATTTTCAATTTATAGGGAGTTGCATATTAAGAATTGATTTAAAAAATGATTTATTGTTCTTGCCTGAAGCCGATGAATTAAAATTAGTAATGGGCGCTGAATATGAAATTAACCAAATTGAATATACCGATGATCGAATTTTAGGAACTGTAACTTTAGAAGTTAAAGCACGTGCAAAAAAGAAAAAAAGCTCTCAACAGATGTCTGTTAAGATTTATATCCAAGGTTGCTTTACGGATTCGGCTGATATTTCTGAAAGTTCGTTTAGGGAAATGCTGGGATTAAACGGGTGTGCAGCTTTATACTCTATTGCAAGAGCTCAGATTATTAACCTGACATCACAGGCAATGAATGGTGGTCAGCTTATTCTACCTATGATAAACTTTTTTGAAATGAAAACAGTCAAAGACAAAAAAGAGAGTGAAAAAAGCGAATAAAAAACCGCCCGCTTCTGTTTGCGCAGAAACGAGCGGATCGAAATAGAACAGCTTACCCAAAGTGGATAATGCGTCCGAACAACGAAATTATACCACTTTCGGGTAGGCTTGGCAAGTCTTACTTTGGAGGTGGTTTTTATTATGAAAGCGGCGGCTTATGCTCGCTACTCAACGGACAAGCAAACGGAAAATAGCATAGCGTATCAGATGAATGCTATCACAAAATATTGTCTGGATCATGATATCGATTTAATTTCCGCTTTCAGTGATGAAGCGGAGAGTGGAACCAACACAGATAGGGAGGGGTTTCAGAATTTAGTCCGTGCAGCTCAAAACAAAGAGTTTGAGGCTGTGGTTATTTATGATATTTCAAGAGGAAGCCGTGATGTGGCCGATTGGTTTCAGTTTCGTAAAACAATGCGTGCGCTGGGTGTTCAGGTGATTTCCACAAATCAGCAGTTAGGCGACATTACCAATCCAAACGACTTTTTAATAGAACTAATCAATGTAGGCCTAGGACAGCATATGGTGCTTGACACCAGAAAAAAGAGTATGGCGGGAATGCTTGAAAGAGCCAAAAAAGGGCTTTATTGTGGAGGAAATTGTCCGCTAGGATACCGAATAGAAAACGGGAAATATGTAATCGAGGAAAAAGAAGCAGATTTGGTACGGGAAATTTTTACACGTTATGCAGCAGGGGAAAGTTATAGCCAAATTATAGATGCTTTGAATGGAGCAGTCGGAAAATTTGGCAGGCCAATCGGGAAAAATTCCTTGCATAGCATTCTGGTTAACGAAAGGTACACAGGAGTATATAAATGGAATGAAAGAAATGTCCGTATCATGAGAAAATGGGCGGGTGGAAAGAAGAATCCTGATCCGGTTATTATTGACGGAATCATACCGCCGATTATTGACAAAACAACGTGGGAAAGGGTGAAAAAAAGAATGGCTATACGGAAGAATGGAACAAATAAAGCAAAAAGAGAGTATTTGCTGACAGGATTGATAGAGTGTGCGGAATGTGGGGCGACCTATGTAGGACATTGCAATGTAGCCCACAGAAAAGACGGCAGCATAAGAGAAAATCGATACTATGAGTGTGGAAATAAATATAGGACTAGAACATGTCATTCAAAAAATATAAACGCTGACGAACTTGAATTATTTGTGGTAACGCAGATACAGGACGCTTTGCGGAATTGGAATCCTTCGGAAGTAGCCCGGAAATACATAAAAGAAATACAAGGCGCTACAGCAGACTGTACAGAGGAAAAGCGCGAATTAGTTGATGTAGAGCACCAAATTAACAATGGGGTAAAAGCAGTGCTATCCGGTATGAGAGTTCCGGAGCTCGATAAAGAAATTGATCGGTTGAGACAAAGAAAATTGGATCTGGAAAATATCATTGCCGAAAAAAGCCAACAAACCAATCATTCTTATTCAGCCGATGAAATAGAAGCTGCGCTGTCTGATTTAATAAAGAATTTTGATCCCAAGGAAGCTGTTAAGCAATTAGTGCAAAAAATATACGCCAATGCAGACGGCTCTTGTACCGTTCATATTGGCGTACATAAAATTGGTGCTGGTGACCGGACTTGAACCGGTACGATATTGCTACCGAGGGATTTTAAGTCCCTTGCGTCTGCCTGTTCCGCCACACCAGCCGAACGAAAATTATTATAGCATAGGGAAAATGAAAAAGCAACTATTTTTCCTGGAGAATTTAACGGTAAAAGGAGTGTTTTGAAGTGCTTTCCCCCAAAAAACGGAACGCACCTTGGTAACAATCATCGCTGCCGAAGCAGCGCGGTGTTTTTTAGGCTTTGGTTTGGCTCCTGAAATTTGGTGAACCGATCCTCTAATTCATTGAGAGACAGAATGGATACGCCTTGCTTGCTCAATTCACGGCGGGAAAGGAAGTGGAGATTCTCTAAGGGAGTGCCGCTTAGATATTGAAAAAATTCATATTTTAAGGACTCCATGCGATAAGCGATCACCGTTTCCGTCACCTGATATCTACGCGCCAAGCGATAGCGGAGAAAGTCCATATCCTGCCAGGTGCGGAGCTGAGGATAGGCGTCTGACAGCAGCGGGAGAAAACTGCGGTAAGGCACCGTCAACTCGGCGGCGCCCTCATTGGCCTCCCATTCGATAAAAGGATCCTGCTTCGGTTTTAAGGTGTCAAAACAGTGAAAGGAAGAGAGGCCTAGTCCCCGGTGCTTTGTAAGGTGAATCAGCTCATGCCCGCAGTCAAAATTCAGCTCCTCCACGCTGTGGCGGGCATTAAGCACTATGGTATCCCCTTTTTCCCCCAGAAGGGCCGCGGCGCAAAAACCAGATGTGGAAAAAGGATGATAAACCAATTCTATGTTTTTTTGGCTGCGGCAAAAGGTTATAGTATCGATAGGCTGAGAAAGCGGCTTCACGCCAAGCTGTATTCTCAGCCTATCAATAAATCTATATAGTTCCCGCTTGGTACCGCCCATATTGCCACCGACCTTATGTGTTTTTTTGCTTGTGGGCTTCAAAAACCGCAATTAAAAAATCCGCGTCTTCTTCGCTTAGCTGATAAGGCTCCAACCCTTTCTTTAAGCGGAAAAAGCCGTCGCTTTGCCTTGAAGCGGAGGAGGCTTCCTTTTTTTCATCCCAACCCATGAGCCACTCCCGTGAGGTTTCGAGAGCCTGGGATAGCACATCCAGCTTGCTGAGAGGAATATTTTTGATTCCTCCGGTTTCATACCGCTGTAAGGTGGATTTGCTCATCTGCGTGAGATTAGCCAAATCCTGATAACTGTATCCCAGTTCTTTACGGCGCCGCTTTAAGCGCTCCATCATGATTTTTTGCTCCTGTTCCACCGTGAAATCAACTCCCTTTCATAATGATGGCTTGTTTCTGCCTATAAATATAGTATACCTCCTTTGTTTCTGAATTGCAACATTTTTTAAAAAATGTTGCTCATATGGGTTGACACACCATTCAAAAAGGATTATACTATAAATATCCCAAAAAAGAAACATAACGTTTGTTTCGTCCTGCTGAAGAAACGAAATTGAAATTCTATGTTTTGCGTTCTTTTTTACCGTCCATAAAAATGCAACCAAGGCGGATCTTGACGGGTGAAGCCAGATGATTAAACTTAAAATACTGGGGGAGTGCGAGATGAATCGAAGAAGCTGCGAAGGATGCGTACACTATAAGCCGATCTGTGGAAAAAATGATGGGATTTGGTGCTGCCATTATCTTTTGGATACCGGACGGCAGAGAAGATCCAATCCCACCCATTGCAGCAGGAAAAGCTGGAAGGAGAATTTTCCTGTATAAGCTTACAGGCAATTTGCACAATTCTTAAAGACTAGAAAAGCCTGGCGGCATTGCCGCCAGGCTTTTCTAGTGGAAATCAAAACAGTTTGTGATAAAATAAAACTATCCGGCCATTATCTGTTTTTTCCGTGCGGCTTCTTCTCAATCTGCTGCAGTCCATTATTCCGGCTGTTCTCCGGCTTGGGAATGGTATAAATGTCGGTATAAGCTTCCGCCTCGCTTTCCGACAGAGGCGGTGTGGGGATTAAGCCGGTGCATTCAGTAGCGGAGGCTACCGTATCCAATTCTTCTAATAAATGGTCGTTGATTTTTGAGTTTTTCCGTACTAATTGCTTATCAATTTGATCCATAAAAAAGCTCCTCGCGTCGTAAGATTCGCATACGGTTTCAGAGAGTTTGCTTAGAGATTCACAATGATTTCAGCGGGCCTTGCGCCTATGACGTTAAATGGCAGCACGGTGAAGCCAAATTCAAATCTCATAGGCTGGGCCAAAAGCCTGTTCTCTGGAAGGCTGGCTTCCTTGAGAGGAAAGACAGCGGCAAACTTTCTCATACGCTTTCTTTAGTTTGCGGAAAGGAAGCCTGCGTTATGTGCGAAAAACGGCGTTTAAAATTTGGAAACAGGATCAAGCCCAATGAACCATGCCGCGGCGAGCAAAATTTGGGCGAGTACGATCAACGGGATCCCAAGCATAAATTTTTTCCTTTTGGTTTTGTGACGGATTATTTTCATAGTAAAGTACATACCGGGACCTCCTCCCAGAATGGAAAGAAAAAGTAAACTTTTTTCGGAAATCCTCCAACCGTTGATTTTTGCCTGCCGTTTATCATATATTGTGATAACCGCAGAAATAATATTGACTGCGGCGAACCAAATTAGGAACCCAATAAAATAGGGGGACAAACCAAACACTCCTTTGAAATTAGGTGAATGTATGAAGAAATTAGCGCCCACTTTATTTGCGATCCTTCTGCTGGCAGGAGCGGTACTGGCGGTTCATTTTTTTCAAAAACCGCCGGATTCCCAAGAAGGCTCCGCTTCGTCACAAACTGTTTCCGGCCAGCAGGCCAACGCCTCCGCCGGGGAAAGCTCCCAGACTGAGCCGATCGGGGGAGGACAGGTTATTCTGGATGGGGAAATGCGTGCCGTATGGGTTCCGTACCTGTCTTTGGACCAATCCAAAATCGGCGAGGGACAGGAGGCCTTTCAAAAGTCCTTTGACCAGATTGTCGCAAAGGCGAAGGAATACGGCTTGAACACGCTTATCGTCCATGTGCGGGCTTTCGGCGACGCCATGTACCCCTCTGAAATTTATCCCTGGTCCCACCTGCTCACCGGTACCCAGGGCGGCGACCCGGGCTTTGACCCGCTGGCGTATATGGTGGAGAAAACCCATGAGGCGGGAATGCAGTTTCACGCGTGGCTTAACCCGCTGCGGATCCAATCCAACGGGGCGCCCAGCATTCTAGCCCCAAACAATCTGTACAGCCAGTGGCGGTCTGACAGCGACAAGGACAACGACGACTGGGCGGTGGATTGGGAGGACGGCAAATACTTCAATCCCGCTTATCCTCAGGTCCGGGAAAAAATCATCGACGGCGTCCGGGAAATTGTAGAAAACTATGGAGTGGACGCTATCCATTTTGACGATTATTTTTATCCAACCACCGACACGGCCTTTGATGAAAAAGCCTATCAGGCTTATACCGAATCCGTAGGGGACGGCGTACCCCTGACCCTGCCCCAATGGCGTATGGCCAATATCAACACCTTGGTTTCCGGCGTATACAGCGCCGTGAAATCCGTGAATCCAAAGGTGCAGTTCGGCATTTCCCCCCAGGGGAACGTAACCAACGATTTGAACATGGGGGCGGATGTGGAAACTTGGGCAAGTCAAAAGGGCTATGTGGATTATTTATGTCCGCAGATTTATGTAAACTTCGATCATCCGCTGTTACCCTTTAACGATACGGCAGACCAGTGGCGGCAGATGACCACCGCCGAGGGGGTAAAGCTATACATAGGCTTGGCGGTATACAAGGCTGGGTCTGAGGACGCGGACAGCGGCACCTGGAAAGGAAAGACGGATGTGCTGCAAAAGGAGATCGAATACGCCCGGGAATTGGGCTGCGACGGCATTATGCTTTATTCCTGGGATTATATGGACACGAGCCAGACTCAGGAGGAGGTGGCAAACGTCATTAAAATTTTTAACGGGGAATCTGGAAATTAATTCCCGATTCCACCATAATAGGGATCACAAAATGCGGTAAACCAAAAGCGGAAGGACGCGCGCCATCCCAGAGTTTACCCTTAAATGATTAAGGGACCAAATGCACATCCATTTGGGGATAGGGAATGGTGATGCCGGCTTTGTCAAAGGCCAGCTTTACCTGTTCCTCTAAAGCATAATGAAGATCCCAATAATCGGCGGTGCCACACCAGACCTTCAGGGCCAGTGTGACACCGCTTTCGTCTTGGCTGAATACGCCGATCACACTGTCCTCCCGGCGGATCACCCGCTGGTCCTGGTCGATGAGCTTTTTAAGAATATCCTTGGCCTGCTGGATATCGTCACCGTAGCTGATGGAAAAGTTTAAATCCAGCCTGCGGGTCTCCTGGGCGGTGTAATTCACTACGTTATTGGCGGAAACCCGGGAGTTTGGCAGTATCACATTCTTGTTGTCGGCGGTAATCAACGTGGTGAACATCAGTTCAATTTTATAAACAGTGCCCTCCAGGCCCTCTACCGCGATATAGTCGCCCACCTTGAAGGGCTTGGTGATAATAATCAGGATTCCGCTGGCCACGTTGGAAAGGCTGTCCTTTACCGCCAGGGCGATGGCTACCGCGGCGGCGCCTAAAGCGGCGATGATAGAGTTGACCTGCAACCCCAGCTGGGCGGCTACCACCAGAAGCAGGACGATCCAAAGACAGATTTTCAAAGCGGAATTGACAAAGGACGTCACTCCGGCGTCGGTTTTTCCTCGGCTCATGGCCTTTTTCACGGACCGGCAGATCCATTTTACCAGGTACCAGCCCACCAGCAGAATAACGATGGCGGCGATCAGCCGGGGAAGATAGGCTTTCCCCCATTCTAAAAAGGAATTCCAAAAGGTGGTGAAATGAGCAGCCAGCTCTTCCGGATTTTGGGACGACGCGGTTAAAAATTGTGCCATTTTGATCCTCCTTATTGTTCCATAACGGTTTGTATGGTATTATGGGAATGTGATTCCTACAAGTTATTCTAACGGCGTTATGATACCATAGATTAGATGAAAAGTTCAAGGGAAGCGAGGGCTTTGTATGAAAGGGACGGGCTGCCCCAGAAAAAGAATAACGGTGGTGCTGGCTCTTTTGTGCTGCGTGGTTTTCTTTGCCCACGGCGCCGCGGCGCTAGAGGTCCAGCCCGGACAGCTTTCGCTGTCGGCTGCGGGCGAGGCCGTGCCCGGCAAAATTTTTGAGGCCCATCTGCGGTTCGCGCCGGATGAAATGCAGATATTGGATTCCTATCGGGTGGAGATCAGCTATGATCCGCGGGTTCTGGAATTTGCCAGCAGTAAGGTTCTTTCCGACCATTTTAATGGGAAGTTTGAGATGATTCAGAAGGACAGCCTGCTGTCGGTCATCTATTTAGCGGAGTACGACGATGTGATGCGGGAACCTATCGATATGGCTATCCTGCGTTTTAAAACGCTGGACGATTCTTTTTCCGGCACTACGGCCCTGACGCTGAAAAATAAGCTTACCGGCGAAGAGGAAAGCTTAACCCTGGAATTCACCGCCGGGACCCTGTTGGCGGGTGGGAAGATTACCGCCTCCAAAGCAGCCTCCAGTAAGGCGGGTTCAGCCAAAGCGGGTTCCTCGAAATCCTCCGCCAATTCGGCCAAAAGTTCCGGGAAGGAAAGCGCTTCCTCATCCATTTTGGTGGTGGGCGGAAGCCATCGGGAGAGCAATGTGAAATCCAGCCTGCCGGTAGCGCTGCAAACAGTAATTTTGGCGGCGCTGGTGGTCATTCTGGCGGCCATTGTGGCCGTGGTTGTGAAAAACAGGAAAAAACCCCGGGATTCCGGCGAAAAAGACCCTCCAAATGAGGAAAAGAACTTGTAAAAAACGCAGGTTTATTATATGATAAAGAGTAAGTAAGAATTCCATATCGAATACCAACACCATGTAGTGGGGGCTAAAAAATGGCAGAAATCATGGAACAGCAGCTTCAGAACCTATATACCGTCTATTATCAAAAATACGACGGCGCTTTGCTATATCACGACGGACTTTACGACGTGCGGAGGGCCTACTTTACCTCGGGCGGCAAACGCCAAAAGAATAAAGTGGTGAAGGAGGCTGACGGCGTTTCCTACCGGTACTCCTATTTGATGGAGCGGGGACAGCCCTTGAAATGGAAAAAGCTGGAGGGCTTCCGGCAGGTGGAAATCAGTGAACCGGACGCCGCCGGCGGGTATCACATTTTGACGCAGGACGAAAACAAAAAGGTTGTCAAAATCGCTTATTACGACCGGGACCATCTTTGGAAGCGGACGGATTATTATTCTCCCCGCCTGCGGCAGCAGCCCATGGAGATATTGGAGCCAGGAGAAAACGGCGTTCTTTTGCTCCGTGAGCTGAAGGCCGGGCGGTACGATGATGCCCGGGCGCTGTATCCCTGCAAGGTTCCTAAGAGCCCGGAGGCGGAAAGCTTTTTGTCCAATCAGGTCCCGGTTCCGGAGTTCACCGTCCGGAGCCAGTCGGGAGATTTTTATTACTGTGAACAGGAGCTGGCCCAGAAACGGGAGGCCTTGCTGGAGGAATATCAGAGAGGCGGAGGAAAGGCCCCGCAAACTGTGTTCCAGGAGGAAGCAGGCGGACAGAACGCCGTCTCGGAACCTCAGGATGAGGACAGGCCGGACCGAGAGGGAGGCTTCACTGTCGCTTCTCAGAAGCCTGACCCGGAAAAGCCGGAGGACAATTCCTACGAATGGGGCGCCGGGGATTCGGCGTTTGAAAAATACAAGGAAGAGCCGGAACAGTCTTCCGGCGTCAAATATACCGAGGAATACGAATATCCCTACCAAGAGCCTAAGCCGGAGGAAAAAACGGCCGTGTCTGCT
>OHEC01000697.1_pt1 | contig 16207 bp, 24 predicted proteins | sample 1567141 | NCBI WGS metagenome assembly OHEC01 (sample SAMEA3879567, study PRJEB24766) | human gut metagenome | biome: human-associated habitat; feature: feces | place: USA | collected 1985/1987 | reverse complement strand
AGAAAGCAAGAAAAAGCCGGTGCCCTGCAGGGCACCGGCTTCTGTTCAATCGGCTATGGCCTCCCGTGCCCATAGGCCGACCGGTGAGACCCCAGGTTGGTCGGGCATATACCATACGGCATCATTGCACTCAAAGGAGACGTGACGCCACGTTCCCCCACCGAGCCGATCCGGGAGCAGCACTTCCAGGCTCTGGCCGCAGTGAATCTCCCAGCCGTCCCAGGTAAGACGATCATGCTCAGGATCGTAGCCGATCTGCAGCACCTTATAACGGTCTACCTGTTCACACATAGCGCAAACGGGCAAACCGTTATCAGAAAGAAGGCAGGGCATATAATACCCTGCCTTCTCTTTTGGACGCTTTTTTCATTATCTATAATACCGAATCGTCCCTGTGGAATATGGGCAATCGTCATAGTCATGTTCAAATAGCCCTAAACATCCCCATTTCGATTCTACCCGGTTCGCTATTCCACCTGAAACAGATGTTACTAGGCCAGAATGTTCCGGTTGACGGTTTATTTTTCCATAGAGAATAATATATCCTACTCTTGCTGTGTCTGTACTGGAATAATCTCCCGCATTAACATAGTTTGATGGATCATTAATCCAGTATCTATTACTCGCTGACGTTGAATACCATGCATAAGAATGACAATTATATTGGGGAGCTGCACTTCTAATAAGAGTTGCAGACGGATATTCTTCAAGATATTCTTGGTTAATAGCGTTTGCTTGGCTCGCTGTTAATCCGTGGGCGCTCCATGTTAGATTGTAATACGCTTCAACTGTAATATCAGGATCTCCGGTCGGCAGATACTCTGTTGAATATCTGTTTGCCACCGCAGGCTCAATATCTGAAAAAGCTGCTAACAATTTTGTTGCATACAGTGAATCAAAATCTTCCGTCTCTTCATTAAGGACTACCGGCATATTTCCTAAAACCAGAAGCAAATTCTCAAAAACTTCTTCTGGGTTTTCATTGAGCCGCTGATCCAACTCCGCAAGCCCATTGAATTCACCCTTTACAACGTTATAACTACGCAAAGGGTCATCGGGGGTATCATGCGCAAACAAGGACGCCGCAAGCGGATAGTCCATTACCGTTTTGATAAGAGCTTCTGTTGTCATCTCCTGTAAAATTTCATCCGGGATCTGCGATAGTTCCAGCTTTTCTTCAAAAGTATCCAACGCCACCCATTCTTCTGTTCCTGGTACAACGGGATACTCATACGGCTCGTCAATCGTATATCCCCCATCATTGGTAGAGCCTTCATAAGCAGACGCCTGAAAGCTGACCATTGTGGTCATCATTGCAAGCGCAAGGACACAGCTCCATAGACGCTTAAATTTCATAAGCATATTCCTCCTTTTCTCTCTGTTCAAAGGTTAAATCAGCGTATCATCAAATTGCAGAAGAGAGAGCGTAATGTCGTTCTCCTCAGAGCCGAGGGCAACCGGAGCATCAACATCAAAGTGCAGGGTGGTCTGCAGGGGAGATGCATCATCCAGGATCCGGAAAACTCGAACCAGCGTATCACCAGCCGGAATTGCAACCTTTGCGAAATCTTCATGCTCCCAAGACGAGATCGTCACATCACGGCGAACCTCAGAATAGACAGTTTGCGTCCCATTATTGGTTACAGAAAACACCACATACGGCCCCGCATATTGGAGACAGTCCATGGTCAGCCCCGGGAAATCAGAATTCAGGAATTGCACCTTCATATCTCTGGCATAGTTTCTGGTGCGGTAGGTTGGATCGTTGATGATGTCCGCAACAGTAGACGGATCAATCTCCTCGATGCCTCCCACGACCTGTCCGTATTTCGGCGCTGAAGCCGTTTCCACCTCCGCTGCTTCTTCACCTGCCACCACCGATACATCGGAATATGGCGGCGCAATGTCTACGCTGTTTACATCTGCATTCCAAGCCACTGCTGCATCCAGCAGCTCACAGAGCTGGCGAACGGACAGGTAGTTGGTCTTCCCTCCGGCAGCATCCGTATAGGTAATGCTGGAGGGAACCTCTTGCCCATTGGGAGCAATATAGGGTTCTCCCGCTGTAACCCTCTGCTCTCCAAAGGTCCGGATTCCAACCTGGTTGTAGGCAATCTGGTTGCCTGCTGCAGAAGCTGGAATGATGGCGGTCACCAGAATAGCCATCGTCACCATTCCAGCAGAGAACGTCACAATTTTTTTTAAAAAATTCGTTTTCTTTTCCATAGACACACCCTGAGACACAGCATTACTGCTGCTGAATCGTATAGGAATAGCGCACAGAGTCGCTATTCAGTGCCTCGATGGTCGTTACAGTTCTGCCGACAAGATCCTCGCCGTTTGCGGATTCAATGAAGAAGTTCGCATTCATACGAGGCTCCACCGTCTCGGACGGAAGCTTTACTGTTTCGCCATTGATGGTGAAAGAGAATGAAGCTTCCAGCAGGGTATCATCTCGCGATTCATTATAGACATGGGTTCCGCACGTCGGCCCTTCGCCGCGCTCCAGAGTGAACGTGTGTCTCGCTGTCGGGCTTGCAAGGGCATCTTCAATGTAATCAGAACCAAGCGGCATCGGCGTAATTTCATTGGGGGCCTTCACGACCGTGACAATGATATTCCCAAAGGTATAGGTCTTCGTGGTTACATCGGACTCGGAAGAGGAGTCGGCCGCAAACGCAGGGACACCCAGCGCCACACACAGGACCATAGTCAGAATCAGAGCCGTCACTTTTCGCATCGTCTTCATCGTTTACCCTCCTTCATTTTTTGAAATGCTCACATGGATCAATAATTCACAAATCCAGAAACGGCCACCTCGTAGCTGGAGTTGTTTCTTACCGCAAATGTATAGGTCCCTTTGAGATCAATTCTGATCGTCTGGTTGATGCTTCCATCGCTCGCCCGCACTGGATAAAATGTCCCATCAGAGTCGATCAGCCCGAAGTCCATGCTTGCAGACGCAGGCACATAGGATGCCGTGATGGTAATGGTTTCCCCATAGTCCATGGGAAAGCTGCTGCTGGCTTTCATCATGGTTTTCCCGGGAATCTCAAAATCAAATTTCCCTGTAGCCCTTCGCTCTGTAATCGCTGTTCTTTGCTCTCCTACATCAGCAGCCGCTGCAGGTACGGAAAAGCAACCGAAAATTGTAATGCAGGCAAGCACCAAACAGAAATGCTTTTTTAGTCGCACTGGATTCACCCCCTTCCTGTTAATCCCAATTCAAATTAAACTCCGGAATTTCAAGTGAAGTATCATCTTCACCTTGAATCATACGTAAATCCAATTCATCGCTTTTCTGACTGCTGTGATACCAGAAAAAGCAACCTGCCAGCAACGCCAAAACAACTGCGCCGATCACCAGCCACCTGATCCACAACTTCCTTTCGCCCCGTTCTCCCCGCCCTGGCCTGTCCTCTGCAGAGGGCAGCTTATCCTTGCTATCATCCAGTAAATACTCCATCGGGACGTTATAGAGCTTGCTCAGAAATTGCAAATTCTCTGTGGATGGCCTGGATGTTCCTGCTTCCCATCCGGATATTGCCTGCCTGGACACAAACAGCGATTCAGAAAGGTCTAACTGGGTCAGTCCTTGTTCCTTTCTTAATTTCTTTAGTTTCTGAGACAGTTCCATTCTTTCATCTCCAAATTTAAGCAAAATCCAATCAAATGTAAACCGTGTGCGGTTTACATTTAGGCAAGTAATACTTGCCTTCGCCGCTCTTTACGCTTTTTTTATGTCTTCGTACTCCCTAAGTGCGTCCTGGTGTTCCCAGCGGTACTTTTCTAAAATGTCACCTACAAGCTCGCTGGTACTTTTCCGCTGCACATAAGCGATCTTCTGGATATCCTCGTACAAGCTGGGCAGCACCGAGAGACCGATCCGCTTTTTCAGCTCCCGGCCTTCCTCCTTTGGCCGTCCTCGGCCTCTGGAGCCGGGAGTTTTCTCTGTCGGCTTTTCGATCATATTTCCAACGATGGACGCTCTCCGGCGGCTCTCCCGCTCTTCCAACTTACTCATGGTACAGTTCCTCCTGCCTTTCTTTTTCGTCGATCAGCATTTTTGCAATGGCTGTGTGCTCCGGAGCAGATCCTGACTCTGCTGGATGTCCTCCCTGATCACCATGCCACCCTTGTTACAATGACTTTCACTGTGTTTCACTCCCCGTATATAAGTTATATCATGTATTTACTGTATATCAAGTAAAAATGGCGAAGCCTGTCGGCTCCGCCACAAACAATTATGGTATAATATGAATGGCCTCACTGCCAGGACATTTGAAGCTGTCTGTGGTTGTCGGCGCAATCTCTTAAATAGAGGTTAATCGTAATCTATCTCTTTAAGCGGCTCGCATAGGGATTCTTCCTTGGATTTAATTCATTGATGTTATATTCATCTCTCGTACTATCACCTCAAATTCTGTCAAGATAAATACACCACATAATTTAAATAAATTATGTGGTGTTTATTTTACTGCCCGAACCATGGGGACTCAACCAAATGCACCGTATCGTCCGAATCCGCACGGTAATAATAAAAGTCCGTACCAAAGGCCCGAAATCGAATGTGCCACAGGCCGCAAAATTCAATCTTTTCAATATCCTTTGCTCTAATCCCGACAGTCCGCTCTACGTCTTCCTTTAGGTATTCCTCAGTGTAAGGACAATTCATATCATCCCTCCGTCCCCTCACGCGCCTATAGGCCGACCGGGGAGGCCCCTGGTTGGCCGGGCATATACCATCCGGCGTCATTGTACTCAAAGGAGACCCGACGCCATGTTCCACCACCGAGCCGATCCGGGAACAGCACTTCCAAGCTCTGGCCGCAATGAATGTCCCAGCTGCCCCAGGTCAGGCGGTCTCTTTCCGGATCATAGCCGATCTGCAGTGCCTGCGGAGACAACCGCAACGTTACAGTCTGCTTATTCTACTCCAGTCTGTTCTGCTCGCTCACCCGGCGAAATCCTTTCAAATCCGCCTCTGTCAGTTCTGGACTGTCCTCGTCAAATACAATCGGTAAGCTACTGGCTCTCGTGAGCATTTCAATCTCTTCCGGAGTAATTGATCCCCTTTCTTCAAGCGTTGTTTTGATAACCATAATACTCCTCTTTCATGGTTCTCACAAACTCCCGATCTTCCGCAGTAAGCTCAAATGGGAGCTGCCCCAACCGAACAGTCTCATGCACAAACAGAAGGAAAGCCTCTTCAAGTGTCATTCCGAGTCCGCGGCATACCTTTTCCGCCTGCCTATACAAGTCAGCATCAATTTTCACGGTGACGTTTACCATATTTCTTCCCCTACAGGTTTACCCCAATCAATCTCTTCCCGCATATATTCTCCATAAAACTTAGCAAAGAGATCTTTTATTGTCTCAGCCTTTAGCCCCGTCTCTCGTTTGGGCTTCAATGCCTCTATCTCTGCTCGAAATTCGGGGTCCCTCAGCTGCTCTTCCAGAGTATCACGAAAATTCTTTCCCATCATTCTTCTTTCCTTGCCTATGCCTATCTCTGAAACCGGCTAACCTGCGTTTGCCTTTCTCAATTATAAACTGCTCGTCTATGTCCCACTGACAAAGCTAAAATCACCAGCTTATTATCGTTGATCTGGCAAATTAGCCGATAGTCCCCAATTCTATACCTCCACTGACCGCTTCGATTTGCTGTCAATCCTTTTCCGTGCAACCGTGGGTTTTCACATTCAACAAGATTTTTTTCGATCCATGCCTTTATCATTCGCTGCGTGTATCTGTCGAGCTTCTTAAACTCCCTATCAAACCGTTCCGTCGTTTCTACCCCATAGCTCATAAGTCCAATTCCTTCCATAGTTCGGAAATGGGCCGGCTTTTTTTGCCATTTCTCACATACTCTCCATAGGCTTCATTCGCAACTGTAATATCATATTCATCTTCTATCTGCCCAAATAATGCTCTTTTAAATGCTTCTGCCAGGGATATTGAGTGGAGCCTCGCATAACTCTCCGCAAGCATTTTTTCTTCTTCTGTCAGCCGAATTGAAAATGCCATAAAATCAACTCCTTTATAGTACATTGTACTATTTCTATTCTATGATGTCAACTTTATTATGCTCACATTGTCCTGCAGAGGTGGCGGTATCGTTTTTTACTCTCGGAGAGCCGGAAAACGTCCCTAATCCTTATCCAGTTCTAGTGCTCCTACCAGCAGCTCTCACCGCCTGGGAGGACTGATGCACACATCTGGAGGTGAGCAGTCCCACCATTTCCGGATTGTTTTTGGATCGAGGCCCGTATCCCGATGACAGTCGGCCTTGCGGCCCTCCGGGTGTTGCTGCCGCCACTCATACACATGCTCCTGGGCCGTCCCGCTACCGATAGGCCGTCCTTGTTTCGTTTCTCCCATATCTCTCAGAATCGCAAGTTGCCCCCGTGCCAATCTTAAGTGCTGCTCCTGTTTGCGCCAGTTCCGCTTATTAACGGGCATAGTCAGGCCGGAGAGTTTCCCAATATCATCCCTGGGGAATGTCACATAGTCCTCATTGAACATTTCCAGAGCACACACCACATCATCCTTCGTGAAGCGGTTGATGTCCTCGATGCTCATATCGTCATAGGGTTTCAGCAGGGAGAACGCATCCTGGCGCAGCTCGTCCTCGCTGATCCCGCACTTCTTCGCGTAGATCGCCAGCGTCATAATGCCATAAAACCGGTGGCCGACCTTGATCTCGTCCTCGATCCGATGCAGCCACCAATCGTAGAGATCCCGCTTGATCGTCCAGCGGCCCCGCCGCTCCTTCTTGACGATCCGCCGCTCGTACCAGTCCGGATACTTCTCCTTCGCCTCGGCCAGCGAGAGCCGACTCTTCCGCATAAGCCCCAGGAGCTGCTGCTGCTCACCGTTGCTGTCCGGGATAAACTCCAGCAGCTTTTCCAGCGTCACCCTCCCGCCGAGCCGGTAGGCCGTCACAGGATACTCCCGCCCAAGTTTGGAGCCGGAGCCAACCACCCGGAACCCCTGCAGAATGCCCTGCAGCTGCGGCTCCTTAATCGTGGAGGTGAACCTGTTCCATATCTGGCGGGTTAGGGAATACTTCAATTCCTTCAAGCATTTCTGGTTGTGTGGGTACATAGGGACCGGGTCCTGCAGCACATAATACAGGTGAAGCCCTGTCCCGCTGTTTACAACAAAGGTTGCTTTGGGAATAATTTCTTTGTTCATCTGGTGGAGGGTATCCCGGAGCTGGGGCATCCAAACTCCATCCAAGTCAAAGACCAGGGCAAAGAGATACCGTGCGTTTTTGCCGCACCGCCGCCGCCCAAAGTAGGACAGCGGAGACATGATGGTGAAGTTCGTATTGTAAACTTCCGACAGCTCCGACAGTTCATCCGTGATGGTATAGCGTTTGGCCTTTCCTTCCTCCTGGATCTCCAGGGCGATCCCTGCAGCCTTCGGCACCGTCACCGCGATCCCGTTGCCCTTTGCGTCCTCAAAATGGCCCTTCCGCTCGAAGCTGCCCACAGGAAAGATCTCCCGGTAAAACTCAAAGGGCGTGACAGGCTCCAGAAACTTCTCCAGATGCTCATTCTTTTCCCGGTACAAGTCCTGCAGCCGCTCCATAGCGGCCTGCTGATCTATCATGCTTTATCCTCACCGCCTCTCCGTAACCGCGCTCTTTCTTGAATTATCATCTGCAAGTACCGCTGGCCGTACCCCTTTATATCAGCCAGAAAAGCAGCCTCTTCACTCTCTGTCATTTCTCTGGTATTTTCTTCATGATAATAAACCGTTACAGGCCCGTCAGTCTGTGTCTCCCATATATAACTCGGCTTTAACGCATCTATTGGAATTCGCCCCAAAAGCCCCCATTGGCGAACCGTCTTACTTTCCTCAGGCTTTCCCTTCCGTCTATGCATCAAAAGAACACCTCCCCAAAAAGAAAAAGTAGCAAAAAGAAAATCCGCTGCGGCGGGGGAATCGCCTGCGGGCGGGAAAAGGGGGAAAGGGGGAGCCAAAGAGCAGCCCCTTCGGGGCTTTAAAGAGAAAGTCACCTCCCCCTTTCCCCCTGGCTCCGCCACCCCCCTTTTCCCCTCCGACTTTCTCCCGAAAAAAGAGAACTTTTCTTCGTGTTTTTGTATGAGCCTATCCCCTACAGCTGGGCATATATTATCAATAGAATTTTTCCCTATTTTTTGACATCCCAAATTCAGCCTATTTTTTAGAGCTACAAGAGCCTATTACACGGCATATATTATCAATAGATTATTTCCCTATTTTTGAATGTCATTATAGCCTGTCCAGGAGCGAAGTTCAAGCCCCCTGGACAGGCTATAATGCAAACGGCAGAAGATCCTCCGGAACATCCCCCAGCGGCTTCGTATGCATGAACGAAATCTCCCAATACTTCGAGCGAAACTTCCGCTTCAAGTGCTGCTGCCGTGCGATCACCACATTGTCATTGTAAAACGGGTCTTCCGGATGCTCTTCCTTTGCATCCATCATCCTTTCATAGCTGCCATTGAATCTTCCCATTATCCCGATCCGAGCAACCAGCCATCCACCATTCTTCGGGAACAGATCCTCCTCAATCTGTTTTCTTACCACCGCCTCTGAAAGCTGGACAGAATACGGAGTCTGGAGCGTTGTCTCCCAGAGCTTGGCTTTACGAAGATGTCTGCTGCCGTCCTTAAAACTAATTTCTCTCTCTTCCGAATTCATCACAACATATCCGCAGCGGTCCTTTTTCGGCTTCAGGCTCCGATCCGCATTGGCCCGCTCCCTGCTGATCCGCAGCAAATCGGCGTTCAGCGCCCGTTGGTGGGCGTTCTCCGCCCGTTCAGCCTCCAGCTCGCCCTGGATAGCATCCACCCTTTCCTGGGCCTCCTGTGAGGCTCTGTACACCTCCCGGCCGGCATCTTCTTTGACCGCCAAAATATCCTTGTCCGCTTTCCTCCGGGCAGCTCTGGCGTCCTGCTCCGCTGCGGAGATCTTTCGCAGAAGCTCATTGTACTCCTGCAGCGTCAAGATCGCATGGGTACACTCTGGATCGGAATGGCCGCCAGGAACTGGCCAATATCCCACCACAGTCTTTTTTACAAATTCACTCATAGCAGCGCACCTCCTTACAGGCCCCGGATGTAGTTGTTCGCCACAACCTCCACCCGGTTATGCCCCAGGGCCTTGCTGCAGACCAGCATGGCCGCCTTGTCCAACTTCTTCCCAGCTTCATCCTTCCGGCAGACATAGACATCCCCCTGGTATCGGCGTCCGGTCCCCTGGTTGATTTTATCATAGGGGATCTCCTCGATCTTCCTGGCATGGGCCTTGTAGATGGCCGTGGCATAGTCTGCCCGGTAGGAGTGAATGTCGGCGCATTGATGAACGAACTGCCAGACTTTTTCCTTCGCCGGCGTCTCCCTGATCCGCTCAATGATCTGCTCCGCATTCTTGCCGATGATGGGGCTTAAACGCTCCCGGCCTCCCTTCCCGTTGCGGACGTGGACGAAGTATCCCTCCTGGAACATCCTCGTGTCCTGGAGCATTTCAAGCCGCTTTGTGAGGGCAGCTGTCCGCTGGCCCTCCGGGATGCCCTCGATCCTGGTGATCTCCGCCTCGATCTGCTCCCTGGACACCAGATCCTTCCCCCGCAGGTTTTCAAGCTCCATCCGGCGGAGTCCCGTCCCCCTGCAGAATTTAATCAGCTCGTCATTGTTGGCCTTGGAGAAGTGCTGATCCCGCACCCGGTCCCCGCGGCTCCGCTTGATGTCCTCCCGGTTCCGCTTGGGTGGCTTGAAGTAGTTTTCATCGTCCGGAGAAATGCCGTAGAGCTTGCCCAGGGCTTTTGCCTCCAGCTGGACCGTCCAGGCGGAAAGCCCCTGGTCCGCCCGCTGCTGCAGCCACTCATTCACGTACTTCCTGGCCTTCTTGAGTGTGGTGCATTTGGGGTATTTCTCCCGGACGTATTTCAGGAAATACTTCGTGTGCTTCCAGTACGCTTTGTAAGTATTGAAGGAAAAGATCTTCTCCTGGTTCGTGCCGTTCGCTACGGCTTCTTTTTTGCTCTCACCAAAGGACAGCATCCCATGGAGCCGTTCATAGGCTTGCTGGTGAAGGTCCTTATAGTACGCCTTGTTCTTCCGGCCCACAGCCCCTCCTTTCTCCCGGCATAGATTTCTATAAAAACAGAAATCTATAAATCTATTTTTCTATAAAACTATATTTATAGAAATCTACATATCAAGATATATAGATTTCTACATTTCTTGCTTTCAGTTTTTCGTTAAAGCCAGGCCGCCTCCTGCCGGCTCCCAAATGGAGACCAGGGCATTCGGCAAAGAACACCTTTTAACGTCTCGTGTATGACGGGGTGAGGATCGCTCCTCCACACTTTTTTGAGCTGCTTATGTGTGCAGCTCCCATTTATTCGTTCTACGGCAGTTGGGAATCTGTCGGCCCCTTTGTAGAGGGAGCAGCTCTCCAGGAGATCTACAGTATCCTGGCTACTATCTGAAGGTGGATCGGGACATGATACGTTTTACTTACCCATCACTTTCAAAAGGATTACTCATGGTGGGGTCGATGGTGCGCTTTCCAATTCGCAAAAGGCTACTGCGGCGAGCCAGCGCATCACAAAGGTGTATCAACCCTTAAGCGGCTCCTATAATTAGCAAATTGCTAAACCCCCAGCAGGCCGATCCGGCCAGCTAAGACGCTCTGGGCCTAATTACTGTTTACCCTCGCCCAGACGAGCTTTTCCTCCTCTCTCCGGCCGCTGCAGCCGGTTCGTTTTTTTAGTGGAAGGAAAATATTTCCTTCCACTGTCACTATACCATAGATTTCCGGGGCAGTCAACATAAATACGTTATTGTAAGATATAACGGTTTACCCGTTCACGCATAGCGCAAACGGGTAAACCGTTATGTGTGAAATTTTCCCAAATTTAATTTGCTTTTCTTCTAATATTATCGTATAATTACACTACAGGATTATATGATTCGACCAAAGGAGTTTACTTGAAGAGAGGAGATGAAAAATGCAACATATTGTCCGTTCTAAACATTTAGTTCTTTTTTCCCTATTATGCTCTGTTGCTCTCATGGCTGGTTTTTCTCTATCTTCTAAGTCTTTTCTTTTGGACATTCCATCACAATCCGATGTACGTATTAATGGATACCCTGTAAACAAAAATGGCGAATCATATGGGCCGGACATCAAAGATTCCGAGATCTGAAGTGTACCCCATGTCAAGGACAATTTTGAATTTTAGGGGTTAAAAATGACCCCAGATATGATAACATGTAGCTGCTTTACCGCCAGGGAGGATAGGGCAACGCTGAGGAGCGACCCGAGCGCCCGGGCGAGTTTGCGGGAGGCAGTGTGCATGAGCATGCTGCCTTTTTTATCACTGCCTCCTGGAAACCAAAGCGCTAAACCTCGGGGTCCGGGGCAGAGCCCTGGGAGTTACGTTTTTTCGAGATGCCCGGTTTCAGCGGATATACGCCAGTCTGACGGTAACAGTAATACTCCCGCGGGGAGAGCTTTTCCAGATCCCACTGGTAGCGATCTTTGTTGTAGTAGTCCATCCAATCGGCGACAACAGCTTGAACCTGCTCATAGGTGTCACACCCGGCAATCAGAGCAGCAATCTCATCCTTCATGTGACCGAAGAAGCTCTCCTGCGGCGCGTTATCCCAGCAGTTGCCCTTCCGTGACATAGACTGCACGAAGGAAGCATCCTTGAGCTTCTGGATAAAGGCGTTGCTGGTATAGTGGCAGCCTTGATCGCTATGGACAATGGTCGAGTTGTCCAGCTCGGCTCCATACTTGCTGCACATGGCGTCAACCATGTCAAGAACGAAGTCGACTCTGAGGTTGTCACTAAGCCGGTAAGCCAGCACTTCATGCGTACAGACGTCAAGGATCGGGGAGAGATAACAGACGCCGCCCTGGTAAAAGATGTAGGTAATGTCTGTCAGTAAGGCTTTCCGTGGTGCGTAGCTTCGGAACTGACGGTTAATCTCGTTCTTTGCCACATGGCTCGTCTTCATCGCCTTGGCCATTTGCCGATAGGGATTTGCCTGACGGATGGGACAGCGGAGTCCATATTTTCGCATCAGACGGCGAATCTTCTTGATGTTCATGACGACAGGCGGATCAAGATGCAGCAGGCGCATGTAGATGCTCCGTGCTCCCTTCTTGTATCCCCGAAATTCATAAGCCTGCTTTACCAGGGCAAAATCTGTGCTGTCCGTTTCCTCACGGCTTTGCCTCAACGGCGCGGCATCCAGCCAGGCGTAATATCCGGATCGGGATACGTCTGCGATCCGACACAGAGCACTGATATTCAACAGATTGCCGTCTTGCCGTACAGCCTCGAGGATGAGACCGTACTTTACTTCTGCCGGTGCTTGGATTCCCATTGTTTCTGAGCCTCCATATTTGCCGCCTGTAGTTTTTTTAAGAATTCGACCTCCTGCCTTGTGTAAGCAAGTTCATTCTCAAGCTGCCGGATCCGCTGCTCTACCGTTTCTTCTCCAGTCTTCGGAGGGCGTCGGTAATTCTCGCTGCGCCTATCCGAGAAGCCGCTTTCCTGCTTGGCTTTCTTGTTAAGTGTGTAGGAGAAGCCTTCCACGCGGCTGGCTCCGAGAATCTCTGGATCGATCCCGTACTGGCGCATCGTTTCCATCACAGGAATCCCCTGACTTTTCTTCTCATAAGCCAGTTCCTTGAAGGCCTCAGTAAAGCGCACCGTGTTGGCGGTCACTGAAGCAACGTACGGATTCTTCCTAAGCTTCTCAATCTCTTGCTTGGACAGTGGGTTCGTGTGCGTCTTCTTGCTCATCTGTATCCATGCCTTTCTGTCCTCTTCATGGATACATCTTACCACACAAATCTTTCCCGCAAAAGTGTCCACCGTTAAGGGCGTCCCCCTAATCTTCCTGTCCGAAGATCAGGGCACCCCTAAACTATGAGTGTCCATTCTGCAGGGTACAGTTTAATCTCTCCAGATTTAATCCTTGTCCAAAGTGGCAGTGTGCTTGGTTATGTAAAATCCTCTGATCTGAATGACGGAGTAGATTCTTTAGCTGAGGCTATTTCTTCAACCCCTACTTCAAAAACAATACCAATCTATTTAGAAGACGGAACTACAGTTATCGGTGAATTTTACGTAGGAGGGTAAATATGAAACGCTTTTTCGCTGTTATCAGCTCTCTTCTTTTATGCTGCTCCTTCCTCTTTACAACTGCGTCAGCATCCTTTGTCAATGGCGGCTACACCACCGCAACTGTATATGGTCATACGTATAAATACAACTCTTCTATTGGAAAAAACGAGTCCACTGGTGGCGTATATGGGGTCTCAAACATAACCTCTAGTGAACTGATTCCTATCGGTTATGGGGGTGTTTGTGCTCGTTTATATACCTCTACAGGGGCACTATCAAGAAGCGGTTCCTGGCATTACAATGGATATGAGGTCAACGGAATGGGGAGTGGAGCACTCGATGCTCCATCATCAGGGACATACTATAGTAAAGGTCAAGTTCGTTTTTATAATGGCGATGGATATACTACATATAGTACAAAAGCATCTCCAAACATGACGCAGTATAACTCGATTAGTACGTCTGCATCTCATTTACAAACAAATCAGACTGGCCTAACATATGGCTCTGCACTATTCTCCGAAACAGAACCAGATCTTATTTTGGCGGAAGGGATCTCTGGAAATATTGGATATGTGAAATCATCTGATTTAAATGGCCCCATGCCTGTTTCTGCATATGCTGCGATCCAAATGCAAACTTCTCAATCTCGAGTAATTCCCGTTTACGAAAGCGACGGCATTACTGTAATTGATACATTTGTTATTGATGCCACAACTCCTATCTATTCATAATTTTAAACCGGAATTGACATTTTAATGAAAAAGAGGTGAAGTTCTAAATCGCTTCCCCCCTTTTTCATCTTTAAGCCTGCCCTATCATACCCGAAGTTCTCAATTAACCAATTAGATATTTTGAAAGGCCATCTCGCAATAACTCATTTACAATTTCAGTCAGTTTCTTTCCCTCTTCCAGAGCCATCCTCCGCAGCGCCTTATCTACATCACGATCCAGAAAGTACGACCGCTGCACCCGATCCTGTTTTTTTTCTTTCGCTGCCGGCGTCTCCTGGCTCTCCGCCTCCGGCTCCCGATCAGCTCCAATGATCTGCTTAAACGTTGCATCCCGGTCAAACTTCACTTTCCCTGCCATCACGCATTAACCCCCTGCAAAAATTCTTCTATAAAGACCCTGTAATCCTCTGCCACCGTAGACTTCCCCCCAGCATAGTCAAATATATCCGCCTGGTTCGCCTGGGCTTCCTCTACGGCCACCGCAGCGCGAATATAGGTCTTGTAGATCGGCGCCGAAATGTATGCGCCCAGCTGCTCCGCCAGCTCCTTAATCTGCCTGCTGATGTTGGCCCTGGGATTGAACCGGGTAAAGAGAATCCCCCGGATCTTCACCCCAGGATTGCAATACTTCTGGACGCTTGTAACGGTCTCGTTAAGTTGGGAGATCCCGGCCGTCGCAAAAATCCCGGCCGTGGTGGGAATCAGAATATCGGAAGCGCAGGTAAAGGCGTTCACCGTCAGAACACCCAGGGAAGGCGGCGTGTCGATCACAACGAAATCATAGCTGCCGGCAACCGGAGCCACGGCCTCCTTCAGCCGATGCTCCTTCCCGGTCTGGGACAGCTCCTGCTCGGCTCCGGCCAGCATGATGTTCGCCGGCACCAGATCATAGCCACCCTTTGTGCGCTGCATAGCCTCCTGGATTGTGGCCGTCCGCTTCATCACTTCATAGATCGTCGGGACATTGTAGCTTTGGATGCCGCAGGCCGCCGACAGGTTTCCCTGGGGATCAAGGTCAATCCCCAGCACCTTGTAGCCCTTCCCCGCCAGCCCTGCAGCCAGTGCCTGAGCCGTGGTCGTTTTCCCAACGCCGCCTTTTTGGTTCGCTACTGCAATTATCATCTGTCACACTCCCTCTATATTTGTAGATTTATAGATATATAGAAAAATATATTTCTAGATTTCTATTTTACTATATATCTATTTTTATAGCAATATAGAAAGCAAGAAAAAGCCGGTGCCCTGCAGGGCACCGGCTTCTGTTCAATCGGCTGTGGCCTCCCGTGCCCATAGGCCGACCGGCGAGACCCTAGGTTGGTCGGGCATATACCATCCGGCGTCATTGTACTCAAAGGAGACGTGACGCCACGTTCCCCCGCCGAGCCGATCCGGGAGCAGCACTTCCAGGCTCTGGCCGCAATGAATCTCCCAGCCATCCCAAGTTAGGCGATCTCTTTCTGTGTCATAGTCGATCTGCAGTACCTTATTTGCCATGGGCGCTACACCTCCCATCATCTAATCTTCATAGTGGTCCCGGCAAGACAGAATCACAATGCTGTCATTCTCTACGGTATATTCCAGGCGGTTCTCTTTGTCAATTCGCTTGCTCATTCCTTTTTTCCCTCGCAAGATCTCACTCTTGCCGAGTCCCTGCACGGCCCCATCCCGCTGCAGCTCCTGGAGCAACTTGTTGATCCGCTTCAGCGTTTTCTTATCCTCTGACTGCCAGTAAAGGTAGTCTGCCCAGGCATCCGGCGAAAAGGTAATGTTATGTGCCATCTTCCGCCATTGCCTCCAGCTCCTCCATGGTCTTTGTGATCCCAAGTCCAGCATGGACCTGTTCAAGACCTCTCTCCAGCTTGCTCAAATAGGCTGCATTTCGCTCGGCCTTCTCCAACTCGTTATACCGCTCTTCACTGATGATTACCACATTTTTTTCTTCTTTTCTCGTTACGATAATAGTTTCATCATCGTCTGTAACTCTGTCACAGAAAGCCTTGAGTCGGCTCCGGGCCGTCGAAAAGTTAATAGCGATCATTCTATACACCTCCGTCTTATATTATGTACTATATTCTGTACCATTTATTGTACTATATGCAGTTATCTAAATCAAGTGTTTCCTTCCTCTGAAGAAAAACTGTCCCACCACTTGCGGATCGTTTTAGGAGCAATACCCGTGTCCCTGTGGCAGTCGACTTTGCGGCCCTCTGGATGCTGCTGCCGCCACTCTTGAACCGCACTCTGTACCGTATCTCTTCCAAGAGGACGCCCATTCCCATCTCTCCAATCCTTCACACTCCCTCTATATTTGTAGATTTATAGATATATAGAA
>OHEC01000695.1_pt1 | contig 16245 bp, 28 predicted proteins | sample 1567141 | NCBI WGS metagenome assembly OHEC01 (sample SAMEA3879567, study PRJEB24766) | human gut metagenome | biome: human-associated habitat; feature: feces | place: USA | collected 1985/1987 | reverse complement strand
TCAGCCGTTCAAATTTTTCTATCAGGAGTTTGGGATCTCTCTTTTGCTTTTTAAATTCTTCTTCGCTTATGATAATTGGAGAGTGCAGGAAATAATGTTCTTTATTCATTTGATTCCTTCCTCTCGCCGTGGCTGCAAAAGTCAGCGGGATCAACATATAATGCTGGTCCAGTAGAAGTTGCATACTCTAATAAACCACATTCCAATTTCCCACTTCTGTGGCGATATAAATATTTGCACTCTCCACAATAGCACGCACCAGCAGCATGAACGGGGTCGATGGTGGCGCAATCTCTCAAAAAGCAGGTAATTACGCCGGCGTGTGCATCAGGTAAATTTTCATTTGCCCATTTTGTTTCTTCATCAGCATCAATCAGTCTTCCCATTTTAAACCTCCTCGATCTCTTTGCATAAAAATTGTGTTTTGCAGTTAAAGCAAAAATTATCTTCTACCTAACCACTGGTCAAGTGTAGGGATATCGCTGGGCGTTAAACCACGGCCATAGTTGTCAAAAATCCTTTCAATTTCATGCGGCTCAAGGCCCGTGTCCTCATAAGCCTTTAAACGTTCCCACACTTTACGCTGAGAACAGTATCCGTCCTCGCAGAAGCTGCCTCCCGGCGTCTCCCGGCACATTGCTATATCGCAAAAATTCCCTTCAAACGTTAATCTATTCATTTTTCTCCTCCTGAACGCCGCGCCATTGCCAATTATTATCGCTGTTATATTCGCACCCAATACAAATATCACGATTATAATGGTCGCTATAATAACACGCTTCACATGTAAAGCCACTGCGTTTCCGTAGAGTGTTTAAGTCCTCCACCGCCTGGTCTCTTTCACGCTTTAGACGGTTAAGTTCCGCTTGTAACATTCGGATTTTATCAGCTAAGCGCCTATTGGTATCTATTGCGCTTTGACCGTTTTGAGCAAGCCTTTCTAGAGTTTCTATGGCGTTTACGGCCGCATCTAGGTTGTTCCTTAATGTGATAGGCGTTTCCCATTCGTTAGCGTGCGCCCATTCCGCATCTTCTCTGAGATTTTTAATCAATTCCTCATACATAGCTAATCCTCCTTAGGTGGTTCTGGAAGCGGTTGCCAGTGGGTGACTTCATCATCGATACAGTTATTGTATACAGCATCAGGATTATAATGACGGTATTCCCACCAACCTTCTGAAATTATGTACTGATCCTTTTCTTCATCAAATCTGAAATCGCAATCGTACCAATTCCAAACACTATCTTCGGTTGAGATTGTTCCGTCCTCGTACATTGCAGTTGTAATTGTAATTCCTTTATACCCAGTAAACTCACATTGTACTTTAGCTAAAACTAATACTTCAAGTTCTGGCTCCGGTAGCCTGTCATCAACACTGATCCAGCCGTTGTTTTTCATATCTCAGTCCTCCGTCATCTTAGCGCCACAGTTGGGGCAGTATTTCCACCTTGCGAAAGCCGCTTCTATACCACCACATTCCGAACATTTCACACGGGGGTCAAGCCCGTCATCACTATCCGTAAAAATCGGAAACTCCCAATGACCGCGCTGCACTTCTGCCGTGTCCGCGGCGGGGACCGATTCTATTTCATCGATAATCTCTTGCCACTCGTCAAATTTTTCACGTTCATAGCCATCTACATATTTTTTGCCATACGTTCCAAACGGGCATAATTCTTTCTGCTTTTGTTTTATTACCCTTAATGCTAAATCCCTTTCTATGTACTCAGCCATCGTCAATCCTCCTCGTCACCCGGGTATTTCGGCATAGCCGTCCAATGGGTTACTTCTCCAGGCGCCCTTTTTAATCCCCAAGATACCCATACACCATCATCAGAAATATACCCTTCATGCACAGTGGGGAAAGGCTTTTCTCCCGGAATTCTGCACAGTACGCTAACAAACGGCTTTGGGGTCATTCTATTAACATTTATCCAGTACACTATTCAATCCTCCTGTTCCAAGCTTCGATGGCTTCATTTTGGTGCGTGTTGTAATAGTCATTGTCAAAGCTGACTACCGCGCTGCACTTTTTGCATTTAAAGAAATTCAGCCCCATCATTCCTATTACTCTTCTGATTTTACCCCCGCAAAAAGGGCACGGTTTTAACTCAGTCATGATTTATCCCCTCCAATGCTTTCTCAATTCTGGAGGCGATATTGTCCAATACAGCCTCCAGCTGTTCAACGGTTTCCGCACAATAATCATCAGATGCCATTTCCTTTGCCATGTAGGACGATAGGGCGGATTTTAGAGAAGAATAGTATCCTACAACCATCTTGCCTAAATTCGGGCTGGAACGCTTTGAAATGATATGGCGCTCACACAGGGCAACGGTACCATTTTCTATAGTGCAAATCCGGTAATCTCCCAGGGTTAAGTTAATCATTGCTTTTGTCCTCCCTTCACCGGTTTGCTTCAAAAAACGCCCTTGCAAAACCAGGCGGCGTGATTGCCCTGCGTTCCTGACGGGTATAGACACCGTAAAATTCCGGATAAATTTCTCTGCTTAACAGCATGGAAAACTTTTTCATTCCTTCCGGCTTTGCTTCGACAAAGGCCTTCGGAGCATTAAAGTTACCCCACAGCGCAGTACGCTTTTGATAGTTATGCCCAAACTGCCAGGGGTCAAAGGTGAAATTAGGTTCACCGAGCCAGCGCCTCAGCAGTCCGTTTGCCGGATTTTCTATCGCCCAGAATCTGGGCCGGCACGTAAGTATAATCCTGCAGCACGCAGAGCACACCTCCAGCCCCGCTTTGAAATTATGCGTATAGTTTCCTTTTCCGTGAAAATGCTTTGCGATTGAAAATTCATCGCACGGCGTGGCAGCCAGAATCCCATAAACATTTTCAAACGGCGGCGCATAGGTGCATACATCATATTTCGGCAGAGTGATCAGCCTCACATCATATCCGGCCTCCCTGTACGGCTTTGACCAGGAGCCTGTGCCGCCGCATAAGTCCAGAATAATTTTGTCCCTGTTTTCCGCTGCCGGCTCCGTGTCAGTGCTTGGTTTAATCATTACTTTTTTCCTCCATTCCCGCCTGATCGGTGCGGGGTTAGATTTTTCCGTCCAATATTCATTTCGTCAATTTTTACTTGGCTTAAAATAACCTTGTCTGCGCTTTTACAGCTTTCAACCGATCAGACGCCAATTTGTAATAATCCCTATCGATTTCAAAACCTATGTATTGAAACCCAAGGTTTTCACAGGCAACTAAAGAAGACGCGCTTCCAACATGAGTGTCAAGAATCTTATCACCGGGTTTTGCGTAGTTTGATAGAATCCATTCGTAAAGCTTTACCGGTTTTTGCATAGGGTGAAATCTGTTTTCTTCTGCGTTTATACTGCCGAAAAACGGAAAATCAAAACATTTTGCCGTCTTATGAAATGATGTCCAGGCAAGTTCCCCGTCTGAATAACTTTTTACTGGCTGATGTTTATACCAAAAGATAAATTCCTTTGTTGGTGGAAGCATATCTGAAAGATGGTTATAACCAAAAATAATTTGATTTTTACTAATTCTAAACAACGTTTTAAAATATTCTGTATTAGGTTTATCATCATTCGCTGTTTTTGTTTGCCCATACTTTGAAATACGGCTTGTAGCACAGTAGGCCTTGTCTATCCCATAAGGCGGATCAACAACCGCCAAATCAAAATACTTATCAGGAAACTGTTTCATTCCCTCCACACAATCCATGTTGTATAAATGATTTAATTCAAGAATTTTCATCCCTCCCGTCCAAAATCTCCACCAGGCGTTTGCAGACACGATATTTGCCATAAACGCTGCACCGCCTGAGCTTCGTCTTTTGATATCTGAAGATGCCAGTAACGAATCAGCACTTTATGAATGGCCTGCACATATTTACGTTCATTCTGAGGAAGAGACGTTATTTGCAACGGAATTTGTTCCGCGATCGTATTTAATGCCTTAGCGCGGGCGCATGGGCTGCCTGCGGGTGGCTCCTTGGGTAATTGATCTTTTTTACACCTCATATCAATTGCTCCACCTTAATGTAAATTCCTGTATGCAGATCATCTTCCGCCCAAAATTTTTCGCATAATTCAGAGGCTACTAAAGCGTCGTCTTTCCAAAAGCCGGCTGTTGTCATGCAGTCTTTCAGAAGCTTTTGCAGATTGTCAGTATCAGGTTTTGTTGTCCGATAAGAACTTGGCTTATGGCGCCCCGGTGGAAATAACCATCTGGTTACTAATCTTACTCCGACTTTCAGCGGGGCTTCTGGCCTAAACCTCACCAGGCGATCTGTTAGATCCGCTCGAGCCTGTTTTAATTCAGGCGGTTCATAATAAACCGGTTTCCCGTTTACTACGTGAACTTGTTTTTCTTGATGCGTAACCGTCGGAGGATTTCGCATTGGCATGAAAAATTCAATTGTCATATTACCTCACCGAAGTTTTAAAAATGTTTTTTCCGCCGGACAAAATTTGTTTGCCATGGTCAGGGGGCAGACGGCGTCGTGCGAGAGCTTACGCACGACGTCTGTACCCCCATGGCCCGCAGGGACAGACACAAAGTTTATATTTATATAATGTTTTTGTCTGTCCCTGGGACAATAACTTAAATTATGTTTTTGTCCCAGCTTTTTGTCCCAATTAGACAGAAACACAATTTCATGTTTTTGTCGTCCCAACGGGACAATTTTTAGGACAGACATTTTCTGTTTTTGTCCCAACCGGACAATTTTTAGGGACGGACAAATTATGTTTTTGTCCCGGATTTTTTCCCTACCTGAGAGCCGTCAATCCAAAATCCTTTATGTTCCTGAATCCTCCTGCGTGCTGTTTTTTCAGAAACTCCCATATACTCGGCGAGATCCTGAACAGTCACTTTATCGTAGATATCGCAGGCCGCAAACGCGGCTTCAAGAGATTCTTTTCGATCTTTCGCTCTGTCTTCTCTCGGCTTTCGTTTATTCATCGCGCGCTGCCATGGAGGAGTTTCCGCCTCCGGTTGAATATCCTTTAAAGCGCCTGTCTCATCGATTCTGTGGATCGGATAATCAAACCATAAATTGATAGGAGAGAACTTAGGAAATTCTCTTAATGTACCTTCTACGCGCCATGCCGTACGAGCTTCCAACGCCTTTTTAGCAATTGAAATGCGTGATATTAAGTTGTTATATTCATCATCTCGCATTAGCCCTTTACACGCTTCTAATGCCTTTTTTTGATTACATAAATCATCTTGCGAAACCTCGCTAAGCATTCTTAAGCGTTTGATTTCTGTCTGGCACAATTCACAAACGGTCTTATTTTCCTCCTGCTTTAAAAGCGCTTCCGTAATTTCCAGTTCAATTAAATCCAAGAGCGCGTCAGGATCTCTGGCGAATACGCCGGAACCGCTGGCGCGGTCCATGCTTCTTTTGCCTCCTTGGCTTCCCTTGCTGTGGTGGTGGCAATAAATGACCGCGCAGCCTAATTCTGTGCATACTTTATCGAATTGGTTACAGAAATGCGCCATCTGGTCAGCACTGTTCTCGTCGCCTGTAATGACCTTGTAAATAGGATCTATAACGATAGCGATGTATTTCTTTTTAGCAGCACGGCGGATCAATTTTGGGGCTAGTTTATCCATTGGAATGGAACGTCCTCTTAAATTCCAGATATCAATATTTTTTAAACCGTTAGGATTCCATTCCAGGGAGGTATATACGTCGCGGAATCTGTGTAGACAGGAAGCGCGGTCAAGCTCTAAATTGACATACAACACACGTCCCTGAGCGCAAGAGAAACCAAGCCATGAATTCCCTTCGGCGATCGCGCAGCATAGTTCTATCAGCGCGTACGATTTTCCGGCTTTGGAAGGGCCGGCAAGAAGCATCTTATGGCCTTGACGTAAAACGCCGTCAATTAACGGCGGGGAAAGCTCCGGAAGGTTGTCCCAAACATCATACATACTCTCAGGATCAGGAAGATCGTCGTTGATACTTTCGATCCATTCCTGCCATTCAGACCAACTCTCCATTCCAATGTTGGTGTCCACTAAAAATTGTTTGTGTCCATTCCGAATCACTCCGGGCATACGGGAGAGCCGTGAAGGATTACGATTTTGCTGGTCGATATCAAGCCCGTTCTTCCGGCATACGTTATATAAATAATCTACGCGTTTCCGATATTCGTCGTAATTTGCGGCTTCGACTTTTACAATTGCGTGTAAGCTTTTTTTGCCGCTGTGGACTAAACAGGCTACCGGCAGTTCTAATTCACGGATAATCGCATTTTGTTTGTCGATCTCCATGGAGTCTGATTCCACCAGCGCGTACCGGTAATCTGTGACGTTAACATTACGGATTCCTTGCCCGTCTAATGGATTAAAGCGGATCCAGGCTCCGGCTTCAGGGCGATAATCTCCGAGTACCGCGCCGATATCGCCTTTACACTTTCCCAAAGCCTGAATCAGCTCTCCGGCGGTACGGTCCCAGCACCCCTTTGTTGGAACGCGCTTTCCTTCGTCGTTCTCCCAGCTCTCGGTGACATATCCAACGTTTTCCGTACTTTCAAATAACGTTTCCAGATAGGTGATCAGTTGCTTTGCCGGATCCCAGTTGATAGGTTCCGTTACGTCCTGACCCTCTACCCAATCTTTGTTAATAATTGTTAGGTCGTCTGTTTCAATTTCATCGTCCCAGCTTAATTCATGTCCAGAGCATGCCGGCGTCCAGCCGTACTCCTGTGCCATTTGCACAATAGTTCCTCCGGTTACCAGAGTTCCGTTTCCAACAAAAGTAATCCACTTCTTTTCGCATTCGCCGGAATGATATCGTCCAGAATCTCGCTTTGACCAATTATCCCAATCTTGGTAGGTATATCCGGACTCTTTTAAGCCCATACCAACGTTAATCCATTCTTGATAAGTTAAAACGGCGGGATCCAGTGATTCTAAAATTTTCAGAAGATCAGTGCGGTATTGATTCTTCACGGTCATGCTCCTTTATATTCTTGCGGTACGATCTCATACGGAACTCTCCAGCCGTTTGCCGCAATTCTGTCGATTAATCTTTTTGCGGATTCAAACTGCCAAGTCCCCACATGCTGAAAGCCGCGCGACTCTAAGAAACGGATTTGTTTAGGGGTAGTAAGCCCGGATTCACGGCGCTTTGCAAGACGGTCCAACAGTTTGGTAGCTTTTCCGGCGTTGTCAATTTCATCTGGAAAGATTCCAAGTTTTTCTAAAGTCTCCTTCTGCTTGTTGGTAGGAGAGGCCATTTCCCAGCCAAAAGAGGGTACATAGCCGGATAAATCTTCCGCTTGAATGCTCATTTCAAATTGAAGTGGGTCGACTAGTTTGCGCTTGCGGTGTTTCATTTCCGCTAGTTGTTTCGCCAAGGCTTCTTCCCTCTGATAAATCACGTCCTCACACGCCTGCTTTTCCGCTTCTTCAATATCAATGGGACATGCGGCGGACTCTAGGTTTTCTGTCATTTTTTTGGCTACTTCGGGGTTCTCACAAATTAGATTTGCGGGGTGGCATAGCTCATGTCTCTCGGTATGCCATAAAAAATCCAGAAGCAGCAAATGGCTTTTTCCGGGAAACAGGCGTGTTCCGCGCCCTACCATTTGGCTGTATAAGCTGCGCACCTTCGTAGGCCTTAACACTACAATGCAGTCCACACTAGGACAATCCCAACCCTCAGTAAGGAGCATAGAGTTGCATAATACGTTGTATTTTCCGTTGTCGAAGTCGGATAGTATTTCCTCTCGGTCGTGACTTTCACCGTTTACTTCAGCGGCTTGGAACCCATGCAAATTCAAGATATCCCTGAATTTTTGAGATGTTTTTACAAGAGGAAGAAAAACAACAGTTTTTCGGTTTTTACAAACTTTCCACATTTCATCTGCAATCTGTTCCAGATATGGATCCAACGCGTTGCCCAAATCGCCGGCTTTAAAATCTCCGGACTGTATGCCTACGCTTGTCAGATCCATTTCCAATGGCACGGTTAACGCTTTGATAGGAGAGAGATACCCTTCCCGAATCGCTTGCGGCAGGCTGTATTCATAGGCCAGAGATTCAAAAACACTTCCCAGGTTTTTCATATCTCCGCGATCGGGCGTCGCGGTAACCCCTAAAACTTTTGCCTCTGAAAAATACTGGAGGATGCGCTGATAACTATCGGAAATAGAATGATGGGCTTCGTCAATGATAATGGTATTGAAATAATCCGGAGCGAAGCGTTCTAGTCTGGATTGCCGCATTAACGTCTGTACGGAGCCTACGGTTATTCGATACCAGCTTCCCAGACAGCTTTCCTCAGCTTTTTCGGTAGCACAGCAGAGCCCGGTGGATTTTTTTATTTTGTCCGCCGCTTGGTCAAGCAGTTCTCCTCTGTGAGCCAGGATCAGCACCCTGTCCCCGCTGCGAACGCAGTCTTCTGATATTTTTGCGAACACAATGGTTTTGCCGCAACCGGTGGGGAGAACTAAAAGCGTCTTTTTATCCCCGTTGGCCCATTTATCAATCACAGCTTGCCTGGCTTCTTCCTGATATGGCCTTAACTCCATTTAAAACGCCCCCGGTTTCCAGGCTGGCGATGCGGATTTGTTTTCAGGCTGTGGATTTCTAATGGTTGAGGTTGCCTCATCAGGATCGTAAAACTTTAAAATTTCATTTGATTCTCCTTCATTGCCGTCTTTTTTTGTGAATTTATGTATGCCTACTTTACACTGCCCGGTAGCGCCAGGGACCGCGCCCCAGTTCATGCGAAGCTTTTCGCCGTGTTGTTTTTGTCCGATAGATCTGAAAAATTCGCTTAGCTTCCATTCCATGGAGGTAAATAAAAATAAATTGTGTGTGATCGTACAATTTCCTTCCGGAGCTGCTATTCTAATATGCAAAATTGCCTTTGGGCAAGACGGAAGCTTTCCTGAGCCTGGGTGATGAGCTCGTTCAAAGGATTCTACCTGAAATCGGTAATCGCCTTCCGGCAACAGGATCCATTGTCCTCCGTCGTTTTCAATTTCGTCTTCCCAACCAATCGCGCGTCCTTCAGTGTTATTTTCGTTCATTACTTAAATTCCTCCTTAAAACGGTAAGTTTTCTTTTCTGTTCTTTTCAATCGCGGCCCATACTTGCGGCCAGGCAGCGATTAAAACGCCCTGAATATAATCGTTCGGATAGTTTTGAATTGGCATATCTTTCGGGAAATGCCCTTTTTGCGCTACAACTTGCTGAATCTCAATTGGCGCCACTTCTTTGGATTCCATGAGGTCATAAAGTTCTTTTGGGATCCCTTCCGGAATTATTTTATGGGTCGCTTGAGAATTGTCTATGATATTATCAAAGGATAGATCGTCGGCAGCGGTAATGGTTTTCTCCTGTTCCTTAGGAGGCGTGGCCTCGTTTTTTGAGTCTATCAAAATATTTTTGCTGGGAACGATTCCGGCTGGGACACCTGATTTCTCAAGGTAAGGCGCGATGCCGGCGTAGTCCAAAGGCATTTCCGGCGGGAGCTCATGACGGTTTTTCGCATCCCAACACGGGTGGTGGGAAGTATATAGAACGCGTTCTCCGCCTTGAGCCTTGTTTTTATTGGTCTGCTCGTTTTTCACCGTGAATACTTTGTAGTTTGCGAAAAGAACCATATCGGCCCACTCTTTTACCAACGGCGCGACATTTTTATCCAATTTCATTTCCCAGCGATCGTAAGCTCCCATTTCGTCCGGCTGTTCAAATTTCCGCATTTTTGCGTGGGCTGTGATTACTACATTTACACCTTGTTCTATGACGTCTTCCAAAAGATTTAGCAACCGCCCGAATTCTTCTTTTAAATAAATGTATCCTTTACCATATCCAAAATCCTCAATACCAGATTTTTTTGCCTTATTGCAAACATGCTTAATACAGAGCTGTTCAGCCCAATCGGCGGTATCGATTACCAACGTTTTGCAGACGTTTACGTTTTCCTTTTTGACTTCCTGAATCTGTTGTAAAAGCATCGTCCAGCTTGTAGGTGCGGAAAGGCGCGATACGTCCATGTGCTTTGTGCTGCCTTCCGTATCAATAAATAACGGTTCCGGAAAACAAGCCGCAAAGGTGGATTTACCGATTCCTTCTGGCCCATAAACAACAACCTTTTGCGCAGATGGAATTCTCCCGCGAATAATATTCATTAAAATGTCCCCGCTTTCCATGATTTGGTTTCTAATGTTTCTTCGGTGTTTTCATCTTTCACGTATCCGTCCTCTATAATGATGCTGCATTCGCCTCCGGTACTAACGCGTGTGGCAATTGCCTGCAATCCTTCCTGCTCTAACCAGATCCCAAAATCATTTAAAGTATCAATATCCATTTGTTCCAGCTTGTCCAGCAGGACGAACCCGCACTTCGGATTTAATTTTCTAACTATCGCGGTGGCTACCTGTAATTGGTCGCTTCCGCTCATGTTATCCCATTTTTGCCCTTGGTATGTTAATTCTCCGTCTTCTACCGATAATCCCGGAAGGGGAAGCCCGGCGTTTTGTAAAAGATCTATTTTTTTGTTACGTGTGTTATCCAGTTGAGAGGTTAATATTTTATACTGTTCTTGGTAATTAACCGCGTCTTCCTCCGCTTTATCCTTATCCAGATTCGTGCGTACCTTTTGGTTAATCATTTCTATATCGCGGATATTTTGCTCTAATTCCTCAGTAGACTCGTCATAAAGGTCCTCGGCGGATTTTTTAGCAATTTCCAGATCGTTATGAATAACGGCTTGCTGTTTCAGCAAAACGTCGATTTGTTTTTGCAAATCAGCTGATTCAAATTGGAGCTGACTTAATCTTTCCCTCTTCTTTTGGTTTTCACCGTTACGCGCGAGTATTTCTTGCTGCTGCTGAATTAACTCGCTGGCTGAAATCAGTTCTTTAGGAGCATCTGGATAATACGGCATTTCTTTTGCGAATTTAGCTTTCTGATCCGCAATTTGACCAATTGTGCGGCGCCTGTTATATAGTTCCTGCTCTTCTCTTTCTAGGTGCATTAATTGATCTTCCACACCGATTGTACGCAAAAGAATATGAGCTTTTTCTTTAGACGACGATTGCATGAATTTTGGAAGGTCTAAAGCAAGCTGATCGACAAACTCATTAAGAAGCTGTTGGCCTCCCTTTTGCCCAGTTGGATCAATAACTTTTAAATCACTATTTTTACCGTTTCGTTCTACGACCAGCCCGTTTGACATAACGATATGGAGCCTTGGAGGGATCACCGATCCTTCGCGAGTAGCTTGAGACGGGCGGAAATTATTCCCACCTAATGCCCAAGCAATACTATCTAACACAGATGTCTTGCCTTGATTATTTTTCCCGCCAATTACGGTTAATCCGTTTACAGCTGGTTCAATTTTTACGGCTTTTATTCTCTTTACATTTTCAATTTCAAGCCGATTTATTTTTACCATTTGACAAACCTCCTGTTTCGGTTTACTATATAGATAGTGTGTTTTTGTTTGCCGCGTTCCTGGTGCCAGCCGGGGCGCGGCTTTCTTTATATTTGCGCCAGGCTGACCGCCAGTCGGCGCTTTCCTTGCCGTCAATTTCACAATCCGCTTTTTTCATTTCTATGTACTCTTCATGCGTAATCGTGAAGTAAAACGGAATGTTTCGGCCTCTTTGCCTTTTTGCTATCTCCAACCTTTTGACCTCCCCGGTAAATGATCTTTTTTAAACTGCCGGTAAACCTGCTCTGAGCGCTGGTCGCTGGCTGTTTGGCGGCCTCTGCGTTTTGCTTGTTCCGCCTGGTCAAAAGCTTCTTTTTGGGCTTTCCAGGCCGTGTAAGGTTCGCATTGGCCTATCCCGTGACAAAATGGCGTCCGTTCTGAACAATCCCGGCAGGGGGAAGGTTTAACGAATCTGCTGATAATGATATGCTGCATACCGGCTCCTTTTCTTCTTTAAAGCGGCCCTTAGTTTCCGGTTTTCACGCTCTAAACTGTAGCAGCCGCAGATTACTAAGACTAGCGCGATTAACAATATCCACGCTTGGGGTGTCATGAGCTTGTCCTCCTTTCAACTTCCTGCAAAAATTTATCCCTAGGGATAAACCACTCTCTTTCAATTTTGAATCCCGGTATGATTCCTGCAGACAACCAGCGTTTAATTGTAGCTTCCGATTTGCGTAAATAAATAGATACATCGTTTACTGTTAAATTTGGATACATCGGTAATTCCATTTTTCCGGGTGTCCATTTTGGCGCACGACATAAAGCTTTGCGCATATCAATTCCTCCTTTCTGATACATAAGATCAGAAGCAGCGCCTGTTTAATCAACATAGTTAGGCTCAATCGGGATCCACATATTAGGGTTAAAGTTAAGAGTATATTTGTACTTGCTGACATCATCAGAAGTAATATCTTCCACAACATAAGTCACGTTGTCGCTAAGACCAATAAAATGTTTCTTATATTCTCCGTTTTCATCTTCCACAACGATCTCCAGCTGATTATCTTTCACGTCGGCGGTAATGGACATTTTGCCAGTCATTTGAAACAGCACATCGCCTTGCAAGCAGTTAATTACAGTTATTTGCCTAATATCGTTGAAATTGTCAGCTTCCAGCGATAAGTTGTAAGAAACCTTTTCGGCTTCCGACTGGCAGGCAGTAAGTGATAATAGACCAACCGCCAAGATCGCTAGTGTAGTAATTGCTTTTTTCACAAAATACCTTCTTTCCGCCGCCAGAGGGCGGCGATTTATTTTAGTTTGGTTGCCTGTCCTCCCAACGAGTGGTAAAATGTCAATAGGGAGGGGGTGAAAAAATATGTTTGAATCTCTTACTGTATCCGATTGGATTCAGTTTATAGGAGTTATGGTGTCACTTACAGTTGGCATCGCTTCAATTATTATTGCAGTTATAACTTTAAGGCAAAATTCAAAAATGATTGCCGAAAGTACAAGGCCATATATAGTAGTGCAATTTGAAAGGGCTTATACTTCAACTTTACGCTGCTATTTTGTTGTGAAAAATTATGGCCAAACGGGTGCTAAAATTACAGATTTTAAATGTATTACAGAAATCTCCGCGAAGTTTGCAGACCGAGAAATTAATGATCAAATAAAAGCTGTTAAAAATACCTTTTTGGCTCCGGGTCAAAAACTAAATTTAATTTTTAATGAAGCGCCAAACACTAAAAATGTAACTTTTTTGATTAAGTATGAAGCGAATAAGAAAACATATCGTGATACGATTTTGCTTCACATACCCGATGAAATTCCCATAGTACGTGGTTATAGTACCAAGGGTAACGAACGTAACTATTTGGGAGATATTTCTAACAGCATTCAAGAAATTGTTGAACGTACATTTTAAATCTTTGCTGTTTGGTAAATTTCCTTTTTGCATTCATTTAACAAGAACTCAGCTGTTGTAACATTCAGCCCTTTAAGGGATTCCATAATTTCTGAGATTATGGAGTTCCCTTTTTCTTTTTGTAAAATCGTTTCCTGAAATTGATAATTACAATCTAACATTCCCTCACCCCGCTTCTTTGTGGTCGTCGTAGTTCCTTACGTCATTAGGCGAACGATTAATAGCTTCGCAGATTCTAAAAAATTCATTTGCTTCCAGTTTGCGCCTTTTGTTAAGAACTTCGCATAATTGAGAAGGGAACATATCTGCTTTTCGAGCAACTGCTGACCGATTGTAGTTTTCAGAATCAAAAATACTTTTTAAATTATCACGAATATCAAATCCCATATTTTTCCCTCCTTTCACTGAAATATTCGGTGCAACTATATAATAATACCGAAATTTACGGTTGTCAAGCTATTTTTACTGAAAATTTTTGTATTTTGTATTGAAATCTAAAAAAATCATGGTATAATCCAAATTAAAGGAGTGATACAAGTGACAAAAGCAGAGACTCTAAAAAAATTACGGCTCGATGCAGGATATACCCAGATTCAAGCTGCTGAACATGTTGGAAAAAAGCAGCAAACCTTGGCGTCTTGGGAATCCGGCCAATCTCAGCCCGATGCAAACACTCTTTTTATGCTCTGCGATTTATATAGAGTTAATATTGATGATGCATTTGGGTTTAGAAAACAAAAAGACCCCACGCCGAAGCGCGAGGTCGATCTAAGAAAAGAAAAGCTTATTAGAAACTACGATCAGTTAAATGAAACGGGAAAATGCGCATTACTGGATTTTTCTAATTACCAGCTAACCAAAAATAAAGAGGACGACGGAGAAACCTTATACGTGGCTAGCAGAGGCGGCGGGGTGGAAACCAGGCATCTCACTAGGGAAGAAGTAGAGAAAGCAGATAAGGTGATAGAGGCAGTTCTAAAAAGAGCAGAAAAAGAAGGCTGGGGTAATAATGACCTATAAAACTGAAACTCGATTCTTTTCTATGTATTCAACAAATTGATTCATTACTTGGCGTTCCAGGTTGGACATGCCATAGTTAGAGGCTCCGCGCTCTTTAAAAAATTGTTGTTCACGATTGTTGAGAAGTTTAAGCCGTGCGGCCCGGTAATCCGCACAGCATTTACTGATTTTACAATAATCCGATATTTCTTGCGCCGAAGAGACACCAAGTTCGTGAAGAACGCAGGCCGGCGCCAAAAGTCTTGAGGCGAATACATTTGCTTGTTGTTCCAATGGATTATCGTTAGGCGAAGGCTCCCGGTTGATAGCGGTGGCTTCTCCTTCTTTTCTGTGAACATGGTCAAGCAGAATGTGGCCCAGTTCGTGGGCAATGGTAAAACGCAGGCGAGAGCTTGGCAAGGAGCTGTTATAAAAAATGAAATACCTTCCCATGTGGTAAGTACTGGAACCGTCAGTTTTATGGATTCTATCCCCAAGATTTAAAATGGAGATGATATCCTGCCCTTGTTCATAAGAATACAGTATGAACCCATACGCTTTACAAATACGTGACACAACAACGGGAAGTTCTTTGATTTTCATTTCCATCAAAACTAACCATGACAAATCTCTTGCTTTTTTATAGTCGTTATAATTCATATAACAACACCTCCTAAGAAAAAGTGTAGATTTTTCCAGGGGTGAAGTATACAGGTAAATACTGGTAATATGTTGTACTAGTGAACGATGCTCACTGCGTTAAATAAAAAAATCCCCCACCGGTTCGACCCCCGACTGGATAAAAAATAGCCGCATGAAAGCGGCCAGAAAAGATTGACGAATAGAAGGAGTGCTTAAATGGATAAGGAACCTTTAAATCCCAGTAATATTGTTTTATATCAAACAGAAAACGGGAATGTTACCGTATCTGTTATATTTGAAGACGAAACCTTCTGGCTGACACAAAAAGGGATGGCGGAGTTATTTGATGTAAATGTACCAGCTATTTCGAAGCATCTACAAAACATTTATGAGGAAGGAGAGTTAGTTCGGGAAGCAACTGTTTCCAAAAAGGAAATGGTTCAAGAAGAAGGGAAGCGTGATGTTCGAAGAATCATAGATTTTTACAATCTTGATGCTATAATAGCCGTAGGTTATCGAGTTAATTCCAAACAAGCTACTGCATTTCGTAAATGGGCAACACAAACATTGAAAGAATACATAATCAAAGGGTTTGTTTTAAACGACGATATGTTGAAAAACGGCAGACCTTTTGGTAAAGATTATTTTAGAGAGCTTCTTGAACGCGTCCGTTCTATTCGTGCAAGCGAACGGCGTATTTGGCAGCAGATCACCGATATTTTTGCAGAGTGCAGCATTGATTATGATAAAAATTCGCCCATAACACAAGATTTTTACGCAATGATACAAAACAAGTTTCATTATGCTATCACAGGGCAGACCGCTGCTGAAATTGTTTATTCCAATGCTGACCGCCATAAGGAAAATATGGGGCTGACCACATGGAAAAACGCGCCAGACGGACGTATTTTGAAATCAGATGTTTTGGTTGCAAAAAATTATCTGAACGAGAAGCAGATTAGGCAGCTCGAGAGAACTGTTACCGGATATTTTGATTATATAGAAGATTTGATTGAACGGGAAAACACGTTTACAATGGAAGAATTTTCTGCCAGTATTAATGAATTTCTGGCGTTCCGAAGATATGATATTTTGCCAGATAAGGGACGAATCTCAGCCCGAGCCGCTAAATTAAAGGCGGAGGCAGAATACGAAGAGTTCAACAAAACTCAGAAGATTATTTCTGATTTTGACAAGCAGATAAAAAAGCTCACGAAGAAAAAATGAAAAACCGCCCGCTTCTGTTGGCGCAGAAACGAGCGGCGAAAATAGAACAGCTTACCCAA
>OHEC01000685.1_pt1 | contig 16557 bp, 25 predicted proteins | sample 1567141 | NCBI WGS metagenome assembly OHEC01 (sample SAMEA3879567, study PRJEB24766) | human gut metagenome | biome: human-associated habitat; feature: feces | place: USA | collected 1985/1987 | reverse complement strand
TTATGAGCATACAAATCGGAAAACTGTTGCCGGACGGCAGTGTCCGGCACATCAAAGCGTTCCACGAGACGCTTTCTGAAGACTTCGCGAGGAAGCTCCGGGTGTTCTATTCCAACGAAAAACGGGTGGATGCGCTGCTGTCACTCGGGGATATACATGTACTGGGTCCTTCCCCTTACGGAAGATGGGCCGGGCACGGCGACGCTGTCCACTGCTTTTCGAAAATCCGCGACGGGCGGGAACAGACGGGGCAATTCTCGGCACGCCGTGCGGACAACACCGATATTTTCAGCTGTATGGCAGACACATGCCTGTTGTTCGATAACGGCAAATGGTACGTTGTTGCCGAAGACGAGCGTAGGGAACTTCCCCTTTCCATCGGGGATACACCTTCCCATGACAGCATGGCACCGCTCACGGTGTATGTCGACAACCATGCCCGGCTCGAAAAGATAAAGACACCGCGACACTGGCAGGAACTCGAGGAGCTCGCCGAGCGGGAATCCCGCATTCTCTATCTCTATCGCGGCTGCCGCCTCGTGAAAATCATCCGTTCGTTGAACCTTAAAAAGAAACTATATGCACCACAATAATATCGTATCGGCCATAGAATGGCTGCCGGAGCACCTCTTCACGGAAGAGATCGTGGAGGCGGCCGTCCAGAGCAAGGAAATCGAGGTGTTGAGCCATATCCCGGGGCGTTTTCTCACCCCTGAACGGATAGAACGCATCATTGCGGGCAGCACGCAGAGCTGGCACAGCTTCGCGCTGCGCAACATCCCGGAGGAACATCGCTCGCAGGCCGTCTGTGACTTTGCCATGAGCAAAAGCACAGAGAATATTGCCGCTGTCCCCGAAGCGATGATTACCCGCGAAATGGCGGAGGCGGTCATCAGAAATGGACGGGGTAATTTCGACATCCTTGCCTGCATTCCCGAACGCCTCTGGGATGCCCGGCTGGCGTACTCCGCCCTGCGGCACTACATCTACGAACCTTACTACACATCTGACAGGACGACGAATGCCGTCATGAAGACGGAGCTTATCCTCGGGTATATTCCGGCTGCGGTCAAGACACGGGATTTTTATTACGGGATGCTTGATGAAACGAACATATTAAGCACGGTTACCGATACCGTCGTGCCTCCCCGTTTCAAGACAGCGGCGTACTACCTCAAGATGGCAGAGCATGACTTGTCACTCGTTCCGACAGGATTCTATTCCTATGATATTCTCCGTGCGGCCGTCTGCTCTGCGGACAGCCAGAACTATATCACCGATCCCAAATTCTTCACGCCGTTATCGGTATACATGGACGACATGCTGGCGGACCGGTTGATAAAGAACCACCCTTATATGTTCAGGGATCTGTCTAAATCGTTCCGGACCTCGAAAAGACTGCTCATCGCTATCGAAAACAGCAAGAGCGAAACGAGCTGCTACATTGATGAAGAGACGGAGAAGCACCTGCTTACGACGGAGATCTGCAAAGCGTTCGTGCGAAGAAACGGTAGTTGCCCCGAATTCCCCTCAAAAGTGTGGACGCGGAAGTTCGTCGATTACTGCATGAAACACGGAACGGAATTCCGCTGGTACAGCCAGATGCCCAAGGAGTTCCAGACCTCAAAAAATACGCGGGCAGCCTATGATTGCAGTCATCACCATATCAGTGACTTCGCCAAACATTTCATCACCCCGCAGATGGCCAAAGAGTGTTACCGTGAGACTTCATATACCAGTGCTATCCCAAAACATTTCTTCACGGAATTCTGCCGGCAGACCGGTCTTCCGGAGAAGTTCTACGGCGGGGAAACCTCGTTGTTGTCATTGAAGAATGAGCACAACGACTATACTTATTGTAAAATAGGTAACACGTATCTGGCTTTTTATCTGAAGGAACAAAACAAACCCTCTTCCGCACATTTGATGATGACCCGCTCGGATTCGAGATACTGCACGCCGGAGCCGGTGTTCGATATCCCGGTCGGGACGTTCCACCGCACGTGGCTGGAGAAAATCGTGGCAGAGAATGACCCGCGGTTCGTCAGGCCCCGTGTGGATAAATCACTGAGAGCCGTGCAGGCCATCTGCTATTACGGCGTGGAAAAGGTGAAAGACATGAAGCGCACGGAAATCTTCCGCAACACCTTCCTTGGCCAGACCATCGGCTATTGCGCCCGCCGCCGGGACCTGACGTACCACTGCGACAACTGCGAGACACTGATCGAAGGTCTGAAATACAAAATCCGGGGCATGGCCGTCCCTGCGACGCTGGCGGAGGACATGATACCTTACACGGCCGACATGCTGCACCAGCAGTTCGGTTTCTGCTATATGGGCATGACGGCGTTCGCCTCCGACTACGGTCTGGACATGGACAAGGCTTACACCGTCGTCCAAATGCGCCAGATTGTGAAGGAGAAAGGACACAAGCCGTCGCTGAGGAGTTACAAACGTGAACTGAAACGAATAAATATCATCTGACAATGAAAAAATACAGGATAGCTATCGAGGAGACCCTGCGTAGGATCGTGGAGGTCGAGGAGGAAACACCCGGACTGGCCGTCAGCCGGGCGGAAGACGAGTACAACGAGCAAAAGCACGTGCTTTCGGCCGATGATTTTATCGGTACTGACATCGCGCTTTCTGCTGACGATGAAACGGTGAAACGCGCCCTGAAAGACCGCCCCTTTACCGAATACGTGGAAAAACGTTTCGAGGAGCACAAAGAGTCCATATCCATCGAGGACAAAATCCGGCTGGGGTTCGGAAGTTTCGACAACGCCCTGTACGAGTTTAACGAACACCGTGAAGAGTCAGCACGGAAACGCCTCCAAGTTTACCTGCTGTACCGGAGCGATGCTTGGCACAGCCGTTCTTCCATGCGACTTGTCGCCCCTTTTTCCTCGTTTGGGAAGGTCATGGAATATTTACGGCGCAAGAAGGAGGAATTCCGCCTAACGGCAGAGGATCTGAAAATGTTCGAGAACAACCGTCAGACGCAAGGGCGCGACGAGAACTACCTGTGCGAATCGGGTTATCTCGACGACCTGCCGGAACGTCCGCCAAGAGGGGACGACTTCTACGACAAAGTTTTCGTCCACGGCGCCTCCGAGCTGTCTCGCCGGGAGCTGGAATCCCTGCCGGTCCCGTTCGACACCTATGATGTCACGGACGAGCAGATGGAGCGGATCGTGTGGGAAACGGAAATGGAAACCCGTGACCGTCTGAGGCTCGGAGACGATGAAGCCATCGATTTCAACAAGGACCGCCATAGCGAGGTGTGGTGGGAAGAGATGGAAAAAACGGTGGTAAGGCACGGAGTTCCGTATTACGAAGACGAGTAACGACAACGACATAACATTGTTCATCGGTTGCCATTATGATGACGGGCCGCCGCGATTTCGGTCGCGGCGGTCTTTTTTAATGAAAAGAGGTGAATATTACACCCCTTTACCGCAGATAACGCTAATCTTATAAATAAAGGACAAAAAATGGAAAAGATAAAACCGGATTTCTTCACGGCAGACGGTGAGGGAATCAAAATCATGACATTCGGGGAGTTCACCCGGCATATCCTCCGCATGGAGTGCGGGGAGAGTCTGAAAATGTACGTCGGGGCGGACCGCAAAACGGGGAAATGCTCCCTGCCGCTCTCCGTCAAAAAGGAGCTGTGGGACGACACGCCTTTCTACCTGCTCGGCGGGTACGGGCGGGAAGTCCGCACCATCAATTTCGTGGACCGTCCCGAAGAAGAGTTCAAAACCACCTGCCATGATGCCTTGGACAGCTACGATGCCGTGGAATGTGTCGGGGCCGTCGTTTCGAGGCTCAGGGCATTGAGTCCGGAGGAGTTGCACGAACGGATTACGCGAGAGATGGAAGCGGGTTATAGATACTTGTTTGTCTACCGCAGCGAGGAGGAAATGACGGCCGCTCTCGACGGCAAGGTATACGCCATCAGCGACACGGATGGCAAATTCCTCTGTGACCTGTATGAACCGGACTACATCCGCATGGAAAAGGATGGCGATATCGTGGATACCGTACCTATTCGGGACATGCGCTTTCATTCCGATTGGGCAATCGCCAACCCCACGGTTCGCGACAGGGTTCTCTCCGCCCGGATGGTGATTATATACACCCACGAAACGGTTGCTGTATGATAGAGATCGGTAAGAAGACAGAAACCCCGGAAGGCGTATTCTACGAACTGGAATACGGCGGGGAGGGAAACATCTACAAGAACGAGGACGCTTTTCTCAACCGCCCGGACGAGGTCTGCTATGTCCCCGAATACGCGGCGGAAGATCATGAGGGGTGGCATGTGCCGGAGAACCGTGACGACTGTTTCACGCATAACTCCCTGCTCGCCCTGTGCAAGGGTAATGAAGAAGTGTGCCGGGATCTGTTTTACAGTCTTGAATGGACGTACCCGAGCACCTTGCTGGATGAGTGGGACTTGCACGGCTATTTCGATGAAATCGAAGACTGGTATGACGATTAAATGGAACGAACGGTATGGAAAAATATAAAATAGTACTGACGGGGCCGACCGGAAGCAAGACCCCGAACTACATCCTGAGTTTGAGGATGCACGTGAGAGCCTATTTCTCCCAGCCCTGCGGCAAGGACGAGTTCGGGCACATGCTACACTGCATCAGCTCGTTCATCGATGATTTTTCTTTCAAGGTACGCAATACCCGCTGTCAGGGCAGCATCCTGAAAAGGACCATCCGGAACGACCGCATGGAGGTGTACAATCTGGGTGACGGGAAGGTGATACTGACCGTCTCCTTCACCCCGCTGGAAACATGAAACTAAAAATATGACAATTATGGACAAGACAACGAGAATGGAGCCGGACAAAGCCCCGGCCATGACAGACGCCGACGAGCTGCACCTGTTCGTCGTCGAGTACGCCTTTATCGACGGGCGACGGCACGAGGCCGAGCAAGCTATGCTGAAATTCATGCTCGGGTTCCTGAGACGATACGGTCGCGTATCGCTCGGCCTCACGGAAGAGGAGGAACTCGATGACAACAACTTCCCCGTCACGACAACCTTGTACGGGAAGCACGACACGCCCCGCATCAAGCTCACCGATGTTTACCTGACGGATGACGGAAAATGCATCCATGCCGACGGGATAGATGCCCAGACCGGGGAGAAACGGATGGGGTTCTACATCTACAGCGAGCAATACGCCGACATCTTCCGATTTGTCGGCCACGCATCGGAGATGAACCGACAAAAAAATAAAGAATAACCATAAAACGAAACTTCAATGGACAGTATCAAAGATTTACAGGCTGCCGTCCGCGACATCCTTGTGAACAACGGCCTCACGGAACTCTCTTTCGGGGAACCCGACGAGCTGAACGATCCCACTTACATAGTCTGGTACGACAGGCATTGTGAACCTAACGACGACCCCGTGTCGAGGGTTCTTCTTGAAGATACGGGGATTGCCGTCGAGGTCGAGGCACGTGGCTTCGGGAACACGGTAACCGTTTACGATTATGACATCAACCGTCTGGAATGGTGGGAAGGCATACGTGCCAACCTGCTGGAAGTGCTCGGACGGGACGGCAGCCGCCGCTGCCCGGTTTGCGGCAAGCCGCTCAAGGGGAAGCGACGGTATTGCGGTGACGGCTGCCGAAAGCCCGCGACACCGGAACCAACGGTAGAACAGGCGGTGAAGAAAGCGAATCGAAGCATCCGTCGCCAGACAAGCCGGACGGCTGGGAAAGGAAACGAATAGAAAGTAACTGATAAAAAGAATATTATATCGGCCAAGTATAGGCCGGTCTGTAAATGATAAGAAACAACTATGGCAACCGATGCAATTTACATAACGGTGCGTCTCGACATCGAGAACCCGACGTCGGACACTATTTCAGACGAGGAGGTGGACGACCTGATTAGCGAAATGGATTATAGCTTCAAAGAACCGGAGGGCTGTGCCCTGACGATTATAGACACGGAAATCTGCGGGCGCAATGACTAAGGTGGTGTTTCGTAAATGGAAACAGGGCGATGTAATCGCTCTCTTTCCCGACATACCGTGGAGCAGGTATGACTATACCACGACGTCATACATGCACACCGGACAGCACGGAGCGGCCGACTATGCGGGCGTGATTGCCGCCACACGACCGGCCCGCAAGGAGGAGTACCGCGACCTACTCTCCGAATTGAAAACCATCGGTTACGACGACCTGCATATCGTGCGGCGTGCAAGACCGAAATTCATAAACACTTAAAAACAAACGAATCTATGACTCGAAAACCGAATGCCGTTCCAGCCTTGCAGGAGGGAACGGCCAACACGATTATACTTGACGACGGCCGAAAGAACCGTTCAATTACCGGACATGTCGCATCGGATGACTTCGGGGGAAACGACATACTCAACTTCGACCGCCTCGCCGTCACGGACGAAGTATGCGAAGTCATCGATGTCATTACCACACCGGACACCCATCCGGAGCTGTTCCGCCGCCGCGTCAAATGCCTGATGATTTCGGGCTTGTCACAGGCTGAAGCCGAGAAAATTGTGTCTTCAACACCCCTGAAACTGGAACTCTTCTACGACATTGGCCGGGGCAGTTTTGCCATCGACGCCGAGGCGGTCGGCAATACGCCGCTGTATAATCCCTACACGGGGAAAGAAATTACTGACAAAACCTAATAATAAATATCGAATTACGAACAATGACTTTCAAGAAAGGACAACAAGTGTGGTGGGATGCCCCCATTCACGAAAAATCCGGCGAGTACGACGTGCTCGCGGTAGACCATACCCGAAATATCGTGCAAATTGGCAGCGGAGAAGAAACTTTCGAAACGCCCCCGGAGCACCTGACGCTTACCTGCCCGATATCGGAAGAGGATAGGCAGCGGCTTGACAAAACGAAACGGCATTATTGCACACTGGAAAAAGACGCGTTGGAGATGATGCGGGAAATCGTCTCCCGTTTCGACGACGGGGAGTTCTCCGTCGAGAGGTATTCCGTGCAGGTATGCGACGAGGACCATGATCCCTGTTGCGTCTATGGCTTTGCAGTGGACGACGGAGAGCTGTATGCCGAGCTGGATTATGAAAATGGAGATTTGCGCAAGGTTCCGGTCAAGGACTTGCACGCAGGGGTACTCTTCGAGGCATTCTGCATGTTGGTCAAAAACCTGTAAAACACTTCATGAAACAACTTACAACTGACGTACATGAAAGAACTGTATATCAAGAATCTCTGCATCGAGATCACGCGGCGCTGTAACATGAGCTGTGCCCATTGCATGCGGGGAGATGCCGAGGCCGTGGATATTTCCCTACGGCATATAAGCAACCTGCTGCGGCACGTCAGGCATATCCATCATTTCAACATCACGGGCGGCGAGCCGTCGCTTAACGTCCGGGCCATCCGCCATATCCTCGAACGGGTACGCGCCTACGGTATTACTGTCAATGACTTTTATATCGTAACCAACGGCTCTGCCACATCCCGTTCGGAGGAATTCATAGAAGCCTGCGCCGCACTGTACGAGTACCAGGAGGAAAAGGAACAGGACTCCGGCCACATGCTCGAAATGAGCGACGACCGCTTCCATGATCCGGCAGAGCATGCCGCCACGCTCGCGGCACTTTCCCCGTATCCCTTTTTCGGAGTCCGGGGACAGGCCGAGCGTATCTTCCTTTTCCGGGAAGGCCGCAGCACGGAGGGGTTTCCGAACCCTGTTCATGGGATTTATCTTACGGAGGAGAACTACGTTTACGGCGACCTCTGTCTCAATGCTGAAGGCATGGTTCTCTCCAACGGGGACCTGAGTTATGCCCGCCAACGGGAACATGCCCTGTGTCCCTGCGGGAAACTGATGCAATATCTCCGGATGACCTTGAAAAAGCGTCAAAAAGAAAGATTGTACGAATAAATACACAAATCAAAAAACTTATGTCAATCGTATGCAGTATCTGCGGCGGCACTGGAGTGAAATGTACCGCCGTCATCGACCCGAACACCAGACAGTTCCTCGAATTTACCCGCAACGCCTTGTCGGACGGCCGGTGCAGCCAGTGCGGCAACGTTGCCCTGACCGACCCTGACGAAGTAAAAGCCGGGCTGGACAAGCTTTGGACGGAATATACGGCGCGGCATCGTGCCGCCCCCAACTACACCTGCTGCGACATTGTCCGGCATGGTGATTACGACGGGTGTGAAAAGGCGTATATCCGCATCGGAGGCCCGTCAGACGTGGTCGAGAAGTATCCGGTCGTGGCCGTGTGCCGCGACCTCGAAGAGCTCAAATCACTTGCGCTCCCTGACCCGACGCGAGAATTTACCCTCATGGGAATTCAAGGGTTCGAGTTCCACGACGTGTTGGAAAACAAGACCTACGAGATCGGGGTGGACGACCTGAAAATTCCCGTCACGACGAAAGAGGTGCTGGACTTTTACCCGGCGGAACATCGGCTGAAAGAAACGGACATCGAACAATATGCCGCGGCTTACACGGCCCGTATCAAGGCGTACAGGGAGTATACCCGTCAGCTCGACGCCACACTCGTGCGGCGGCTTCTCGACAAAGAGCGGCTGATGAAAGTCGGCGAGAGCGACGGTTTCCGCTTGAAACTCCATTTCGACTGGTTTGTCATTTTAAAGCGGGAGAACGAAAGGATGTACGCGCCTTTCAAATACGCTGTAAATGCTTATTGTCTGGATAATATCCAAACTTTCGACCGTCGTTATGTCACGCTCGAAGATGCCTTGCTCCACTGCCTGAACGGTTTCAACGAGAACGCGAACATTCCTAACCGTTACAAGTCCATCGGGCATTACCTGTCGGGGAAATCCTGACGACGGGCAGTGTATCGACGGGTTACCGGAGGCCACGGGTGCTTTCCCCTTGACCGGAATACCGTCGGAACAAGTAACAATGTAACCAAAGAATAAAAAATATGATGAATGATTATAAAATCAAGAACATTCTCGAATCCCTGAAAGAGGAGGTCGAGAACGGGAAGGTATCCCTGCGGGAAGCTGCTGTCGAACTTCATAAAGCCGGCTGGACGAATTTCATCGACATCGACGCCACGAGGAACCTACTGAAGACCCGGAATGTAACGGGGAACGGAAATGTCCCGGGAGTTTCCGACATGATGGGAAAATACCGCGAGATGAAAGCGGCGCACCCGGATGCCCTGTACATTTTCCGAAACGGGGAATCTTGTGAATTGTATGAGGATGATGCCATCGCCGCTTCCGGCATTTTGGGCATTGCCACCGCCGAACGCGTCGACGGGCAAGGGAAAGGCGTCAAGGAACTGCGGTTTTCTTTTCGTGACCTGGACGTGTATCTCCCCAAACTGATACGCGCCGGAAACCGGGTGGCTGTCTGCGAACCGAATCAAACCGGTTCGGGCAAACGAGTTTGATAACCATTAAATAACAAATATTCAAAACCCAAAGACACATGATAAAGATAACAACGATTTTCGGCGAGGACGCCGTACGGGAATATGAAGAGAACAATGAACTGCCTTCTGAAGAATGGCTGGCGGATAACGGGGGCGTCGTGGACGAGAAAGAGTTCGAGACTGAGGCGGAGTACAATGCCTACATCGCCGGGGTAAACGATGCCGACGGATGGAGTGATTATCATATCATACGCCACCGGTCGGAAGAGGCGGACACCTCGAGAGAGGAAAATCTCTGGCTACGTCTCGGAATTAGCGTCCGGGGCAGCCGGGAGGACATCGAAAGGATTCTAAACGGGGACACCGAAACCCTTCGGAAACTGCTCGATGCCGGACGTTATGGGATTGGCGGAGAGACCTATGTCCCTGGTTCGACCGTCGAGGGGTACAACGAGGACCACGACACGGAGTTCGAGGAGGAAGACGTGGAGTTCCATTTATAATAAAACCACACCATCTGCAATAATGATAACAGTAAAAGTTCTACTCGGTAAGGATACTGTAAGCATATACAGGAAAACCGGGGATATCTCGTCGGTGGAGAGCACGGCCGAATCCGGGGGATATGTGATAACCAGACATTTCGAGACCGAAGCTGAATACAAAGCCTACGCAATGGCTGTGGAAGACCTGGACGGACATGAAGACTGGCAGATGCTGGCTCCTGCCGTTACGCCGGAAGCTCCGTTTCGCAAAGGGGAATTTGTCCGGCTGACAGACGATGCAATTAAGCGGATACGTGAAAGTTTCGGGGACGGACCGGCTGACTACAGAAAGGAAATGATTTTGGAGGTGATTGCCTGGTGCCGCTATGAAGGCACATGGATCATTGAAGTCCGAGATATCCGTGAAGACGATACTCAGGAGTTCGATGCCGTTTTTCTGCGCCCCTTGACGGCACGGGATCTCGTGGCTATTTCCGCACCCCGACACCCGCTATCCACTGCGATATATCCTATTCACATCCGATAACTTAAATGATGCATGATGGAAAATATATTCATACTGCCCGGAAACGAACAGGAACTGTTTAACCGGTATTTAGATAACAACGAATACGGCCCTCTGAAAGAACGGCTGGAACTGGTCAGGAAAGCCTTGAGCAACAAGCTTTCCCCGGATGAACGCAATAAGCACGGGCTGAACGTGGGTGTGCATGAACTGTCCATGGAACGTAAGGAACTGGAAAGAAAGATATTCCAAATGGCACTCAAATCCTTTGCAGAACGGGTTTGTGACGAGCAACGCGCTCTTTGCGAACAGGGGTTCTGGCAGGCACCGTGCGGCAAAGAGGCGGAATATATCTCCTCCGCTCCGGTTCCGGACCTTGTAACGGACGTGAAGCAGTACAAGACCATTTGCCGCTGGTGGGAGAAGCTGTCCGATACCAGGAGGCTGAAGGTAGCGGCGATGTTTGCAAACGAACTGGGACCGATATACGGGCACGACACCGAAACGCTGGAACGGATTTATAGCCGCTGGTTTCTACTCTCCTTAGATGGCAAACAACGCATCTACCATTCATGGACCACAAACGAAAAACAGACTTCACTATGCCATACAAAAGCTCGGGAATAATCATCAGCGGGACACAATATGACCGCAGGCAGAAGCTCACTCCTTTTCAGAAGGCTGAAATTTTCCACCGTTACATGACAGAAGCTGTCAGCCAGCGCCAGCTTGCCCGGGAATACGGTGTCAGCCGCAGGCTGATAACCTTCATTGTGAACCCAGAAAGCGAAGAGCGGAACAAGGAACTGCTGAGAGAGAACAAGGCAAAAGGCTTGTATAAATATGACCGGAAGAAACATACCGAAAATATACGCAACCACCGTCGTTACAAACAGAGATTATTTCAAGAAGGTAAAATCATACTAAAAGATGGATAGACAATGAGAATACAGGAGAAACAAAAAGCGTTGGAACAGGAAGTTATAGCCAACCTGTGTGCGATACCGAAAATGCCGGAAAATATGTTGCCCCATACGGTATATGTCGAGGAGGAAGGGGAAGACGGGTATGGGCACGGGATACCGGTATACACCATGTACCGGTTGGAGGAGATACGCACGGACGGAAGCTGCACGCTTTACAACGCGGAAAGCCGGGAGCGTTTCACCTGCCGCCACCTGCATGAGATTAACATGGACTGGCTGGTGACAGTCTGGGAACGTTATCTGGAACTCTGTGTCGAGCAGGATATCTGGAAAGGGAATGCCGTTGCATTCCTGAAAGACCGTACCGGCAAACCGGAAGAGGAAATCATTTCATTCGTGGAAACCTCGTAGGACAAATGCCAGGCTTATACAGACAACCTCAAGGCGTTTCTTGGGGAAGATAAAGACCGGGAAATATGGATATTCTCTTTCCCGCTGGACGAATTTGAACGTGACGTTCCGGCCGGGAAAATCATCGTTGATTACGAAAATAACCCCGCAACGCGGGTTGAGAAGATGATACCGCTGGAATTTACGGCCAACATCAATGATGAATGTTTTGATGACCGGAACAATTGGGTAAGAGCCATTGAACTTCCCAAGCAGGAATAATAAACTATTTGAATCAATAAATATGATTACAAAAGAAAACATTGGCAACGAGACCTTTGAGTCTATGACCATCAATGACACGCCTGCATTGTTTACGGATATGCGGATTGACCGGAATGCCGTTCCGGAGGGACTGTACGCATACGATATCCGGGAGTCGGATGACGGGGACCGTCTGGCGACCATCGAACCGACGGTGATGGTAAATCATGGCGGAACCATCCTGACCAGGAAAGAGTTTATCACGGAAAAGGACGGCTATGTACAGATTGACGAATACGGTTTCGAGGACTCCATGACACTGGAAGAGTGGCTTGAGGAAAACAATTAAATGTATAAAGGATATGGATATTAAGGAACTGACAGAAAGGTATCGGGATCGTTTCGATGCCCATTACCTGCAAGACGATAACGGAACCGGCAGAAAAGGTCGGAAACGGAAAAAGGAAGTTGAGACCCCGAATTTTCTCAAGGATGTCATCCGGCCGATCCTGGACACTTTGCCGGACTTGTTGCCGGAGTACGGGTTCACCAAAACTACGGATGATTACGCCATGTACGGCGAGTATTACCGTATCAAGGCGGGTATCGTCCTCGTGGGAGGTTTTTCCATCGATGAGGATTTTAACCTGTACTTCACGCCATTGTTCCATGGCAAAGCCTGCGGTAAGAGTCAAAAAATCGACAGCATCGGACAACTCGTTGAAATCATCCGCGAACAATTTGAAAGAAGGGAGGTGAAGATGAAAGGATAGTTTCATGCAATAGACATGGGTCGTTCCGTAATTTATTGTATATTTGTCAGATGAAGAAAGTCTGTATATGTATTTCGGACGAAAGCCCGGCAGTTGAACGGATTACAGGCACTTTCATGTTTGGCTGACATCAAACCTAATATATCTATTTGATATGAAAAAGGAAGAGATTATTCGCCGCTGTTACGGCGGCATGAAGGAAAGGCATGGCGTGGAAACCATCATCCTTTTCCATGTCGGAGATTCATTCGAGGCGTATTTTGATGATGCCGAAACGATTACCCGGATCACGGAAGTGCCCCGGTTCAAGATGACGGCGGCGGGTATACCTGCCATCAGGATTTCCGACGCCGCCTTGGAAGAATGTAGAAACCGGTTGCTGGATGCAGGATGCAAGGTATGCGTGTCCGAGGTCCGGGGGGTATCCGGCCGCCACATTCTCAAAATCAATGAAACAAATACGGAAACGGGCCGATGAATTGGTATTGATAGCGGCAGCAATAGGTCCTTGGACACTGTTGGTGGTAGCGGTATTAATCATCGGAACGCTGAAATGCTGTCTGACCACGGACTCGGACAGCATTGACGAAAGTATCAACAAATCACCGGGGATAGTCGCGCATGTCATGGTACTGGACAGTACGGATAATGGTTTTCGGGTGGTTTATGCGACGGCTGAGCCGGTAACGGATGAAAGGTTTGCCGAGATATGCGACAGGCCGGGTATTCTGGAGGGGTTCGAGAACCTGAAACGGAAAGCTCCCGAACACTTTGGCGGCAACCTGCTGGAAACCGACATCTGTGACTTCGCGTTGTACGCCTACCGGTTTCCTATCGATAAGGACGTACGGATACACAATATCTTTGTCGCCGGTAAAGAGAAAATGGACTTCTATGTCCGGAACAACCCGGACCTGCCCGGGTGCGCTACATGGATGCACCACGGTACGGAACAAGGGAACCAATATCTGAATGCTGACGATATAAATCACTGTATACCCAACGGAAGGCGGATTTACCGTTATTGGAAATGCCGTTATCTACTGCAAACTTCTGATACTGACGAGCGTTTCAGTCATTTTACAGAGGAGGAAAGGCTGTACTGAATGCAGCCTTTTCTCTATATATATTACACATAACCATCTGAAAATTAATAACTAAAACGTTTTGTTGGCGTGAAAAATTGGCATATATTTGTATGGAAAAGTGACCCATTGAAAACAGATTGTCAATTGAAAGCAATAGATTGAATATGAAAGAACAGTAATATGACATCGGAAAAATCGCAACTGAAGTTTGCGAGATCGGAAGAGACGGGCGAACTGATAGGGTTCGTTTCGCGCCATTCCAAGACACGTAAATTGATGGGAGTCCGTGAAGACTCAAGATTTGGCAAGCAGATTTGTGTCCTTTCGGAAGACCTGAAAGGAACTCTCGAGCCAAACATACTATACTCGGTAGAGTTGAAACCCATGCACAAAGCCAACGGGTATGTAGTCGTTGCCGCTACCCCCGTGTTATTTCAGGCGCATGTGGAAACAGTGATCGTCCCGAAGACATTGTATCAAGTAACTGTGACGTTCGGCAACAAAAAGATTTTCTTCGACCCGAAAGACGGCAAGAGCGTAATGAGCCGCACAATAGACGGTGTGCTGGAAATCCTCAAGGGACGCAAGGATATCAAGTACAAGGAAGGTGTCATCACCGACTATCTGAATCAGGCGCGTGCTCTGGTACGACGTATGGAATCCGACGGGTTCATCTATACGGGAGACAGACATCAGGGAGGAATTCAATGAAAGAAAAACCGGTCGTGGGTATTGCGACCGACGGTGCCCATTCTGCAAAAGAGAGGTTGACACGCTTCCGGGCTGTCGACCTCTCTTCAGGAAAAGAACTCTTTTCCAAAGCTATCGGTAACTGGACGAACAATATCGGGGAGTTTCTCGGCATTGTCGAGGCGGTCAGATATGTCATGGAACATCCGGAAAGTCCGCGAACAATCTACTCGGACAGCATTACAGCCATCACGTGGTATTGTAACAAACAGACAGCCTCTTCACGCAGATGCCCGGCATTGCAGAAAGCGGAGATATTCCTCAAAGTGATGGAGGCAAGAATCAAGGACATCGAAGTGCTGCACTGGGACAACCGCCTGTGGGGTGAGATTCCTGCCGACTTCGGAAACAAATAACAACATCAATATGGCAAAATTAAAATCACAGTCACAGAAATATGTTGAGCTGAAGGAGGAAGACTACCTGCTGCTCATCGAGAATACCATCAAGATGGAAGCCCTGAAGATTGCCGGTATCGAAAAGATGCCCATATACAAGGCTATGGAACATATCCTTGAACACGAGCACATCGACCTGCTCGTCAAACCCGTTTCAAGGAGATATTCTTGATTTTTTTAGGTGGACAATAATACACCCCACAAGCAAAATCAATGCTTATCAGTACCAAATGATAGTATATAATAACAATTAATGTAAATCAATGCAAATCAGATGATTAAGAAAGTGGCGCATGTACGGAATTATCTATACCATACATGCGCCACTTTGCTCTATACACTTTTTGATTTCCTTGATTGATAAAAGAAGGTTCTTTTCCAGTGTTTTACAATCCGACTTTTTTATATACTTTTGTCTTCAGTATCAGTTGGTTATTGAAACCCTCTATGTATGCTTATAAGTAGAGATTAGCTTTTTTAAGCGAAACTAACTACTGGTTATCAATCAATTATCAAACAAAAAAAGTTTGCCTTCTTGGCGCTCTGTTTTTTATTTCTTCCATTTTTTATGAAATCCGCAGTGGCTGCATGTCAACTCGTAAGTGTTGTTTTGGACGGAGAGGAGATGCAATGAAATATTATGGCACTTGGAGCAGCGCAGTGTCGATAATAACAGTTCATATTGCCTGAACAGGAGGATATTAATGCTGCTCACGGCGATGCATGACAATCCGAACCAAGGATTCTGGCAGGCAAATGCAAAAAATAATCCGCCTGCCATTATCAAAGAAAGTACAGTCAGTCCGGATAGGCGGATGATCCTGTTCTGCATGTGTTTCGAGAACCAGAGCGGCAGTGTGGCGCAAATACTGACTGTTGCAGGGACGAAACTGATGCAGATTAGCAGTAGATAGCTATTCATAATATCAGTCAGCCGGTCCCTCGGCGTATGTAAGTGGGGATAGTGGGATTGTATCATAAAAAAACGTGGGACAAAACTCATATATTTGCTTTTCGAGGTCTTAGGAAACCATGTAGTACAAATATAGAATGAAGCCCACGTTGGAAACGTGAGCGTCAAACTTCATTCCTCGTACTACTTCAGAAAGTTCCTAAGTTTCGAAAAGCAAGGTATAAAGCTAACGCTTTTTATATGTATGCCCTGCTTTTTTTGAATGCAAGGGCGTAATAATCTGAATTAGAGATCTTCTGTTGTTAATTCATAGGCAGTGCGATTTAAAATTCGTCACTACAAATATATATAAAAAATCGGAATAGCCGAAATCGAAGCCGATCTCCGGCATCGCATGGAAATTTGATTATCTTTGCTGCAACACCTGAAATTGAAAAAATGCTCGAAATTCCCGAATCTTACTCGTTTGCACGGCAAGCTGCCGATATGCTCTCCGGCCGCACGGTCACGGATGTATTCAATGCCACCCACCCCCACAAATTTACTTGGTACTTGGGAGATCCGGCCGATTACCGGGCACGACTCGTCGGTAAAACGGTTCGTGCCGCCGAAGGGCACGGAGCATTCAT
>OHEC01000672.1_pt1 | contig 16695 bp, 16 predicted proteins | sample 1567141 | NCBI WGS metagenome assembly OHEC01 (sample SAMEA3879567, study PRJEB24766) | human gut metagenome | biome: human-associated habitat; feature: feces | place: USA | collected 1985/1987 | reverse complement strand
GTTATGGCGGCGTCAGTGTTCAGCGGCTGCCAGCCGAGCACGCCCGGAGGAGCCTCCTCAGAGGCCCCCTCCAATGCAGAAAGCGCAAGCAGTACCGAGTCCTCTGCAGAACCTGCTGGCGATGGCCAAACTCTTACGATTTGGTGCTGGGATGCGGCGCTGAATGTAGCCGCAATTAAACTGGCATCTGAAAATTATCAGAAGGATAATCCGGATGTTAATTTCAACATTATGGAAATTGCTTCTTCCGACGTGCGCACAAAGCTGACTACCGCTTTAGCCAGCGGGGCGATGGACTCTCTTCCCAATATCACGTTGATGGAGGATTATGCCGCTTATACCTATTTGTCCAAATATCACACTGTGTTTGCGGATCTGACCGATATTATTCCCTACGACGATTTTGCGCCGTACAAGGTAGCGGCCTGTTCTTATGACGGCAAGACTTACGGCGTTCCTTTTGATTCCGGCGTCGCGGCGTTTTTCTATCGCTCCGATGTGTTTGAAGAGTGCGGGATTAAAGAAGAAGATTTGCAGGATTTAACCCTGGATCAGCTTTTGGAATACGGCAAGCAGATTAAAGAGCAGACTGGAAAAAATCTGATTTCTTTTGATATCACTTGGGTCGGCGATATTATCCAGCCTTATATGCAGGGCTCCGGACGTTATCTGATCGATGAGAACGGCGAGCCTGATATCATTGATAATCCGGCGTTGAAAGAGGTTTTAGAATTTTTAAAAGCTACTATAGATAACGATATTGCGTCTGTTGTAGATGTTTGGGGCGATATGCCCGCGCGTTTGAACGACGGCTCTACCGTGGCTGCGATCAATGCCGCTTGGTATCTGTCCAGCTTAAAGGCGGCTGAAGACCAGAAGGGCCTTTGGAGTATGGCGCCCGCGCCTCGCATCACTAGTGTGGAGGGAGCTGTCCACGCATCTAATAACGGGGGAAGCAGCTGGTATGTATTTGACAACATGGATGGAACGGAAGAATCTATTAACTTCTTAAAAGCAAGCCTGGTAGATAACAGTGACGAATTCTATTCCAGCATTCTTGTGAATCAGGGAGTTATCGGCACTTATCTGCCCGCCCAGCAGATTGACGCTTATGACGAGGGCGACGAATATTTTGGCGGACAGAAGATTTACAGTGATTTCCGCGAATGGATTCCGGAGATTCCCGCTGTTAATTATGGCGAGTATACTGCCCAGACCAGAGATGTTATTTCCGCTGTTGCGCCTGAATATCTGAACGGCAGCCTGTCTATTGAGGATGCTTTAGCGCAAATAGACAGTCAGATTCGCTCGCAGATGCAGTAATCACAATTATTTGCTCACGGAATATGCTAAGGCGTTTCGTTTGAGCCCCGATTCATCGAGATCAGGGCTGTGCTTCAGAATTTAAAATTCTGAAGCACAGCCTACACAAGGGGAAAGACTATGAAAAATAAAAATGGAAAGAGTCCTTCAAAACAATACGCTGTTGCGGGCTGGGTGTTTATCGTTCCGTTTATCATCATGTTCGCAATATTTATGATTTATCCTATTTTTGATTCCTTTTATATGACATTTTTTAAGATCGATGGATTTGAGACTTCTTTTGTAGGGTTAAACAATTATAAAAGACTGTTTACGGATTCACTGGTATGGAAAAGTTTAGGGAATACTTTCTTATATACCATTGTGCAGGTACCTGTCATGCTTCTTTTGGCTATGATTCTGTCCACACTGGTTAATTCCCATTGGCTTAAACTCAGGGGAGGTTTCCGTACAGCGTTGTTTTTGCCTTGCGTTATTTCCTTGGTCTCTTATTCGCTGATTTTTAGAATGATGTTTTCCAATGATGGAATTATTAATCAGGCGTTGATTTCTTTGGGACTTACCAGTGAGCCGATCGGATGGCTTCAGACTGCCGGGCCGGCCAGAGTTCTTATTATCATTGCTTTAATTTGGCGATGGACTGGTTATAATATGATGTTTTTCTTGTCTTACTTACAGAATATTGATCAGGCAACTATGGAAGCTGCTGAAGTAGACGGCGCTAATGCGTTTCAAAAATTCATCCGTATTACATTTCCGCAAATGAAGCCTATCTTTTTATTCTGTGCCATAATGACAACAATCGGAACATTGCAGGTGTTTGATGAGACCTTTAATATTACAAAGGGGAATCCAAATTACTCTACAATTTCGATCTCGCATTATATTTACAACAAATCCTTCGTCAGTACTCCTGATTTTTCCTACTCCGCTACAATCTCCTACTTGGTAGTAATAATTCTGGTAATTCTTTCTATCATAGAATTCCGGGTTATGAAGGAGGATAACACATGAACGCGAAAAAGACTGATATGAAAAAGGTTATCCGGAATAAATCGGGAAGATTGGTGTGTTACCTGTTTCTGATTGCCGCAGTATTTACCAGCTTGTTTCCTTTTTATTGGATGATTGTGTGTTCTACCAATTCAAACCCGGATATTTTGCAAAAAAGACTGACATTTGGCACGTACTTCGTGGAGAATTTCAAAAATCTTGTGAATAACGTTACCATTGCCCAAGGTTTTTGGAATTCTCTGATTACTTCGTTTTGTGGCTGTTTATTAATGCTCATCGTATGCTCTATGGCCGGATACGGCTTTGCCAAATATAAATCACCGGGAAAAGAGCGGGTTTATAAGATTTTAATGGTGTCCATGATGATCCCGTTTTCTTCTATTATGATCCCACTGTTTCGCATGATGTCGTCAATGAAATTGATCAACTCCTTAGTAGCGCTGGTGATTCCCAGCATAGCGTCGGTATTTCTGACGTTTTTCTTCCGCCAGAATTTTTCGGGATTCCCTTATGAAACGCTGGAGGCGGCTCGAATCGACGGAGCCAATGAGTATAGGATATTTTTCAATATTGTTGTGCCGTCCATGAAGTCTACCTATGCCGCAGGCGCGATTTGGGCGTTTATGCGTATCTGGAACGACTTTTTATGGCCTTTGCTGGTAATCCAGACGCCTCCAAAGCAGACGCTGCCTTTGATTATTTCAGGAATGAACGCCGCTTATTATATTGACTATGGGCCGATTATGGTTGCTATTCTAATCGCTACGCTGCCCTTAATCGTAATCTTTTTAACCTTGCAGGAGCAATTCGTTTCTGGTATTGTTGGCGCCAGTAAATAAAAAGAGAGAAAAGACGGAAACAAGCTGACCGTCTTTTCTCTCTTTGCGATAAAATGGCTGTGGTCCATAGAATAGCGGCATTGGCTTTCGGTTTTCTGCCTACCGGTCAGGAAGAAAATATATTTGTAAGTTGCGTCCCTTTTCTATTTCTTCCCAGTGCTCTCGGTAATAACGGGGGGTAACATGCATAAACTCCTTAAATAACCGAGTAAAATAATTTTGGTCGTTAAGCCCTACTTCCAAAGAAATTTCAGAAATGTTTTTTGTGCTATTACGGAGCAGATAACACGCGAAAGAAATCCGTTTTTTTTGAATGCTTTTAAATAAAGACATTTGCGTTCTTTCTTTGTAAATTGTACTCAAATAAGTCGGGGAAAGATTTACCTGCTGCGCTATTTTTTCCAGGGTTAAATGTTCCGCTAAGTGCTGGTTTAGATAATCGTCGGTCCTTTTTACTATGGAGTTATCATTTAATAAAATGTGGATATGATTAATAATGTAATATTCGCACAACTGAAAAATAACGGAAAAATCCATAAGGCTTGGTTCGGGAAGAATACAAAGCTGCTCAAAAGCCTGCTTCATTTTTCGATAATCCATTTTGTGCTCATTGCACGTGGACTCTAGGGCTTGATAACCTGCATCTAAAGGCGCTTCCGTTAAAAATTGTCCTACAAAAAACACGCCTAAGCTCTGATCGTTTTTTACAACCGGAAAGACAAATTCGGTAATTCCCATGTGGCATTTATAGCAAAGGGGCCTGAGGGAGGACATTGCTATTTCCATTCCCCGATGGTCACAGACGCTGCATTTAGCGCTTAACTTCCGGTTAGAATGAACCAAAGTACAAAAAGGCGTATTAAAAGAAACGCTGTCTACGATCCATTCATAAGAGGAAGTACAAAATTTAAAGGAGAGATTTGGGTATAAATGTGAGATGGAATCCAAAATCTCTTGTATGGTAAGCATGGGTTCATTGCTCAAGGCGATCCTCTCCTTATCGAATAGACCTAGCGATTAAGTGTAAAATAGATAGATATCTTAGAGATCTTCGACCTATCAATTTATTCGGCATTGGTACGCTTTATAAAACACTGGACAAACCAATTATATCGAAAATAAGCTATTTGTCAAACTGCAATCCTACCGGAAAGTCATTCCCCTTTCCCGAGAATAATGAGAGATCACGCCAGTTATGAAATCTAGGGCGTCGTGTTGACGGCTTTTAAGGGCTTTGCGGGCAGCGCCTGAAAAAAGTTGCTTGCAAAAAGCAAGAAAGGGCTTTGAAAATGAAAAAACAATGGGCAGCGGTTGTTTTGGCGGGCGGCGCCGGAAGACGGTTAGGCGGTAGGGATAAAACAAAACTGGCGTATCATGAGCAGGAATCCTTTTTGGAGCATATTTTAAAGGAATTACAGGACTTTTCTCCAATCTATTTATCCGGTTATCCAGGCCAATGCCCTCAGGGAGTATGGCCTATTGCTGATAAACTCTCCGGAATGGGACCGATGGTAGGGCTTTGGTCCGTGTTTTCGACCTGCGGGGAGGACACCCTGTTGTCGGTCCCTTGCGATATGCCCTATTTCTCCAGGGAATTGGCGAATTGGCTTGCAACCGTTGCCGCATCTTTGAAGGCGGATTGCCTGGTTTGCCGGGACAACGTTGGCAGGATACATCCTCTGTGTGGAGTTTACCGGCGCTCCTGTGTCCCCCATATGGAGACGTGTATTCGTGATGGTAAACTTTCTATGAGAGAATTGCTGTCGAGAACAGAAACAATCCTATTAGAGCCGCAGAAACATGGTTTCCCGGATTATTTATTTATGAATATTAACACGGTAGAGGATCTGCGGTTATTTTATGCCCATGATCCCAGAAATCCGTAATGCTGCTTGAGTGTTCGGGAAACATATAATGAAACAGCAGACTTAAGTTTTTGAGTGAAATGAAATCGCAGGTTTTTATGCGGATGCCGCTGAAGCTTTATTCTTGTTGGGGGTGTTGACCATGAAAATCATTGAAACCCGCAGCGCTGTAGGACATGTACTGGCTCACGATCTTACTCAAATTATACCAGGTGAAACAAAGGGCGCAAGATTCAAAAAAGGGCATATCGTTACAAAAGAAGATATTCCGGTTTTGCTGTCTATGGGGAAACAGCACCTTTTTGTATGGGAACAATGCAGCGGTTTTCTTCATGAGAACGAAGCGGCCCAGCGGTTGGCGGCCTTATGTCAAAATAAAGATATTATCATGAACCAGGTTTCAGAGGGGAAAATTGAGTTGTTCGCCTCGTGCGACGGATTATTCCAAGTTGATGTTGAACGGCTGAATACCATCAACAGCATAGACAACATCATCATTGCTACCAGGCACACCAATACAGCGGTAAAAAAAGGCGATAAATTAGCGGGGGTCCGCGTTGTTCCGTTAGTGATTGAAGAAAAGACTATTGAACAAGCGGAGCACCTTGTCCCAAAGAAACCCTTGCTGTCACTTTCCTCATGGAAAAGAAAAACGTGCGGCCTAATTATTACGGGGTCAGAGGTCGCGCAAGGGCTAGTCAAGGATGCGTTTGCTCCCGTGCTCGAAGAAAAACTGTCCGACTACGGAATGCGAATTGCGGAGCGGTGTTTCCCGGGTGACGATCAGCAGGCAATTGCAAAAGCGGCTGTAGGCTATTGGAAAAAGGGCTTGGATATGGTGATCTGCACAGGCGGAATAAGTGTGGATCCGGATGACAAAACCCCTGGCGCTATCAGAAAAACCGGAGCTTCGGTTATCAGCTATGGCGCGCCGGTTCTTCCGGGAGCCATGTTCCTGCTGGCGTATTTTGATGACGGCACGCCGATTGTTGGGTTACCGGGCTGTGCTATGTATGCTAAGGCTACTGTTTTTGATTTGGTGCTGCCCCGGCTTTTGTGTGACAAATTGGTGCGGAAAAGGGATCTTGCTGTTTTAGGGCATGGCGGACTTTGCCTGGGATGTGAGACCTGCGGCTTCCCAAACTGTTCGTTCGGGAAAGGAGGGTAAAATATGCTGATCAATATTACCCTGGAAAAAGCTGTTGCTATGATTATCAAAAGAATAAAACCCCTTGGAAACGAGTGGGTTAAGGCGGAAAATGCTTTAGGGCGTACCTTGGCGCAAGATGTGATAGCGCCTATGGACCATCCACCTTTTGACCGTTCTCCCCTTGACGGCTACGCCCTACGCTCTCAGGATCTTTTATCGGCAGATAAAAATCACGGCGTAACTTTAAAAGTAATCGATACGGTTTACGCGGGAGATGTTGCGAAAACGCCCGTAGAGCCGGGGAAAACGGTGCGTGTGGCAACGGGCGCAATGCTTCCTGCGGGCTGCGACTGTGTTTTGAGAAAAGAGGACAGCGACGAGGGGTTCCCCTTGGTTTCCTGTTTCCGTTCGTTAAAGGCTTGGGAAAACTATATTTACAAAGGCGAGGATTATCTCAAAGGAAGTCGCTTGCTGCCCAAGGGGACACGGCTTAACAGCGCCTGTTTAGGGGTTTTGGCAAGCGCGGGAATTTTCGAACTCTGTGTCCGAAGGCGTCCTAATGTAGGGGTGCTGTGTACCGGGGACGAGGTAGTAAGCGTGGGGGCATATCCGCTACCGCCTGGAAAAATCTATAATTCTAATCTGCGGTTGCTCCTTTCGCGATTGCAGGAGCTGGGCGTTTGGAATATAGTAGGGGAACAGGTGGGTGATAGCGGCGAAGCTATCTGCGATTCCATAGAGCGGTTGGCGCAAAGCTGTGATTTACTGGTTACAACCGGAGGCGTGTCGGTGGGGGATAAGGATCTGCTGCTGAAGGCTCTGTCAAAATTAGAAGCCGAAACCGTCTTCCGGCGAATCAAAATGAAACCGGGAAGCCCGGCTGTTTTTTCTGTATACAGGAACAAACCTGTTTTATCGCTCTCCGGAAATCCATTTGCGGCTGCGGCTACCTTTGAATTGCTGGTGCGTCCGGCGATTCAGGCTCTTGCACAGGAAAATCACTTTGCAATGAAGTCTAAAGCGGTATACTTGGAGAATGATTTTTCTAAAAGCAGTCCGCAGCGCCGCCTGATTCGTGGCATGCTGGAAAAAGACCGGGTATGGCTTCCGGGAGGACATTCTTCCGGAGTACTGTCATCCTTTGCGTGCTGTAACTGTTTTGTGGATATCCCAGCGGGCTCGGACTGCCTTAAAGCGGGAGAAAGGGTAACGGTATTGTTGCTATAGAGTAGTTGTGATTCATTTCAAGGAGGATATGATGGGGCCGAAATTAAATCACTTTGACGAAAAGGGAAACGCTGTTATGGTAGATGTTTCAGGAAAAGAAGCGACCGACCGCACTGCGCTGGCGAGAGGAAAAATCAGGGTTTCCCCACAGGTGCTTTCGGCGATTCTTGACCATGCCGTTGGGAAGGGGGATGTGTTAGGAGTCGCTAGAATTGCCGGGATTATGGCGGTGAAGCGTACCTGGGAAATCATTCCGCTGTGTCATCCGCTGATGGTGAGCAAGTTTGACCTGAATTTTATTATACCAGAGGATGAAAACTCTGTGGTGGCGGAATGTTCCGTTGGCTTTTACGGCAGAACGGGGGTGGAAATGGAGGCACTTACCGGAGTTGCCGCAGCGCTGCTTACAATCTATGATATGTGCAAAGGCTTCGGGAAAGAGATGGAAATATCCGACATCCATTTGGTTCATAAGGAAGGCGGCAAGTCAGGGGTGTATCATAATGAAAGATAGGCCGGCGGTAGTGGCGGTTTCAGGAGTGAAAAATTCTGGGAAAACAACGTTAATCACCGAAATGCTTCCTTATTTGACCGAGAAAGGGCTTCGTGTGGCCGTCATTAAGCACGATGGGCATTCTTTTGAGCCGGATCCCGTTTGTACGGATACAGGACGCTACTTAGCAGGCGGAGCTTGCGGGAGCGTGATTTATGACCAAGAAAAATTCCAGGTTATTAAAGAGCAGTCAATAGCAGTAGAAAATCTAATTGACCAGTTCTCCGACGCGGACCTCATTTTAATAGAGGGCTTGAAGTTTTCAGCTTGGCCTAAATTAGAAGTAGTACGTTCGGATAACTCTTGTTGCCCTGTGTGCGATCCCGCTACTCTTCTGGCTTTAGTGACGGATCTTCCCATAGAATATTTTGGTGTAAAAACGATCTCTCTCGGCGACGCAGAAGCGGCCGCCCGGCTATTGCTGAGATATATGGAGGAGGAATTTCCTGTTGATTGATCAGTTTGGACGAAATATTAACTATTTAAGAATATCGGTGACGGACAGATGTAATCTTCGGTGCGGTTACTGTATTCCGCCTGGTCAAACGGGCTTACTCCCTCCTAAGGATATACTTACCAATCGCCAATTGTTAAGGCTTGTAAGCCTGTTTGCGGAAGCCGGGATCAATAGGATTAGACTGACAGGGGGAGAGCCTCTTCTGCGTGAGGATTTACCGAAACTTATTAAAAGCATAAAAAACATAAAAGGAATTGATAACGTATCGATCACCACCAACGGCTTGTTGTTATACCGCCGGCTGCCAGACTTGCTTCATGCGGGGGTGGATGGTATCAATCTCAGCCTTGATACCCTTGACACGCGGCAATACGCGAAATTAACGGGCAGCGACACGTTGCTGCAGGTAATCAAAGGATTAAACATGGCCTTAAATCTTTCGGCGACAGAAATGAAATTGAACTGTGTGATCCAGGAAGATAATGTCTCACAAATTGTTCCTTTGGCCCAATTGGCCCGGGATGATAGGATTGCGGTAAGGTTTATTGAACTGATGCCGTTTGGGCCGGGACAAAAATTGAAATTCATTTCAAATGATATGGTGCTGACTCAGCTAGAGCAGGCGTTCGGCCCTGCACAGCCTATTGCGGAAGAATTGGCTGGGGGTCCGGCCGAATATGTGATGTTTCGCGGCTTTTGCGGTAAAGTGGGGTTTATCAGCGCGGTATCCCGGCCATTTTGTTTCCAATGCAACCGAATCCGTATTACCGCCAATGGCCTTTTGAAGCCATGTCTGCAATACCAGTCAGGAAAAGATTTGAAGGCCTTAATGGATTCTGGGGCGGATGATGATTTGCTCCGTACTGCTATTGAGGAAACCATCAAATTAAAACCGAAAGGCCATCATTTTGGTAAGGAAGCAAGTACAAAGGATGAGCGGCTCTATATGAATCAAATTGGGGGATAGGTTTATGGGAAAAGTTGTTGCGGTTTGTGTCAGCAAAGAAAAAGGCACCCGCAAAATAAACGTAGGCGCAGCTAAGCTTCTGAGAGACTGGGGAATTGAGAATGACGCCCATGGAGGGCGGTGGCATAGGCAGGTTTCTCTTTTGTCCTTTGAAAAGACAGAAGAATTCCGCCAAAAAGGCGCGGAGATTCCTTACGGCGCGTTTGGAGAGAATTTATTAGTAGCTGGCTATGACTTCAAAAGCTATCCCCTGGGCACTAAGTTCCAGTGCAACGATGTGGTTTTGGAACTTACCCAGATCGGAAAGGAGTGTCACAACCACTGCGAGATTTATAAAACTATGGGGGAGTGTATTATGCCCAAAGAGGGGGTGTTTGCCAGAGTAATTCACGGGGGCTTTATCTCCTCGGGAGATGAATTATGTTTGTTAAAGGAGTAATGTTATGCGGGTTGGGATTATTACGCTCAGCGATTCAGCTTTTCTGGGACAAAGAGAAGATGAAAGCGGCACAGTTATTGAAAAAATTATGCGGGAGTCAAAATACCAAGTGGTGCATAGATCGGTGCTGCCGGACAGCCGGCGGAAGATTTCTGAGGCGCTTAAGGAACTATGCGACAGCAGACAGCTGGATCTTATCATTACTACTGGAGGGACAGGCCTCTCCCCTTCGGATCAAACCCCAGAAGCGACTATGGATATCTTGGAGCGGATAGTGCCGGGGATTTCTGAGGCGCTGCGTTGGAATTCTATGAGGTTCACACCGAGAGCTATGCTCAGTAGGGGAGTTGCGGGAATCCGGAAAAATACGCTGGTTGTTAATCTGCCGGGAAGCCCCAAAGCGGTTGAGGAATGCTTGCGCTTTTTACTCCCGGCACTTTCCCACGGCTTGGAGGTTTTGAAAGGAAATGTAAAGGACTGCGCGAAAGATAGATAAAGAATTTCAGAGCATACTGCATATGCCAGCGCTTTTTTGGCGCGCTGACGCGTATGGCTAAACAAATATTTCAAGGCAACATACTTCGAGCCTGACCGGCCTAAGGGGAACTATGGCGGCTGGCCGGGGCATATCTGGAAACGGATATACCTACCGTTTTGTAAAGGAGTAATACTATGAAAAAACTGTTAAAAACTTTTGCTCTGCTGTTGGCGGCTCTTTGTTTTGGTGGATGTGCGGCTGGAAGCGAAGCTCCAGGTAATAATCCATCGGAGCCTATCCGACAGGAGTCAGAGAGGATTGAGATAACTGTTTTCGCGGCTGCTTCTATGGAGGCGGCAATGACCAAAATAGCGGAGCTATATAAGCAGGACGTCCCGAATGTAGACCTGGTATTTACCTTTGATTCTTCCGGGACGCTGAAAACACAGATTCAAGAAGGAGCGGTCTGCGACCTTTTTATTTCCGCCGCGCAAAAACAAATGAATCAATTGGATGCGGCGGATACTACCGGAACTAATCATGAAAATTTAGACTTTGTACGTTCCGAAACCAGAATAGATTTATTAGAGAATAAAGTGGTGCTTGCGGTCTCGGAAAAAAATGCAGGGAAGATCAAAAGCTTCCAGGACTTAGGGGAGGCGGAACTATTGTGCTTGGGCAATGGAGATGTCCCGGTAGGGTCTTACTCTGTAGAAATCCTGAGAAATCTGGGGATTGATCTTCAAAAGCTAGAAGCGGACGGCTCGGTTACCTATGCGTCCAACGTTTCGGAGGTTGCCACCCAAGTTAAGGAGGGGATGGTGGATTGCGGCATTATTTACGCTACGGATGCCGCCACATATCAATTAAAGGTTGTAGACCAGGCTAATGAGCAGATGTGTGGCCGTGTGATTTATCCTGCCGCTGTAATGAAAAGTGGGACGCAGTCATCGCTGGAAGCGGCTCAGGCATTCCTCGACTATATACATACCAATGAGAACGCGGTTAAAATATTGGAAGACATAGGTTTTACCGTGCTCAAATGATATGAGCGTGTTTGTGCGATTGAGTGTATAGGGGAAAGGAAGATTGAGTTGGATTGGTATCCTTTGCTGAACTCTCTGCGCATCGCGGCAATATCCACAGTTCTTGTGTTCTTCCTCGGAATTTTAACAGCCTGTTATGTTGCAAAACTTCCCAGAGTGGTGAAAGGAATTCTGGATGTATTATTTATGCTGCCTCTGGTTCTTCCTCCAACTGTAGTGGGATATTTTCTCCTTCGAGCGGTGGGCCCGCAAAGGCCATTGGGCTGTTGGCTTTTGGAGGCGTTCGGGCTAAGACTGACGATGGTCTGGTATTCCGCGGTCCTTGCCGCTTCAGTAGTAGCTTTTCCAATGATGTATCGAACCGCGCGGGGAGCCTTTGAAAATTTTGACCGTTCGCTGGTTTACGCGGCACAAACCCTCAGCAAAACAAATACATGGATTTTTTGGAAAATACAGATGCCATGCTGTAAGCAGGGGCTTGTGGCAGGGGCGGTTTTATCATTTGCCAGAGCGCTTGGCGAGTATGGGGCAACCTCGATGCTTGCGGGATATATTCCGGGAAAAACCGCAGCCATCTCCACCACGGTATATCAGTTTTGGCGCACCGGCAACGATGAAGAGGCCATGAAATGGGTTATGATCAATTTACTCATTTCCTCTATCGTGCTGGTAGGCGTGAACATGTTGGAGAAGAAAGAAAAAACTTTCCGGAAAAGGACGTCTTAAAGGGGGTGGGCTCATGTCTCTGCTGGTGGATATCCGCAAAAGCTTCGGGGATTTTTCTCTAGAGGCTTTCTTTGAGGTGGAAAACAGAGAATTTATTGGGTTGCTGGGAGCATCGGGCAGTGGAAAGAGTGTAACGCTAAAATGTATTTCGGGCGTTGAAACTCCAGATGAAGGGAAGATTATTTTAAACGGAGAGACACTGTTCGACTCTTCGCGAAAAATTAATGTTCCGCCCAGGAAAAGAAAAATTGGCTACCTGTTGCAAAATTATGGGCTTTTCCCAAACATGACGGTGGCGCAAAATATTGCTTGCGGGGTGCCAAAAGGAAAAGAAAAAGGGGGGATTACAGCCGGCCTTTTGCATGCGCTTGATCTGGAAATTTGTAGGGATTTGTACCCTTATCAAATTTCCGGGGGGCAGCAGCAAAGAACGGCTCTCGCTAGAATTTTGGCCACTGAGCCCCGACTGCTCCTTTTGGATGAGCCTTTCTCTGCCTTGGATAGTTACTTGAAATGGAAAGTGGAACTGGAATTCACTAACTTTCTAAAAGAATTCTGCGGCCCAGCGGTTTTTGTAACTCACAGCAGAGATGAGGTAAGACGCTTATGCGGAAAGGTTTGCGTGATTAACCGGGGAAAAACCCAAACCGTACAGACGGTAAACGCTTTCTTTGATTCTCCGAAAACGTTATCCGCCTGCGCGTTATCCGGGTGTAAGAACATTTCTCGGGCAGAGCGCCTAGAAAACGGAATGCTGAAAGCATTAGACTGGGGAATGGAACTGAGAACTAGCCAGCCTGCTGCTCAATGCACTCATATAGGGATTCGGGCCCGTTCTATTTTTGTTGCGATGGAGCCTGGGATCAACCGCTTCGAGTGTAAGGTGGAACGTGTAATAGAGGAAATGTTTACTGTCATGGTAATGCTTTGCCCTCCGGGAAAGGAAGAATCAAAATCGCGTTTAAGCCTAATATTGCCTAAAGAGGTTTGGACGGCGCTTAAGAAGCCTAATCGGATTTTTGTGGAATTGCCTGCGGAAAGGCTGCTGCTGTTGACAGAAGATTAGATGCGCATCTTAAGTAAGCCTGCTTTAAATTGACTTAAAGGTAAGGACTCCAAATGATTTTAAGCTGATTTTCACATGTGCTGCATTTGTCATCGATTAATTTGCGGAAAGAAAGGGATCGTTTATGGGTAGATTGGGTGTTTTATACCATATAGATACTTGTATCGCCTGCGGGGCATGCCAAACCGCCTGCAAGGATGGTCACGGTTTAATAGGCGGGGAGTTTTTCCGCCGTGTGGAAATGATAGAAACAGACGAAGGATATTTGCCGTATTCAGGCGCTTGCTGCCATTGCGGGCATCCCGCCTGTGTGGCGGCCTGCCCCACAGGCGCGATGCATAAAACAGAGGAAGGAGCCGTGGTTCATGATGACGGATTATGTATTGGGTGCGGTGCGTGCGTTTGGAGCTGCCCTTATGGAGCGGTCTCTTTTAGCCGTCTTAAGGGAGTTTCGCAAAAATGTGATAGCTGTATAGAACGGCGCCAAAAAGGAGAAAACCCTCTTTGCGTAGAAGCTTGCCCCACAGGCAGCTTAAAATATGGTGAATGGGATGATTTATTAAAAGATTTCGGACAAGAGATGCTTACCCCTGATTTTCTGCCGTCGCCAAAGATTACCGAGCCGTCTTTACTGATTTTAGGAAGGAAGAAGAAGTATGTATAGAGATTATCTGATCTTGGGATCCGGCGTCGCGGGGCTAAAGGCGGCAGAGGCCATACGGGATTTAGACACGAACGGTTCTATTATGATGTTAACCCGCGATTGTGTGCCGCCATATTCGCGGCCGATGCTGACAAAAACCCCTCTGCGGACATTCCGTAGGGATAGGCTATCACTTTTTCCTGAGATTTGGTATCAAGAGCGCCGTATAGAGTTGTCACTGAACACCGCGGTGGAAACGATTCATGCTGAAACTCATGCTGTTATCGCCAGTGGAAAAGAAATTCGTTATGGGAAATGTATTTACGCCTTAGGCGCTGAAAATTTTATTCCTCCCTTTCCAGGAGCGCGGAAAGACAACGTGGTATCGATTCGCACAGCAGAAGATATTGAGCATATCAAGAAATACGCCGCCAATGCCCGAGAAGCTGTGGTAATCGGCGGAGGAGTGATAGGACTGGAAGTGGCATTTGAGTTGAGCCGCTATGGATTGTCGGTTACTGTGCTGGAGGCGCTGCCATTTTTAATGCCAAGACTGCTTGATCCTGGAACGGCTCATGACCTAAAGGAAGGCATCCATCGTTTTTCTATTTATACTGATGTTAAAATTTCTGAGATTTGCGGCGAAAAAGCCGCGGAGGCAGTACGCTTAGAAGACGGAAGAATGTTTCCATGCGGTTTGGTCATTGTTTCCTGCGGAGTAAGGGCAAATATAAAGATTGCCCAGGAGGCGGGAATCGTTTGTGAACGGTCTGTAGTGGTCAACAAATATATGGAGACGAACGCCCCTGACATTTACGCCTGCGGCGATTGCGCTCAATTCGGCGGTGTTAACAGCGCTTTATGGTCGCAGGCGGTTGAAGAAGGAAAGACTGCCGGAGCAAACGCGGCAGGCATAAAACAGGAATTTGCAGGATGCGATACTTCCCTTATTCTAAATAACCCGGAAATTTCATTGTTTGCCTGTGGAGATTTAGGAAAAAATCCAAAGGGCACCTATTGGTGCGAAGCGAAAGAGCATGGGCAAAGCGGCCGCTTCTTTGTTAATCCTGCTTTTGGAGGCATGCGCCAGCGGCTTTTTTATCAGGAAAATAAATTGGCAGGCGTTTCCTTGCTTGGAAACCTTTCGAAAATGGAAGAACTAAAAAAGCAAGTAGCCGGGGGAGATGTAAAATGAGAAAGCTTTTGAGGGACGAAATCCAATATGGGTGTTTTCATCTGTTGAGAGTATTTTTTGAAAGTTTACCGAACTGGCGGAAGATCAGCTCAGTTTTAGGTATTTCCTCAACGATCAGCCAGCGGGAATACGATGACTTGTTCAAGGGGACTGACGCGGCTGTTTCTATCCCTTTATGGGCCTCGGCGTGTTTGACAGGGGAACCGATTCTGCTCAATCAGATTACTTTAGATATCATCACTTTTTATAAAGAATGCGGATATTCGCCGGTCAGAATGGATGGCAATCCGCCGGATTACATAGGCGAGCAATTCCGGTTCTTGGAATATTTAGCGGTATGCGGTATGAAAGAACCGGGAGTATTCAAAAATAAAATACAAAGATTTCTTCAGCAATATACCATTGATACAGTTCACGAGCTATGCACCGCCTTATTAAAAGCTACCTCTCATCCGGAAATCCAAAAAGTCGTCTCTTTTATGAGCGATGTCTTGATAGAGCGCTACGAAGGGTTGGCTTTCCCGAAGGAGTGGCTCTGCTCTTTAGAAAGCTGGCAGTGGTCTGCCAGCCCGGCGATCCCTTTGGAGGCTGAGAAAATAATCAGTCAGGCCAGCTATAATGATTGCGGAAGTAAATGCAAAATGCTTTCCAGAGTAAGAGAGGGCTGCGTTCTTTCTATTGAGCCCGACAGCGGCTGTGAAGGGTATCGTTTTACCGGCTGCCCCCGTGGAAGGGCGTATCGCCAGACTTTTCTCAACTCCGGCAGGCTGCGGTATCCAATGGAGCGCGTCGGACAGCGGGGGGAAGGAAAATTTCGCCGAATTACATGGAAAGACGCCTGTGAAAAAATAGCGTTTGGAATAAAATCCTCAGGACAGGCCTACGGACCAGGCTCGCGATACGTTATGACCGCGTCAGGCAACGGCGGCCTGATACGGGGCGACCGTTTTATGAAAGAGCTCCTGCGCTTAGATGGCGGATATCTTGCCTATTATAATTCCTACAGCGTTGCCTGCGCCTCCTGCGCACTGCCATATGTGTATGGAACTGATTTATGCGGCAATGCGGATGAGGATATGCTCAACAGCAAGCTGCTGATTTTATGGGGACATAATCCGGTGGACACCCATTGGGGGTTGACACATATAGATAACCTGATGAAGGCGAAAGAAAAAGGAGTGCGGATTGTGGAAGTAGATCCGCGGCAAAGCGATACCGCCATAATTTTTGCCGATCAATGGATTCCCATCCGGCCTACAACAGACGGAGCCTTGGCTGATGCTATGGCCTATGTGATACAACAAAAAGGGCTTCAAGACCAAAAATTTCTGGATGATTTCTGCGTGGGCTATGATGAGCGTCATATGCCTAAGGGAATTCCTTCCCAAGAAAGTTATCTGTCTTATTTGACGGGACAAAAGGATGGAGTCCCCAAAACGCCTGCATGGGCTGAAAAAATCACAGGGGTACCGGCAGATGTCATAGAAAATCTAGCGGTTGAATATGCGGTTACCAAGCCTGCGTGCCTGATGCCTGGATTAGGTCCTCAAAGAACCATGAACGGCGAACAAACTTGCCGGGCGCTGGCGGCTTTGGCGTGCATGACCGGAAATGTAGGCGTCAAAGGGGGAGGAAGCGGCGGCTTTGCCTATCGGAAAAGCCATACGGCTCCCGGATTTCCGGTTCTGAAAAATCCCTATCCGGGGG
>OHEC01000666.1_pt1 | contig 16828 bp, 16 predicted proteins | sample 1567141 | NCBI WGS metagenome assembly OHEC01 (sample SAMEA3879567, study PRJEB24766) | human gut metagenome | biome: human-associated habitat; feature: feces | place: USA | collected 1985/1987 | reverse complement strand
GTACGGTTCTTAGAGGGGAAAGCTCCCGTAAGGGGGCTGACCTACTCGACATCGAAATGTACCTCAATGAGGCGCATTCGCAGGGGCTGCGCTCCGTAAGGTGCCACTGCAACGTCATGGCATGGGCCGAGAACGAAGCGGAGCTGAAGCGCATCCGCAACGACGTGGGCTCGCAGCTCGCGCTGATGGGATGCACGCCGCATCACAACACGGTGGACGTGCCGGTGCTGTTCTGGGCGGCGATTCCCGGCAACGAGGCCGACTTCCCCGCCGAGGAGAGTTTCTACACCTTCCTCGATCAGGCCCTCTGTCTTTTCAACGGGGAGACCAACTACCGCTCGTCGCTCTCGCCCTTCGGAATCAAGATGTCCGACCGCCTGTCGGGCATTCCGATTCATCTGGATATCTCGGATCTTCCGATGAAGCGCGGCGTCATCACGAATCGGAATAAATTTATCCTCGGACCGTCGGGCTCGGGCAAGAGTTATCTGACGAATCATCTGGTTCGTCAGTACTGGGAGCAGGGAGCGCATATTCTGCTGGTCGACACGGGCAACTCCTACCAAGGGCTCTGCTCGCTGATTCACGCCAAGACCAAGGGCCGCGACGGGGTGTATTTCACCTACACCGAGGAGGCGCCCATCGCCTTCAATCCCTTCTATGTCGAAGACGGTGTGTACGACGTGGAGAAGCGCGAGTCGCTCAAGACGCTGCTGCTGACCCTTTGGAAACGGGAATCCGAGGAGCCGACGCGCTCGGAGGAAGTAGCGCTCTCGAACGCCGTGAACCTCTACCTCTCGAAGCTCCGCACCGACCGCTCCATCGTCCCCTCGTTCGATACCTTTTACGAGTTCGTCGAAACCGACTACCGGCGGCTTTTGGAGCAGAAGCGCGTGCGGGAGAAAGATTTCGACCTTGCCAATTTTCTGAACGTGCTGGAACCTTACTATAAGGGCGGCGAATACGACTACCTGCTGAACTCCGACAAACAGCTTGATTTGCTGGACAAGCGTTTCATCGTCTTCGAGCTGGACAACATCTCCTCGAACCGGACGCTGCTGCCGGTGGTGACGCTCATCATCATGGAGACCTTCATTTCGAAGATGCGGCGGCTGAAAGGCGTCCGCAAGATGATTCTCATCGAGGAGTGCTGGAAGGCCCTCACCTCGGCCAATATGAGTGCATATATTAGGTATTTGTTTAAAACCGTTCGCAAGTATTTCGGCGAGGCGGTCGTGGTGACGCAGGAGGTGGACGACATCATCTCGTCGCCCATCGTCAAGGAGTCGATCATCAACAACGCCGACTGCAAAATCCTTTTGGACCAGCGCAAATACCTCTCGAAATTCGACGGCATACAACGTCTGCTGGGGCTGACGGACAAGGAGCGGGCGCAGATTCTCTCTATCAACCTCTCGAACGATCCTAAACGCCGCTATAAAGAGGTCTGGATCGGACTCGGAGGCGTGCAGTCGGCGGTCTATGCCACGGAAACCTCGGTCGAAGAATATTTGACCTATACCACTGAGGAGTCGGAGAAGATGCAGGTCATGGAACTCTCCGGGAAGCTCGGCGGCGACATCGAAGCCGCCATCCGGCAGTTGGCACGCGAACGCGAAACAAAAACCGAATCTTAATGCCCGCTGCCATGAAACAGTTGCTTTGGATATGCGCCGGCATCCTGCTGACGTTTACCGCCGTGCTCGGAGCTTTCCGCCTCTTCTACGATTACGAATACCGCAAAATCCGTCCCCTGTGCGGAGCATGGCATTCGACGCTCGACGACTCGCGGCTGGTGATCGAGCCGTGCGGTGATAAATTCCGCATCACCATCACGCGCCGCGGCACGTCCGAAACGCATGCTCTGCACTACAAGGATTGCGTCTATTATACGGCCTACGGCGGATGCCGGGTCGATCTCTTTTACACGCCCCCGGCCGATGCACTGCTCCTCATGCCGGGCGGCGCTTTCAAACGAACCTCAAAACTCAAAAACAATGAACAGTAACCAATCGACGCCTGCGTCGGCCGTAGCGGCCCTTCAGCAGGAGATCAGAACCCGCACCGAAGTTATCCGCACCTTGGCGGACCTTCGGGAACAACTCGACGCCGACCGTATCTGCGGAGCGTGGCTCTCGGCGGAAAACAACCTCTCGGCTTCGATACGCCGCATCGGCGAGGGCATGTGGCGCATCCTCGTTTTCGACCACGCGCTCTGCTACAAACGCCTCGTACAGGACGGCATCATCGCGCTGCGCCGCCACCGTCTCTGGCTCGGGGCCGACGACGGCAACCGCGTAATCTACGACGCGGCCGCCGAAACGCTCACCATCGGCTGTTACGGACGCTTCGTCGCCGAAGACAGCATCCGCTGCCGGGACGACGACGAAATCATTGCCGCAGAACCTTTCAACGAACCGGCCGAATAATGGAACCGCGTTCGGTATTTCCGGGCTGCCCCGGCAAGCAGGGGCGGCCCTTCGGCAGACGCTGCCCGCAGTCACACATTTCTAAATCCGACGGCTATGGAATGGAAAGATAAGATCGCGCGGCTATTCCGCCGCAAGCCGGACTGGAAAAAGGAGCATCGACGCACGCTCATTGCACGTCATGCTGAAAACCTGCTCCGGGAACGGGATATACGCAGTATGACGGATCTCGTGCGACGGCACCGGAAATCGGATCTGACCATTGCCGGAATCGGGCTGACAATGAATACAGCAACATCCTGCTTTCTCAGGACGCCCGAAGATGCGGCCGGAGAAGATGTACTGGCGCTGATGGAGGCCCTGCGCGGAACGCCGTTTGCGAAAAAGATCGGGTGCCGCCTCGCGGACGTTCCGGCAAACACCGCCCACTCCCTGCACGGCCTGCTGGCCATGCACACCTTTCTCTTGGATGCTTATTTGGAGCAGCATCCCGACAGTGGGCTCCGGCAGCCTCCGATGGACGAGTTGCAGGCCGCAGCGCATATCATCGACCGGCAGTTCCGCGCCGAGACGTTCCGCGAGCTGCGCCATCTGGCAGAAACGAGAGGACGTTATATGCCCTCCTGTTACGTCGTACGCCTCTACGACTGGGACGCCGACATGGGCCGGTTGCAGAAGATGCGCGGGCGGCTGGACGGCCCGGCATGTCCGGAAGCTCCGCAGCAGGTTCAGCAGCTTCGGGAGCGAATCTGGAAGGCCGAGAACCGCATGGTGCGGGAAGCCGAGAGGATATTAGAGAGTGATCCGGAAATTTCCCTGCGGCAAACCTACATTGAAAAACTCGATGCCGAGTTGCAGACCTTAGGATGGTTAGCACGCTTCCCGGAAAAAGTCGATAGCCCTTATATCAACCGGCAGCTGCTCGACAAATACGGTATCGAGCCGGGCATCTCCCGCGAAGAACAATCCCGGCAGGTCGAGAAAGCCTTCCGCGAGCTGGATGCACGCCTTGTCCGCATGACCGGGCGGCAGTCCTACGCCGACGATCTGTTCGAGTCCCTGCGACGGAAAGGGCCGAAGCCGGAGAAACATGCCTCCGGAGTGCGGCAGAAAGAGATCGATTCTACAAGGAAAGAGCAAACCGGACAACCGGCTTCGGGTCGGCGGATAAAGCGGTGATGCCCGTCTTCGGGTGAATATCCTCAATAACACAATCAATTCAAGCATGAAACAGAAAATCATCCTGCTGTGTCTGTGCCTTGTCTGCACGGGCCTCAGCACATACGCCCAGTGGGTCGTCTCAGACCCTACGAACCTCGCGCAGGGGATCGTCAACTCCACCAAGCAGGTCGTCGAAGCCGCCAAGAACGGCTCCACCATGCTGCAAAGCTTTCAGGAAACCGTAAAGATTTATGAGCAGGGGAAGCGATACTACGACGCCCTGAAATCCGTCAGCAACCTCGTCCGCTCGGCCCGCAAGGTGCAGCAGTGTATTCTGCTCGTGGGCGAAATCTCGGACATCTACGTTGACGGTTATCGCCGCATGGTCGGCGACGAGAACTTCACGCCCGCGGAGCTCGCGGCCATCGCCGCAGGCTACGCCCGCATCATCGAGGAATCGGCCGGGGAATTGAAGGAGCTGCAGGACATCGTGAACCCTACGGACATGTCCCTGACGGACAAGGACCGGATCGACGTGGTGCAGCGCGTCTACGGCGTGTTGCGGCGTCACCGCGACCTCGCACGTTACTACACGCGCAAGAACATCTCCATATCCCTGCTGCGGGCCGCCCGGAAGCGGGACATGGAGGGTGTGCTCTCATTGTACGGAACCGACGAACAACGTTACTGGTAGCCGACGATGGTACACATGCTTTCCCTTACGGACAATCTGCATACGATTCTCCGGGTGCTTTACGACGACATGATGGCGCTGTGCTATCCGATGTCGCAGGTCGCAATGGCCATCGCAGGAATCGGGGCGCTGCTCTACATCGCTTACCGCGTCTGGCAGTCGCTGGCTCAGGCCGAACCTATCGACCTCTTTCCCCTCATGCGGCCTTTCGCCATCGGAATCTGCATTCTGTTCTTTCCGACGCTCGTACTGGGCACCCTGAACGGCATTCTCTCGCCGCTGGTAAAGGCCACGCATTCGCTCATGGCCGGGCAGACGCTCGACATGGAACAATGGCAGGAGCGGCGTGAGCGGCTCGAACTCGAAGGCCGCGAGCAGATGCCCCCGGACAGCTACTACGCCGAGGACGAGGAGATGGAGCGCGAACTCAGCGAACTGGGCGTGGACGACCGGACGCAGCAGACCCTCGACCGCATGAACGAGGAGCGATCCTCATGGTCGGTAAAGGGACTTATCTTCAAAGGCTTGGCGTGGATACTCGAACTGCTCTTCGCGGCAGCGAGCGTCATACTCGACGTGCTGAGAACCTTCTATCTGGTCGTGCTGTCGCTGCTGGGGCCCATCGCCTTCGCCATCTCCGTGTTCGACGGATTCCAGTCCACGCTGACGCAATGGCTCACGAAGTATGTCTCGATCTACCTGTGGCTGCCGATCTCGGACCTTTTCTCGGCGATCATCGCACGTCTGCAAACCCTTTCGATGCGCCACGACGCCGAACTGATGGCCGGAGGCTACAACTGGTATGTGGACTGGTCGAACAGCCTGAACCTGATCTTCATGCTCGTGGCCGTGTGCGGATACCTCTGCATCCCCTCGATCGCCTCGTGGGTCGTGCAGGCGAACGGATTCGCCGCTTATAACAAAACCGTCTCGAAGATGACCTCGCTCGTAAGCGCCGGAGCCGGATGGACGGCCGGCAAAGCATGGGCCGGGGCCAAAGGCGCCGGCTCGGCGGCATTATCGGGCGGTAAGGCCGTGGGACGCGGCATCATGAACGGCGCCCGGCTTATTTTCAGAAAATAAAATAACCCGTTATTATGGAATTCAAGTGTTTAACGAACATCGAAACATCGTTTCGGCAGCTGCGCATGTACGCGCTCGTCTTCGCCGGAGTCTGCGCCGTCGTTACCGTGGCGGCGGTCTGGATGTCCTACTCTTTCGCCGAACGGCAGCGGCAGAAGATCTACGTGCTGGACAATGGCCGCTCGCTGATGGTGGCGCTCTCGCAGGACCTCGCACAGAACCGTCCCGTAGAGGCCCGTGAACATGTGCGGCGCTTCCACGAGCTCTTCTTCACCCTCTCGCCCGACAAGGCGGCCATCGAGTCCAATGTCGGACGCGCCTTGCAGATGGCCGACAAAAGCGCCTTATCCTACTACAAGGTTCTGCAGGAGAAGGGCTTCTTCAACCGCCTGATCGCGGGCAATGTTTCGCAGATGGTCAAAGTGGACAGCATCCGCTGCAATTTCGACCATTATCCTTACGAGGTTACAACCTTTGCCCGGCAGCGTATTCTGCGCGAGAGCACCGTCACGGAGCGGTCGCTCGTCACGACATGCCGTCTGGTGAACGTCTCCCGCTCGGACAACAACCCGCAGGGCTTTATGGTCGAGGCGCTGAACATCGTCGAGAACAAAGACATTGCGACCTATGACCGCTAAACCGCATTCCCTGCGCTGCCGCATCCGTTGGGTGCGGCGGTCGCTGCGGCGCCGGCACGACACGCTCGCGCCCTGCATCCGGGAACGGATCGTACTCGCGGCGCTCGTCCTGCTTCTCTTCCTTTACCTCTGGCTCCTGTTCGCAGCGGACATGGGATCGGAGTTAGAGATCGGACATCCCGAATTATTACATCTTAAACCGTAAACCATTATGACAGAAAACAAGAATCCATGCAGCGACCCTTCGGCGGAGTTCGAACGGCAGCGCAAACGCAAGGTGCTGCTCTTCACGGCGATCCTCGGATGCATCTTCTTCGTCGTGCTGTGGTTCATATTCCGGCCTGCGCCCGTCAAGCCCCAAGAGGGGGCCGCGGGGATCAATACGTCGGTCCCGGACGGCAAGGCGCAGGCCACCGTCGGAGACAAACGCAAAGCCGCGGAACAGCTCCGCAGCGAGGAACAGCAGCAGAAACGCATGATGACACTCGGCGACAATTCGTTTTCGCTGCTGGACGACGGGCTCAAAACCCCCGAAGAGCTTGCTCCGGCGGACAACCCCGCACAGCGGGCCGCCGAGGCCAACCGGGACATGCAGCGGCAGGTGCAGGGCTTCTACGCCGCTCCGCAGCGCAATGCCGAGGTCGAAGCCCTGAAAGAGCAGGTCGCAGCCCTGCAATCCCAACTCGATGCCGAGCGGCAGCAGCCCGATCCGTTGGAACTGGCCGAGGAGCAGTACAAGCTCGCCCGGAAGTATCTCGGCGGCGGAACGGCCGCGGACGAAGAGGCCGGGCCGACGAAGCCGCGAAGGGATTCGCGCCTGTCCGTAATGCGGCCCGTTCGGGAAGGTGAGGTCGAAGCCTCGACGCTCGACCCGCGGGCGGATTTCGCCGTCGAGCGCAACCTCGGTTTTTTGACCGCGGCGGGACGTGCGGCGGAGAATCAGGTACCGACCGTTAGGGCCTGTGTTGCTCAGACGCAGGTCATACGTGCCGGAAGCACAGTGCAACTGCGGCTGCTGGAAGTCGTGCGTATCGACGGAGTGACGATTCCCCGTAATACGCCGCTATACGGTCTTGCGACGATCTCCGGGATGCGGCTGCAGGTCGTGGTGTCGTCCGTCGAATACGGCGGACGGATCTTCGCCGTCGAAGCCGTAGCTTACGACATGGACGGCCAGCCGGGGCTGAACGTCCCGAACTCCCGCGAGCGGACGGCCCTCAAAGAGGCGCTGGCGTCTGTCGGGCAGACAGCCGGCACGAGCGTAAACGTCACCCGTTCGGCCGGACAGCAGATGTTGTCCGAACTGGCGCGCGGAGGATTGCAGGCTTCGTCGCAGTATGTCGCCGGGAAGCTCCGCGAGGTGAAGATAACCCTCAAAGCCAACCATCAGCTATTATTGATTTCAAAACAACAGTAAAATGAAAAGAGACCTTATTTATCTGTTCCTGATTGTCGCAGCAATCGCCGCGGCAAAAGTCACGGCACAGACGACACCGGAAACGCCGGCGGAAATTCGTCCCCAGCATATCGAAGCGGGATTCACCAAGACTGTACACATCCTCTTCCCGTCGCCTGTCACGTATATCGACATCGGCTCGATGGACATCATCGCCGGCAAGGCCGACGGAGCCGAGAACGTCGTGCGCGTGAAAGCCGCCGTGCGGAATTTCGCAGCAGAAACCAACCTGACGGTCATCACCGAAGACGGCGGATTTTTCACTTTCGATGTCTATTATGCCGAGAATCCGGCTGTCTCGACCCTCAATCTTACAGTGCAGGAACCGCAACCAGAAAGTATGAAGAAACCGGCTGCCGTGGGCTATCCGCAGCCGACGGCCCCAGCATCCGAAGGCCGGGTGCTGCTGCGCGAGGTAGGCCGAGAGAAGCCCGCGACCATAAAACGCATGTTGAGCGACATATACCGGCAGAACCGTACAGATGTAAAGGGCATTCGCACGAAGAAGTACGGCATCGGGGTCGAAGTGCTGGGGATTTACGTGTTCAATGACGTGATATACATTCACTCCTGTATCTCGAACGACACGAATATCTCTTTCGAGGTGGATGCGCGGCGATTCATCGTAGCGGATCGCAAACTCGCCAAGCGTACGGCACAACAGCAGACATCGCTCGAAATCCTGCGCGTATGCAACGATCCGGCCGTTGTAAGGGGACATCAGCGTCAGCGGACGGTATTCGCGCTGCCCAAACTGACGATCTCCGATGACAAGGTGCTTTTGCTGGAAATCGTCGAGAAAAACGGAGCCCGCCATCAGACGGTGGAGATACCCGCAGGGGAATTGTTGGATGCGAAACTCCTGTAAAGAGACAGGCGGTCGAACCCGATGCGGAAGTTTTTATGCAGCAGTGGGAATGTTTCGAATCCGTGCGGCGATCTTACAGGAGCACTTTGCAAGAGGATATTCAGACGTGGTTCCGCACGCTGCGGCTCTGAAAGGCTGTTCGTTTCCGAACAATCAGACACCCCGGTACGGTTTTCAGACCGTACCGGGGTGTCTTTCATGCAGCTTGAGGAAACTCAATATTCATCTTCGTTGAAGAAATTTATCCGTATTGATTATCAATATATTATATCATAACCAATGAAATTTGCGCAAACAAACCGCACCGTCTGAGACGGTCTGAGGCGATGGGAGGAAAGACGGAACACACAAATTGTGTAGATAAATTAATAGCAAGGTCTGATAAAATAGTAATAATGTTAATTACCATTAAGTAATTATCGATGCATAACACTTCAAAATGCTATCATCACATTGACGCTAATATTTCATTTCGCTTTTGTACAAAAGGTTCGTAGAAATTTTTTCCTAGTAGTCTAAACACAATATCATAATCGTTATGTGCGGCCACAGCGTGTTTTTTGGTATTTACTTCAAAGTCATATATTTTCTGTAATGCCTCGTCCAATGACGCATAATAAAAATTATTATAGTTTTGCATTCTCTTATTGGGTTTGAATGGGGGGAGAATATTTCCATTTAGTTTACCTTCCATAAGCACGCACTTGCAATTGCACTTTGTCAAATGGGCTGCTCCATTTTTATCCTTATACACCCAAATATTATCATCCAATTGAATTTGATACTTCGCGAAATACGACTTGTCTGCCGTTTCGTAACGTATTTCAACTATATTATTTCGTCCTATCAGAATACGGCATCTCTTATTAAGATTTTCTATCTGACTATATAAGCCTTTAATCGCCTCTTCAACAGCAACGAGTTCATTACGATACACTTGAGCCTCTTCTTCATAATGAGACAATGGGTGTATTAATGGATGCAGGTACGACTTTATAGTCATAATTTTGACCATATCTTCACCTGTTTTAACAAACAAATCAATCAATGCCCCAATGTGTTTCGTTAGCTTATAACCAGGAATTAGTGAATAGTCATCACTCATAAATAATTCTTTTGGTAAATACTTCTCGCTAATCAATTCCTCTAACGCTTTTCTGAAATAATTGGCGGCAGCAGGTAAATCAACGGGGCGTTGACCATGCAGATATTCTTTAGCTCTATTGTATGCAGATGTTCCCACTGTCATAATAGGGACAAAAAATGATAGGCCATTATCAGTTTTTGGTAGAGAATATAGGTTAATAAATTTCCATCTGTTCCCATGGTGATTAGTAAGGAAATTCCTAGCTAGGCAATACCATGACCGATCATACGTTGCCATAATAATCTGGAAATCCTTAAACTCATGTTCCAATATATCCAATATGGCCCATCTATTCGATGAGTCAATACCTATAAAAATATCATCCAAGAACATCAAATGCAATTCCTTGCCAGGATTTGCCTTCAGAGCTGCTAGATAAAGACAAATAGCGATTGCAGATAGTCTTGCTTCGTTCAGCCCTTCCGTAAAACCTTTGATTGAAGAACTTCCAATTGAAATTTTTAATCTTAGGTCTTGTTCTATTTTCCATGCACCTTTCCCTTTAGTCCCGTAATCAAAAGACATAGATTTTAAGTCATAATCTATATGTAGCGCAAAATTGTTAAAATAATGTACCAAATAATTGTTTACCTCTTTAAACAAACTATCCAAGACAGACCTTAAGACCTTTTCAAATTTAACAAGTTTTTGGAGTCCTCGTTGATGTCTTACTTCATTGCGATTATATACATTGAATATATCTTGCTTGATTTGTTTCCATTCCAACACTAAAGAACTATTTAATCCTTGGGCTGAGGCAACATGATCTTTTAATAGATGTTCAATAAAGAAATTAAACAGATTAGGGTTGTCATCTTCATACAAGTATACTTTCAGTAGGTCTTTGTAATTTAGAAAACCTTTTGTCAATGCTAATGACTTCAGAAATGCAGTACCTGCCACACTTGTATTGTCAACACCTTCTGCGTATCTATATTTCACAATATTATCAACTTCTCCCGTTATATCATTGTAATCACCTATGGTTAGAATTACTTCACCGGCAACTCCAGCAGGTTTATAACGGTTGGTAGTATAACTTACATGTGAATAGAAACTCTGAATAAAATCATTCAACGACTTATATAATGACGTCTTTCCACTACCATTTTCACCATACAATAGTACATTCTCTCCTTTCTCCATTGAGAATGTCAATCGGTCATAGTAAGCTCGTGAATTTTCTATCTCAATTTTTGTAATCTTTTTCATTTTTCTTCAAGAGAACCTTTTACACCTTTAGCTGCTATCAACTCTTCCATCAAACCACCACGTTCATGTATAATATGATTATATGACTTTGAAATGAATTCTTCCTTGTTTTGGTCGGGTACATCTTCTAATGCCATAGCACTATTTATCAGCATAACATTCTGATAATTAAATAACTTCTGATTGATAACTTCCTCGACCATATAGTCTAGCACATTTACAAAAAAGCTACTCTGAATGTATTCAGGTGTTTTTGTATAATTCATCATTTTATCAAATACTTTCTGGATAGATAGAGGCACATATGGTATCATGATATCCTTTAGGCTCACCACAGAAACATTCCGACTACGAAAATCATATTCCCTATATACATAGCTACTTTGCAACATAGCAGCTATATAACTCTGACAAAATCCTAAACGGTTAATATGACAACCATAATATGCTTCAACATTTTCAGGACGTTCATACCTTATTTGAATCTGATCTTTGATCTTATTATCACGTTTTACATAAAAATCCACTTCCGCTGAATTCTTGAGACTATCTCCGTCAAAAGCAATAAAATCCATAATATCACCAAGACGAATTTTTACGACCTCTAAATCTTCGTTATTCTTATATTGCGTACGGAAATCATCCACCATTTTGATAAAATCTGTCCTCTTAATATCAGACGACATTGCCTTGAAAAGTTCTTTTGTTTTTACTATTATCTCCTTTTGTTTCTTGCAAAAATTTTCCCGGTCTAGTCCATTAAAAAAATACCACAGTGCATAAAAACTTTGTTGGGTACGTCTATTGTTCTCTATTCCCAACAACATGTCGAGATTTTTGCTTAGTGTTTTTTCAGAACTATCACCTTCATCCGACAACAGCAATTTCAAATTACGAACAAAAGTAAATTCCAAATCATTTACAGCAGCAACAAATGCATCTTTCTTTTTAGTATTTTCTAGAACTTTTGATATGTCTCCTTTTGAACGCAGGCGAATAGCAATACGTCCCCCTATCTTATAAATATCAAGCGGTCCATTTTCCGTTAGATCACATCCGTTCTGCTTAAGATAGTTAAAGTATGAAAGCACCGAATAATTGTTTTCATTCTCCATGCGCGTACTTGTTTTACGCATAAAAAACCAACTTGCGTTATTTCGATACGACGACTTAATTGTATTAATCAAGTCTCTATCCAAGTACGAGTTCCACATTTCAAATGTATCGTCCTTAATCGGATATGGCTTGTTATTCAGACGAATAAATAAGTCTAAAGGTTCGAAATCGGGATTATTCTTTTCGTTTATTTCTATCACCCATAGGTCAAAGCTGGTAATTTTATCTTGTAAATCTTCATCTAATTGAGCAAAACATTTACCATTCAGATCTGTTAAAATACTGTCTTTCAACAATAGGGCAAAGCCATCTTTATTCGATTTTACCATCTGCCCTTCTTCGTTTAGATATTTCCTGCCCAAAAAGGCCAAAATACTCAGAATTCGCTGTTGGCCGTCTATAACCTCGCTTATGCCATCCTTGCTTTTAAATATAAAAATGGGGGGCAGTTTTATGCCTAATAATAGACTTTCAATAATTTCGGATGATTTTTTCCTATTGATTACCTCCTCTCGCTGGTAAGGAGGACGTACAAGAAAACGACTGCGAGCCATAAGCCGGCAGATGTCATCGATAGTATATGTAGTAGGTTCAGGTTTATTGATACGAAGCTCCTGATAGTTAGTTGTTCCACCGTGTTTAACCTGATTTAGTTCATAGTTCTTATGTTTAAATTGTTCATTGGTTTCAATATATAGATTTTTATTGATGCCATAAACCTTTTCAATATAACAGGCCATTACGTTATATCTGTCAATAATCTGCTGTGAGAATGAACTTCTCACCATCGCAAAAGCACGTAAGTTATTTAAAATGTGCTTGGAAAACTCTGTTAATTCAGTTGAGTTCTTTTTAGGTAATTGTATGGCATTGTCTTCCAATATGGAAAATGCCCAAAATAGAACTTCAGACATAAGTCTATTATATGGCATTTCCTTATTGTCTACGGCCATTCGTATCTCATCAAGAATATCAAGTTTCTTCTTGAATGAAACGAACAAGTCTTCAAACTGATCAGATCTTATCTGCGAGGACAATAAATCATAGTACTTATCGGTAATCTTTTGCTTGGCCTTTGAATAGTATTTGATAGGTATCTTATGGATAACGAGTAACTGACGTATCTTCTGAAGTAACACCTCCACTTTTTTGTCTTCATACTTAAAGAGCCTGTCAAATTGTTCGTGCAATTTCAGATCCTTTAACTTCTCCTTAAAGAAGAGATTCAGATCATCATCAAAATAAATAGCTTTATCTATCTCAAGATTTTTTAATGGAGTAATACCTGAATTGTAACGTTTAAATATCTCTTGTTTAACGGAATCTTCATCCAATTGTGTCAACCCATCATACGAGGCAAAACTGAACTCAATCACACGCAACTTAGTATCAAGAAAATCGTTCTTGAGCTGCTCTGGCAATGAACCGAACGTCTTCTTGTCAATATTCAACACGTCTAGCTTCTTTAGACCAGCTTTACTTAAACGGAGTTCGCCATTTAAGAATTTTAAAATGGTTTCGTAGCGTTGTCTTCCATCTATGATTTCTGCACCTTTTTTATTGCGAAAGAAAATGAGTGGCGGAATCTCTGTACCGATCAGAATACTTTCCAAAAAGTATGTAGCCTTCTCTCCATCCCACACATAATTACGCTGGTAAGGTGGAGCATACTGCGTTTTTTTTACTTTATCTTCATTGAATAGACTATCTATCGTAACTACTTTAGAGTCTTTTGCCAGCCTGTTTACAAATATTTCCGTTAAGTTCATATTCTCTTTTTCTATAAATTAATACGTCTAGTAAATGCAAAAACAGTAGTTAAACCCCTGATTGTTACTCAATATAATATGCATTTACTTAATCTATTATTTTCGGTTCAGGATCCCAATAGGACAAAGATATTCATATGCTTCGTGCCACTTGGCTATTTCTAGAATGCTCAAACTTAACGAGATGCATTTGGGACGGATTGATCTCGTTCCTAATATGCTATCAATAGCGCTCCAAAGAAAATAACGTACCTTTCGTCCCATACTGAAAAAATGTTTAAAATTTAACAACAGGGGTCCTATACTCACGAACTCTTGTAAAGGTATGAAATTTGTCGAAACAAATCCTGGTTTCCTTAAAAAAATATTTTTGAGATCTAACCCTCGATTTTGAGAAAAAAACGTAATTTATCCAAACAAACCGCAACATCTGAAGCGGACTGGGCAATGGAAGGCAATAGTGGATAAACAAATACTTTTGTATTCAATTAGGCAATTATAGTATATATTAGAAGTCTCATATAATTCTAGGCTATATTTAATATAACTTTTGGGCTGAGTAGTACTCTATATTTCTGTAATTATCAGTATATAAAATAGCAATGGCAATATGACACAATAAAGTTCTCGCAAAAATTAAATATCACATAATATTAAATATTCAGAGTAGGTACCAAATATTGAGGATAATCATTTAAATGAGACTTCCAACAGCAAATAGTTTTTTGATTCTGTTGATGGGCTAATTGCGACAAAAATGATTTAACTGCTCTCTCTTGATTCCGAGTAACCCATGGGTCTAGAACTATTTCATCAATCAAATCATACCAATTGTCTATTTTTCTTCCAATTATATTATCTTGATGCCTAGAACAAAATTCGCTATCAACTTGCATAATAAGTCGAACTTCTTGTTCTTGTTGATATGGCATCCTTTTTTGCAAAAGAAACAAAACCTGTTGTAAACCGGTTTGGTCCATTAACTGAGTAGGATTTGTTATCGTAAACTTTTCAATAGCTTCACTATCAAGATATTCTACTTTACCGATAAAGTATGTCATTATATTGAATGTGTTTTCCACAAGATTGTTTGAAGAATAAAACATTGCCCCCAAAAGTTTCCGTGGTGTAGATCTCACTTTCACCCAAATCTCGCCATTGTCATCATCGTTTATATTGTCATAGCAGCTGTTGGTATGTTGTTTATTAACTTGCCATTGTAATGACGATTCTTCGATAATAGTCCAGCATTGGGCATAATATTGATCCGCAAGGTTTGATATTTCAATATCCATGTCACTTTTTATACTATGGACTCTATCACACTTAAAGATGAATTGCTCAAACTTATCTTGCCATAAACATGGACGTACCAATATCCATTCATGCATAGGTTCGGAATAAAACTGTTGTAAATATTCCCATTTCATATAACGATATATAGGAGTATCTATATCAATATTAATAGAACCCGTTGGTTGAATTAAAAAGTTAGTAAAATGACAAATGAAAGGTTGTGCATATTTCTGGTTTTTAGTAACTTAATAGCATCCAAACTATTGAGTTCAAACCGTCGTATGCACAACTTCATCGAAAAATTCACAAAAATCAACGACATCTGCAAGAAATTTGCAGGAAATCGTGTAAATGAACATGGCAATGTATCTCGCCGTGGAGTTATTCCCACCTTTTCTGATTTGGAAGTTATAGCTCTTTCTCTTACAGCCGAAGCATTCGGTTATGACAGCGAGAACAGCCTCTTTAAGAGATTGGCTGAATCTCCCGAACATATCCCTAACCTTATATCCAGAAGACAGTTCAACGTCCGTCGCAAACTCACGGCTTGTCTTGCAGAAGACATCCGCAGGGATATTGCCAAGAGCATAGACGGTGGGGAAAATGTCTTTGTGATAGACTCCAAGCCTGTCAAAGTATGCCAGCTGGCACGAGCCAAGCGTTGCGTTATGGGAAATGATAATCCGCAAAGCGCACCTTCCAAAGGCTTTTGCGCCTCCCAACAAATGTATTACTATGGGTATAAGCTCCACGCTATCTGTGGAATAAGTGGTGTTATTCACTCTTATGATATAACGGCTGCAAATGTTCATGATATACATTATCTGGATGATGCAAAGTGGGATTATCACGACTGTCTTATGCTTGGAGATAAGGGGTATTTAAGTGCTGAGGTGCAACAAGACCTTTTCGAAACGGCTCATATCAAGCTTGAAGTCCCGTATCGCTTGAACCAAAAGAATTGGAGAAATCCTTCGTGGGCTTACAGGCGTTTCAGGAAGCGAATCGAAACCGTTTTCTCTCAACTTAACGACCAATTCATGATGGTACGCAATTATGCAAAGCAGACAGGCGGACTGTTTACACGTACTGCCGCAAAAATCGCTGCTATGACCGTGCTGCAATACATCAACTTCTGTAACCATCGTAAAATTGGTCTTGTTAAAGATGCTTTATTTTAATTCAACCAACGGGTTAATAGAGTTAACCCATATCTCCTTCTCTTTTCCATCGGCAGAAGATACAGGATTGCCACCTGATTCTATAATATATCTATGTCTTTCGTTTGCATCAAATGGATTCATGTTTTTTATTCTCCAATATTGAATTAATGTTCTTATTATCAATAATATAATGACGAGACTTCATGAATTGACATCGTAGAGTTCCCGTAAAATTATGGAAACTTGATTGTCTTTATTACAATCTAAGATTCTTTAATACAGGAAAGGATGTAGCTATTCGAAATAATAGAACATTCTTTTAATTTAATTTCATTTCTCTTCGCATCTGCTTCACGTTCATCACCGGTATACAACTTATTTGACAGTTGTGAAAATTCTGTGTTATATTGTGGATTTGCAAGGATTTCCTCTTGTATATTATTGTATAAGTTTATTAGATTACAAAGATAGTGAAACCAATCGGCACATCGAATATAATTCGCTATATTTGCGCTATTCAATCAAGGCATAATATGAAATTAAATAGGACAAAAGCCGTTCTGGCAGAGAAAGGTATCTCTCAGACATGGCTGGCAAAGCAGCTTAACAAGAGTTTCAGTATGGTTAATGCCTATGCCTGCAATAGGATCCAACCAAACCTTGAGACCCTTCAGCAAATAGCTGTCATCCTGCAAGTTGACTTGAAAGACCTAATCACAGACAAAGAAGAACGATAGTAGAATTACGAACTATATTAAAAAATGCGGAAAAAGAGTAATAATATCGGAGAATGGTT
>OHEC01000658.1_pt1 | contig 16939 bp, 13 predicted proteins | sample 1567141 | NCBI WGS metagenome assembly OHEC01 (sample SAMEA3879567, study PRJEB24766) | human gut metagenome | biome: human-associated habitat; feature: feces | place: USA | collected 1985/1987 | reverse complement strand
GTAGCCGCTCTGTATCGGACAGACACTCCTACCAACCTGTGGCCCAGCATTCATGTATATAATTCTCTGGGTGCACACTTTGCCATTATCCGCAGCAATTGCTTTGAGAAGAAAAAAGGCATCCGCATCGGTTCCCTGATCCTGGCTGTCTCCATTATTATGGCAACCATGTTCATCAAACAGCATTCCGTATTTGATGTGCTTACTGCTTTCGTCATGGCGGCTGTGATGTACACGCTGGTATATCGTTATGACCTGCTGATCGCTGTCAGAGAGTTCCGCAATAAGAGAAAAGCAAAACCGCAGATCGGCTAAAGGTTGTTTCAAAACGTGCGCCGATGGCGCAGCTATAAAAATGCAGTGACGTTACCCACGCCACTGCATTTCTTTTGCCCTCATTTATGATCTGTTACATTACAATACTTCTTCGCTCTTCTTCAATGCCGAGGCAATGACCGCATCCATATCATAGTAGCGGTATTCCGCCAGTCTTCCGCCGAAGATCACGTTCTTTTCCGTATCTGCCAGCCTTTTATACTCTGCATACAAAGCGCCGTTCTTTTCATCATTGACTGGATAATAAGGCTCATCTCCCGGCTTCCATTCGGAACTGTACTCTCTGCTGATGACCGTCTTCGGGAGATCCTGTCCCTGTTCGTCCTTGCCAAACTCGAACCATTTGTGCTCGATGATCCGGGTCCAGGGAGTCTCACGATCCGTGTAATTCACCGCAGCATTTCCCTGGAAGTTGGGAATATCCAGCACCTCTGTCTCGAACCTGACGGAACGATATTCCAGTGTTCCCAGAGAGTAGCCGAAATAGGCATCGATGGGGCCGGTATAGACAACAGTCTCTGCCAGTTTATCCAGTTCCTCTTTCTGCTCCAGATAATCTGTGTTCAGGCGTACCTCAATGCCCTCTAACAGATGTTCCACCAGCTTCGTGTAACCGCCAATGGGAATGCCCTGATACAACGCATTGAAATAGTTGTTGTCAAAAGTCAGACGCACCGGCAGACGTTTGATAATGAAGGCCGGAAGATCTTTACATTCACGTCCCCACTGCTTCTCGGTGTAGCCCTTTACCAGTTTTTCAAAAATATCCTTACCCACCAGAGAAATGGCCTGTTCCTCCAGATTTTTCGGTTCCGTGATCCCGGCAGCTTGCCGCTGCTCTTCAATCTTGGCCGCAGCTTCTTCGGGAGTCACCACGCCCCACATTTTATTAAATGTATACATATTAAAAGGCATGGAATAAAGCTCACCCTTATAATTCGCCACCGGTGAATTTGTAAAACGGTTAAATGTGGCAAATTGATTTACATATCTCCATACTTTCTCATTGTTTGTATGGAAAATGTGCGCGCCATATTTATGAAAGTTAATACCTTCAACTTTTTCTGTATATATATTACCTGCAATATTGGAACGTTTATCAATCACCAATACTTTCTTCCCTTTTTTCTTTGTCGGAGGTATGAAAAATATGGGCACCGTATTTGTGGACATAAATTCCTTCCACGGTTTCCGTATAAATGTTTCCCGCCACATTAGGGCGTTTATCGATGACCAGAACCTTTTTCCCTCTGTCAGCCGCTTCTCTTGCGAACACCGCTCCGTACAATCCGGAGCCGACCACCAGATAGTCGTATTTCATAATTTATATATATTTCCTTTCTCACAGTCGCATTCCTGCACTTACGTTATTTCCGTACGACAGCCTTCTCTCCGAAGACACGTTTCAGAACCACCAGAGTAGCCAGTGTCAGCAGAATACCGATCACCAGACAGATCACCACATTCTGTACAAAACCGGCAATGGTATAAGTCACAAAAGAGATTGCCGCCACGGTCAGTACATAAGGTACCTGGGTGGATACATGGTTGATATGATTACACTGTGCTCCCGCAGAAGCCATAATAGTCGTATCGGAGATGGGGGAACAATGGTCACCCATAACAGCACCTGCCAGACATGCAGACACACCGATGATGATCAGATGCTCGGCTCCGGGTACGATAGCTCCGGTCGTGGGATCGGTAAATACGCCGGTAACGATAGGGATCAGAATACCGAAGGTTCCCCAGCTGGTACCGGAAGCAAAGGCCAGGAAACATGCTACCAGGAAAATGATGGCCGGAAGCATATTGGTAAGCCCCGTGGATGCTCCCTGCATCAGGCCTGCCACATAGACATCCGCACCTAACAGTCCGGTCATGGTCTTCAGAGTAACGGCAAAGGTCAGGATCAGCATGGCAGGAACCATGGCAATGAAGCCCTGGGTCAGACAGTTCATGGCCTCCTTGAAGGATACCAGTCTTCTGCACATATAGTATACAATGGCAAATAATAATGCGATCAAAGATCCCCAGGGCAGTCCCACGGAAGCGTCCGTTGCGCTGAATGCATCGATAAAGCCCACGCCTTCAAAGAAGCCGCCGACATAGATCATGCCGATGACACAGCAGACAATCAGTACGATCACCGGGATCAACAGATCGTAGACCTTGCCTCTGGTGGAACCTTTGGGTGCATTGTCTGCATTGGCCACGCGCTCTCCCTCGGTGAACAGATCACCCTTTTCTCTGGCATTGCGCTCATGCTTTGCCATGGGGCCGTAGTCGAAGCCCATCAGCGCCATACCGACGACGAATACGATGGTCAGCAGAGAATAATAGTTATAAGGAATAGCTCTTACGAACAGTTCAATACCGGAATAAACACCTTCATCCACCATACCGGATACTGCGGCCGCCCAGGAAGAGATCGGTGCGATCATACAGATGGGTGCTGCGGTGGCATCAATAATGTATGCCAGCTTTGCTCGGGAAATCTTATGTCCGTCTGTTACCGGCATCATAACAGAGCCTACAGTCAGACAGTTAAAATAGTCATCCACGAAAATCAGAACACCTAATAAAAAGGTGGAAAGCAGCGCTCCCGCTCTGGTCTTTACATGCTTTTTCGCCCATTCGCCGAAGGCTGCAGAGCCTCCTGCCTTGTTCATCAGTGCTACCATGGTACCCAACAGGATCAGGAACATGAAGATACCGATATTCCATGCATCCGCCACGGAATTGATAAATCCTTCGTTGATCACCGTATCCAGCGTTGCAATAGGAGAAAATCCGGTATAAATCAAAGCTCCCGTAACAATGCCGATAAACAGTGACGAATATACTTCTTTTGTGATCAGTGCCAATACGATTGCCACCACAGGCGGCAGCAATGCCCAAATTGTTCCATACATAATTTTGCCCTCTCTCGTACTTTTTTTGTAACATTTCAGATACATTTTTACTTTATGGCAAACCCGTATACCTGTCAATATAATTTTCCAAATTAACGCTTTAGCACAGCAATTTATCCGTTCCTTTTCTCTTTTTCGCTTTAAATCGCTAAATTTTCTTGCATCCTTGCACGATCTGGGCTATAATGAGCAATGACATTTAGCAGAAAGGACGTGCCCTGCGCACGATGGAATACCATGAGTTTCGAATTTATCAAAAAACTGCCCACTCCTGCGGAGATCCGCAAGGAACTGCCCCTTCCGGCAGAATTAGCCAGGATCAAAGAAGAAAGAGATGCTGAAATCCGTGACATCCTCACCGGCAAAAGCAATAAGTTTCTGGTGATTATCGGACCCTGCTCCGCTGATAACGAAGATTCCGTATGTGATTACGTCAATCGTCTTGCCAAAGTGAATGAGAAAGTTAAGGACAAGCTGATCCTGGTGCCCAGAATCTACACCAACAAGCCCCGCACCACCGGCGAAGGCTACAAGGGTATCACCAGCCAGCCCGATCCCGAGAAGAAACCGGATTTCCTGGCAGGTCTGATGGCCATGCGTAAAATGCACATCCGCGCCATCAAAGAGACCGGTCTCACTGCCGCAGATGAAATGTTATACCCGGAGAACTGGGGTTATGTATCCGATATCCTCTCCTATGTGGCCATCGGTGCCCGTTCCGTAGAGGATCAGCAGCATCGTCTGACCGTCAGCGGCTTCGATGTAGCTGCCGGTATGAAGAATCCTACCAGCGGAGATTTCTCCGTAATGCTGAACTCCGTATATGCGGCACAGCACCCCCACTCCTTCATCTATACCGGATGGGAGGTGAATACCCACGGCAACGATCTGGCACACACCGTACTGCGCGGTGCTACCAACAAGCACGGTGCCAATATCCCCAACTACCATTACGAGGATCTGATCCGTCTGTGGGATATGTATGAAAAAATGGATCTGAAGAATCCTGCCTGCGTGATCGATGCGAACCACTCCAACTCCAACAAACAGTTCAAGGAGCAGATCCGTATCACCAAGGAAGTCATGCACAGCCGTAAACTCAGCCCCGATCTGCACAAGCTGGTCAAGGGCGTCATGATCGAGAGCTACATCGAGGAAGGCAACCAGAAGGTGGGTGCCGGCTGCTACGGCAAGTCCATCACCGATCCCTGTCTGGGCTGGGAAGACAGTGAGCGTCTGATCTACGATATCGCTGAGTACGAATAAAAAGAACGATTTTGCAAATGGGGTGCTGAATAGTTAAAACAGTTTCAAAAAAACTGCAGGAATCCTTTTAATAACGCAGGATTCACAAAACATTCCAATAAACATCCGAAAACCAGTGCGATCCATATGAGCGCCAGTTTTCCCAATCTGCCGGGCAGGGATTTTTTTCCCTGCCCGGTTGTGTGATGGTAAAAATAAATACTCCGGTGCATATCTTCACACCATCTGAGTAACAGAATCATAGCCGGCAGGTAACACAGATAATGGGGAAAGATGCTCACGATCCCCAGAAGGATCCCCTTGATTCCATACCTAAACACTGCCGTACTCAGAAAAAAGCCCACAGAGAATCCGTATTTTACGGTGACTCCTCCGCAGAAAATCCATCCCAGATAAGTCGTTGCCATGATAATAAGCACCAGAAAATTCCGACATCTTTTGCACAGCACGTACCAGAACAGGATACTGCTGTCCACGGTCATATATTTCATGCGATATAACGTGTCCTCATCCAGCATTCCCGCACGGTTTAACAGAATTCCCCGTCCGAAATACACCGCAAACAATCCCACCACAAATCCCGTCAAAAACAAAAAGTGCAGGGGGAGTTTTCCCGCAGGCAACATGGATCTGTTCCATTTCATATATTCTCGTCTCCCGTCAGGCGTTGTTAGTAATATATGCGGACAACATGGAAAATCATGCTTTCTTATTCGTCTTTCAGAAAAGAAAAAGCCCATCCGGACAGGTACTGCCTGTCTGGATGGGCTTTCCTAAAATCATTATGTAGCAGCCGGTCGTGACTGCTTTTGTCTGTAACGGAATTACTCACTCAGGTATTTGGACGCGTAAGTTAAAATGCCGCAGATTGTCTTGGCATCCTGGATCCTGCAGTCGTAGATCATCTGCTTTAATTCTTCTACGGAATAAGCCTCTACATTGATGAATTCATCTTCATCCAGATGCTGGTTTCCTCTGTCTTTCAGTCCTCTGGCCAGATAAATATCGATCTTCTCATTGCAGAATGCCACTGTGGTATAAACAGAGGTCAACAGTTCCACATGGTCAGTATGATACCCGGTCTCTTCCTGCAATTCCCGCATAGCTGCCTGATCCGTGGGCTCTTCTCTCCCGTTCAGTCCGCCTGCCGGAATCTCTAACGTCTCACGCTCCAGGGCATTGCGGTACTGACGCACCATCAGAAGCTTACCGTCTTCTCTCACGGCTACTACTGCAGCCGCCCCTTTATGGTCGATCAGATCCCATTTTGCTATATTACCGTTGGGAATCTGCATGGTATCCTGATAATAGTCGATAATAGCACCCTTTGCTACCAGATCACGGCTGATACGCTTGAATTCTTCCATGACTTATCATCCCTTCTCATCCAAATCGAATACTTACCTGTTTTCCAGTAATTTATCTACGCTCACCATCTTGACACAAAGCACGAACAGATCCGTAGCCATTGCCATCTCCTCCGGTGTGGGGAAGGAAGGCGCAATACGGATATTGGAGTCCTTGGGATCCTTCTTGTAGGGGAAAGTAGCGCCTGCTCCGGTCAGAGTGACGCCTGCTTCCTTACACTTTGCCACAATGGCTTTGGCGCAGCCTTCCATGGCATCAAAGGAGATGAAATATCCACCGTTGGGCTTAGTCCAGGTACCGATGCCTAAGCCTCCCAGCTCATTCTCCAGCACTTGCAGTACAGCCTCGAACTTGGGACGCATGATCGCTGCGTGCTTCTTCATATGTTCACGTACACCATTGATATCCTTGAAATAACGTACATGGCGTAACTGGTTGATCTTGTCATAGCCAATGGTCTGGATAGTCATGGACTTACGCATATCATCCAGGTTTGCCTTGGAAGATGCAATAGCCGCAATGCCGGCTCCTGCGAAGGTTACCTTGGAGGTGGAGCAGAACTCGAATACCATGTCCGGATGTCCTGCCTTTTCACACTCGGAAAGGATCTCTAACAGCTGATCCTGTCTGTCATCATATAAATGATGGATGGCATAGGCATTATCCCAGAAAATACGGAAATCCGGTGCAGCAGGCTGCAATGCAGCGAAACGTCTTACGGTCTCATCGGAGTAGGAGTATCCCTGAGGGTTGGAGTATTTGGGTACGCACCAGATACCCTTGATAGCGGGATCTTCAGACACCAGTTTCTCTACCATGTCCATATCCGGTCCTTCGGGTGTCATGGGCACATTGATCATTTCAATTCCGAAATGCTCTGTGATTCCAAAATGTCTGTCATAACCGGGTACGGGACACAGAAACTTTACATGATCCAGCTTACACCAGGGGGTATTGCCTAAGATGCCATGGGTCATAGCCCGGGATACGGTATCATACATGATGGTCAGGCTGGCATTACCGCAGACGATCACATTCTCCGGCTTCACTTCCAAAATGTCAGCGATCAGTTTCTTTGCCTCAGGAATACCGTCCAGGCCACCATAATTTCGAACATCCATTCCATCCTCAGCCTTCATAGCGCTCTGAGAATTTACAACATCGAGATAATCCATTGTCATATCCAGCTGGTTAACTGCCGGTTTTCCTCTGGACATATCCAGTTTCAGGCCTTTGCCTTTTGCATCTTCATATGCAGCGTTCAGCTCTGCTTTCAATGTTAAAAGTTCTTCCTTGGATAATTCCTGATATGCTTTCATTTCGTACCATACCTTTCTCGTTTTTTCCCATAGGGAATACGCTTTCTTCTGTGGACGTTGGATAATCGTATACAATCATACACTTCGAATATCATACTATAAGAAAGTTCTTTGTACAATACCTTTTTTCGAAAATTTTATCAAAAAAGCTGCTGTGCTTTAACAGCACAACAGCTTTTCTTACTTCGTATGAAATTGTCATTTCTGACTGGTCAGTTATTTGGCGTAATCAATTACGCGGCTCTCACGGATCACATTTACCTTGATCTGTCCGGGATATTCCAATTCAGCTTCGATCTGCTTGGAAATATCTCTTGCCAACAATACCATATCGGCATCTGAAATCTGCTCGGGCACTACCATAACACGAACTTCACGACCTGCCTGAATAGCAAAAGATTTATCTACACCTTTGAAATTGTTTGTGATATCTTCTAACTGTCTTAATCTGCTAGTATAGGTTTCCAGTGTTTCCCTTCTAGCTCCCGGTCTTGCAGCGGATATTGTATCAGCAGCTTGTACAATACATGCAATCAGGGAAGTAGGCTCTACATCGCCATGGTGAGATTCCACGGCATTGATAACCGTAGCGTTCTCTTTATATTTCCGACACAGTTCAGCACCCAGCTGAATATGGGAACCTTCCATTTCGTGGTCTACTGCCTTACCGATATCATGCAGCAGTCCCGCTCTCTTGGCAAGTCTCACATCCAGTCCCAGCTCCGCTGCCAGAAGACCTGACAACTGTGCAACCTCGATGGAATGCTTTAATGCGTTCTGACCATAGCTGGTACGGAATTTCATCTTACCGAGTAATCTTACCAGTTCGGGATGAATGCCATGTACACCAACCTCCAGAGTTGCGGCTTCTCCCTCTTCCTTGATCATTACTTCGACTTCCTTCTGCGCCTTCTCTACCATCTCTTCGATTCTGGCCGGATGGATACGTCCGTCCACAATCAGCTTCTCCAGCGCAATTCTCGCTACCTCACGACGAATCGGATCAAATCCGGACAGGATTACTGCTTCCGGTGTATCATCTATGATCAGGTCTACACCTGTCATGGTCTCAAGGGTACGGATGTTACGTCCCTCACGTCCGATGATACGTCCCTTCATTTCGTCATTCGGTAACTGTACAACGGAAATTGTAGTCTCAGAGACATGGTCTGCTGCACATCTCTGTATAGCGTTAACCACATATTCCTTTGCCTTTTTGTCTGCTTCTTCTTTGGCCCGACTCTCCATTTCCTTGATCATCACGGCCGATTCATGTTTCACTTCATCTTCAACAATTTTCAATAAGTAGTCTTTTGCTTGTTCAGAGGTTAATCCTGAAATTCGTTCCAGTTCCTGCACACGCTGCTCATTCAGTCTGGAGACTTCTTCCTTCATGCGATTGAGGGATTCTTCTCTGGATGCTAAACTTGCCTCGCGCTTCTCGATGGCATCTGCTTTCTTATCGATGTTCTCTTCCTTCTGCTGAACTCTGCGCTCATACCGCTGGGCTTCCGCTCTGCGTTCCTTGATTTCTTTGTCCAGTTCATTCTTGGTACGAATGGACTCTTCCTTGACTTCCAGGAGTGATTCGCGCTTTTTGTTCTCTGCAGTCTTCAGAGCTTCATCAATAATCTCTCTTGCCTTCTCCTCTGCGTTGCCGATGGTTCCCTCCGCGTTCTTCTTCAGACGGTTCGTGGTAACCTTTGCTGTGATCAGCACTGCAGCTATAATGGCAATAACAGAAGCCACTAATACTATTACAATATTAGTGTCCACTACAGGAGCACCTCCTTATGAAATTTTCATTGTACATTTTGCTCCGATAATACAAATTATCGTTCATAATAGAATGCAATTTATGTACATTCTAACAAGCAATTCACAACAGTATTAGTGTAAACTGAAATTACACCCATGTCAAGTACAAGTCGCAATTAGTCCAAAAATAGTTCCTATATCAAAACAATCTTTGTGCATTATTTCTTGCTGTTATGCGTCGTCCGGTATTCTCAGAAATCATCGCTATGCATGCCACCGATGGCTTTGCGGATAGCTTCTGCGGAGAATCCCTTTCTGGCCAGAAAAGCGTAGATTTTCTGACGTTCCTTCCAGTCTGTCTCTGCTTCCGGATCATAGTGCTTCTTATGAAGCTGTTCCCGGATCATACGCTGTTCGTCCTGCTCCCCACCGTTCTCCCACCAGACCTGCCAGGCCTCTTCCATGGTAGCTGCTGAGATTCCTTTGCCCTGCAGATCCTGTTCGATCCGCCGCCTGCTGCGGCTGTCCTCATGGTAAGTAATATAATCCACGGCATATCGAAGATCATCAATATAATGAAAGCCCGCCACATAGACGATAGCCTGCTCTATGATCTCCGCCGGATAAAAGCCCTGCTGTAATTTTGTCCGCAGCTGTGCCGTCGTATATTCTCTTCCCTGCAACAGGTTCATGGCACGAAGCTTCGCCCGCTTGGGAAGTACCTCCTGCATGATAGTCCGATAGTCTTCCTCGCTTAATTGCTGTCCTTCCTTTATATGGTAAAGACGCAATTCGCCTTTGTACAATACAAAGGCGAATTCCTGATCAATATATACTTTGCTTCTCGATTTGGAAAGTTCCGTAACCTGTGTTACCAGCATGGATCTACTCTTCCTTCTCTGCTGCGGCAGTGACATCTGCCTTTAGTCCGTAATGATCTCTGACCTTCTCGGCAATCTCATCGCAGATGGCGGGATTGTCTTTTAAATACTGCTTGGCATTCTCACGGCCTTGTCCGATCTTGTTGCCCTCGTAGGCATACCAAGCACCGGACTTTGCCACAACGTCACAGCTGGCTGCCAGATCCAGAATATCTCCTACCATGGAAATACCTTCACCGAACATGATATCAAACTCTGCTTCCTTGAAAGGAGGTGCAATCTTATTCTTAACGACTTTGACACGGGTACGGTTACCGATCACTTCACCGCCCTGCTTCAGAGCTTCGATCCTTCTGACATCCAGTCGTACAGAAGAATAGAACTTCAGCGCACGTCCGCCAGTAGTGGTCTCAGGATTACCGAACATTACACCTACCTTCTCACGCAGCTGGTTGATAAAGATAACCGTACAGTTGGACTTGCTGATCACAGCGGTCAGCTTGCGCAGCGCCTGGGACATCAGTCGTGCCTGTAAACCCACATGGCTGTCTCCCATATCACCGTCAATCTCGGCCTTGGGTACCAGTGCGGCTACGGAGTCCACTACGATAATGTCAATGGCTCCGGAGCGTACCATGGTCTCCGTGATCTCCAGTGCCTGCTCACCGTTATCCGGCTGGGAAATGTACAGGTTGTCAATATCTACGCCGATGTTCTTCGCATAGACAGGATCCAGAGCATGCTCCGCATCGATGAATCCGGCAATACCGCCTCTTTTCTGTACTTCTGCGATCATATGTAAGGTAACGGTGGTCTTACCACTGGATTCCGGTCCGTAGATCTCAATGATTCTTCCCTTGGGAATACCGCCCAGTCCTAACGCTATATCCAAACTTAAAGAACCGGTGGGGATGGTCTCCACATTCATCTGTGCCGTGGGATCTCCCAGCTTCATTACCGCGCCCTTTCCGTACTGCTTCTCGATCTGGCTCAGCGCCGCATCCAATGCTTTAAGCTTATCGTCTTTTTCCATGTCAATCTCCTTTTTGTTCAAGGAACAAATGTTCTGCTTTTTATTTAGGATAAAACATTTGTTCGTGTTTGTCAATGTCTATTTTTATTATACATATTTTGTGTACATTAAAGCTCCCTCATAAGCATTCCCCCTTATTTTTTCGTTCCGATGATCGTCTGAAATTTTGGCGAATGCCTGAACATCCTGAAATGTCTGTCGATAATCAGAGATAAAAGATACAAAAAGAATGTATCACACATCCCCGCTTCCCGCAAGGACGCATGATACATTTCCTGTGTTTTCGTCACTATCTACAATTTTTTACCCCTTCGTTTTGAGGGTATCTCACAAAATATTTTTCTGTTACTTTTTACCAAAAGTAACTTTACTGAAGTATTTCAGAATACAGCTGCGCATAAGAATCAGTGCTGCAGAGGTAGTTGCCTCTCTGATCTGGCTGCGGGTTCCGGAGAAATGATACTCTTTCACCGTAACTTCTCCCTTTATGCTGCATCCGATATATACCAGTCCTACCGGCTTTTCCTCGGTTCCGCCGTCCGGTCCTGCAATTCCGGTCACTGCCACAGCCACATCCGATTTCATTAACAGTGCGGCTCCTTTTGCCATCTCTGAGGCAGTCTTGCTGCTGACGGCACCGTATTTGTCCAGCGTGCTCTTACGCACTCCCAGGAATTTCCGTTTTGCCTTATTGGAATAAGTCACCAGTCCGGCCTTGTAGCACTCCGATACCCCGGGGACATTGATGATCCTTGCCGCGATCATGCCGCCGGTACAGGATTCCGCGGTTGTCACCGTCAGATCATTGGCCATCAGCAGATCTGCTACCGCCATCTCCAGGGTAGTCTCCGCCTTGGTACTGTAAATATCCGCTCCGAAACGGGATTTCAGTTCCTTCACCACAGGTTTAATGGCTTTTCCAGCTGCCTTGGTATCTTCCCCGGAAGCGGTGACACGGATATGTACTTCTCCCGTCTTGGCATAGGTAGCTATCGTAGGATTGGTCTGTTCGTCGATCAGATCCTTCAGGGTATCCTCCACCTGGCTCTCCGGCACACCACAAAGCTTTACCGTCTGAGAACAGATCACCCCGGGAGTCAGTGTATCCAGATAAGGAAGCACCTGCTGTTCGAACATGGGAACCAGTTCCGCAGGGGGGCCCGGCAGCAACACAATACGGTTCTTCTCCGTCTCCAGAATAATGCCCGGCGCTGTTCCATTATCATTGTCCAGCACCTTCGCTCCCTCTGGCACCATGGCCTGTTTCCAGTTGTTCTCCGTGGGCTGAATATCTCTGACTGCGAAAAATTCGGCAATGCGCTCCATGCTGTGATCATCCACCGAGAGATTCTTTCCACAGACTTCCGCCACAGTCTCCTTGGTCAGATCATCCTCCGTGGGTCCCAGTCCACCAGATAACAGGATCACATCCGAACGCTCCATGGCACATTTCAACACACCTGCCAGTCTCTCCACATTATCTCCCACCACTGTCTGGTAGTAACAGTCCAGTCCGGCTCCCGCCAGCTTTTCCGCCAGATAAGCTGCATTCGTATTCACAATGTTCCCCAGTAATAATTCGGTACCTACACAGATGATCTCCGCTGTCATATCTTTACCGCCTTTCGCTGTCACTTGTCCTATATCTTTCCCACAGACAGTATACTACACTTCTCGGGCGGAGAAAAGGAAATATTTTACTCCAGAGAATTTTCACTTTCCACTTTTTCCTGATTCCAGAGCTGGTGTCGTATTTTTTCATCCGTTCCCTTGTGACTCCGCTCCCGCCACTGAGTAGGGGTGCATTCATACCTTTTCTGAAAACAGCGGTGAAAGGTCCGCATATTAGGAAATCCGCATTCGTAACTGATCTCTGTCACCGTCTTTCTGCTGTCCTTCAACAGATTGCAGGCCAGGATCATCCGCTGCTGCGCTACATAGGAAGGAAAAGAGATATTTAACTGGGAGGAAAAAATATGGGACAGATAATACGGACTAATACCCAACTCTTTTGCCACCTTCTGTGCCGTCAGTTCCCCGGTGATATTGTCGTTGATATATTGCAAAAGCTTCTGCGTGATATTCAGATCCGAAGGCTTGTCCTTTTTGATCACTGGAATATTTTCATACATATCCGCCAACAGTGCCATCAGAAGTCCCTTGTCCTGCCGAAATGGCCGCAGTTCCTTATGCAGACCAATATCTGCCAGAATGTCCAGTACCATCTGTCCGTAACGGCTGAGCATGCTTTTCTGAAAACAGGGAGACTCCATATCATAATAGGTAAGTTCTTCCTGAAATTCCCCGATGGAATCCATATCTGCAATGATCAGAAGCATTCCCACCTCTCCCACAGAACTGTAGGAATGGATCTGGTTCGGGTAGATCATCAGACAGTCTCCTGTAATCAGATGATAATTCACACCAGCTACAGTGGCATCCATCTCCCCTTCCGTCACATGGACGAATTCCATATGTTTATGCAGATGAAACGGGAAGTTCGGGTGCCACCAGACATGACAGTCATAGACCTTTTTCCGGCTCTCATAAAACGGTTTTACTGTGTTCATACCAATCCCCATACCTTTCACAGTCTGCAAACTTTGGGCCGCAGGCACAAAATTTAAAACTCTCTGTATTCTACATACCATATTCCGTCCCGAATTTCTACCTGTTTTGTTAAAAATAGCAATTTTTGTCCCATATGTAATTTCTTTTTGTCGTGCAGTCCACACTTTTTTCACTTACAATAAGCTTAAATGAAAGCAGTTCCAATTTAAAAAACAAAAAGTGAGATATATTATGAATCGTACAGAAGCCAGAGAAAAAGCTACCGCACTGGTAGCACAAATGACAATAGAAGAAGCTGCTTCCCAGCTGTTACACTCGTCTCCCGCGATTCCCCGTCTGGGCATTCCCGCCTATGACTGGTGGAATGAAGCCCTTCATGGTGTTGCCAGAGCCGGTACTGCCACCTGTTATCCGCAGGCGATTGGCCTGGGTGCAACTTTTGACCGTGAATTATTACAGAAAATCGCCGGTTCCATCGCTTTGGAAGCCCGGGCAAAATATAACGCTTATTCCCGCCTCGGAGACCGCACCCGGTACAAAGGTGTGACCATGTGGTCTCCCAATATCAATATCTTCCGTGATCCCCGCTGGGGAAGAGGCCAGGAGACCTACGGAGAAGATCCCGTACTTACCGCTTCCCTTGGCTGTGCCTTTGTGGAAGGATTACAGACCAAAAGAGACGGTTACCTGACCACTGCCGCCTGTGCCAAACATTTTGCGGTGCATTCCGGTCCCGAGGCTCTGCGTCACAGTTTCGACGCCAAAGCTACGAAGAAGGATCTGTGGGAAACTTATCTTCCCGCTTTTGAAGCTCTGGTGACACAGGCTGATGTGGAAGCTGTCATGGGTGCTTATAACCGTACCAACGAGGAACCCTGCTGTGCTCACTCCTATCTTATGGAGGAGGTGCTTCGCGACAAATGGCATTTTGAAGGACATTACGTTTCCGACTGCTGGGCGATCCGTGATTTCCACGAGGGACATCATGTAACTGCATTTCCGGAGGATTCCGCCGCTCTTGCCCTGGAAAAGGGTTGTGATTTAAACTGCGGCTGTACCTATGAATATATTTTACAGGCATATAAACAGGGAAAGGTAACCGAAGAAGAAATCCGCCGCAGTGCAGAACGTCTTTTCACCACCAGATACCTGTTAGGACTCTTCGATCACAGTTCCCTGGACGAAATTCCCTACAATGTGGTGGGCTGTAAAGAACATCGGGAACTGGCTTATCAGGCCGCTGTGGAAAGCTGTGTTCTGTTGAAAAATGACGGGACACTGCCTCTGTCCTTGAAAGATAACAAACGCATGGCTGTCATCGGCCCCAATGCCGACAGTCATGCCGCACTGGTTGGTAACTACAACGGTACCCCGCCCCGTTCCATCACTGTAGTGGAAGGAATTACAAGAATCTGCGAGGATACCGGCTGGGATGTCAATTATGCAGAGGGATGTCTGCTCTATGATGACCCTTCCGTACGAAAGGTATTCCAGAACTACCGTATCCCCGAAGCTGTGGCATTGGCAGAATCCTGTGACCTCGCCATTGTATGTGTCGGTCTCGACTCCACACTGGAAGGAGAACAGGGAGATGTGGGTAATGCATTTGCCAGTGGAGACAAGCCAGATCTGCTGCTTCCCAAGATCCAGAGGGATCTGGTAGAACAGGTCATCGCTACCGGTACTCCGGTGATTCTGATTGATCTGGCCGGAAGCCCCATCGATCTGTCCGCTTACGAAGATCAGGTGCCTGCAATACTGCATGCCTGGTATCCCGGCGGAGAAGGCGGACGGGCCATTGCAGACATCCTGTTCGGCAAAGTATCTCCCGGCGGCAAGCTGCCCCTTACCTTCTATCATAATGACGGACCGCTGCCAGACATTACCGATTATCATATGACCGGACGCACTTACCGTTATTTTGAAGGCAGACCCTGGAAGCCTTTTGGTTTCGGACTCACCTACGGAGAATTGCAGATCACAGAAGCAAAAGTAACTGAAGTTGATTACACGAAAGAGATTCCTTCCGCACAAATCACAATACATTGCCAGAATCCCACGGATCGTGACTTAAGTGATGTCATACAGGTCTATGTCCATGTAAACGGTTCTTCCAACGAAGTTCCCAACCACAAGCTGGCTGCGTTCGAACGGATCCGTCTGGATGCCGGAGAAAGCAAAGAATTCCGGATCACCATTCCGCCCATGGCCTTTACCACGGTAGACAATTCCGGCAACAGAGTATTTGATGGCACTTCTGCTACACTTTATCTGGGATTTTCCCAGCCGGATCTCACAGAAGAAGATCAGAAGATCTATACAGGCAACAGAGGCCAGGTATTCGCGGTCACTTTATAATGAGCATTATGGTGGTAAACCATTTGCTATAGAGAGATGTATTTTTAAAACAAGGAGGATAAATCCTCTCCTCGCCATAGGGGCTCGGATTTTCCTTCGGAAAACAAGGAGGATTACAATGAAAAGAAACAAGATCTTAAGCCTGTTGCTGTCAGTTTCCATGCTGACTGCACTCACCGCCTGCGGAAGCCAGGGTTCCGGCACCCCCGCAGCATCCACCACCGATAGCGGAAGCACCGCTTCTTCTGTTGCCGAGAGTACCGCTTCTTCCGATGACGGTTATGTACTGGACAAGGTCACTCTCGTCGTAGACGGTACCTTTAATGCATCTGTGGATGCTTATCAGGACAAATTTGTCGAACAATGGGACACAGCTGTCAGTGAAGCACTGGGGCATCCCATCAGTCTGAATATCCAGCAGTTAGACCATTCCAGCTATGTAGATGGCGTTGGCCGTCTGTTTGCCAGCGGTGATTACCCCGATGTCATTCTGCTGAATGCCGGTCAGTATGCCGAATATGCCAAAACCGGTCTTCTGTGGGATATGACAGATGCTTATGATAACGCAAAATTCCAGAGCCATATGGTACTGCCCGCAGTTAACCAGAGCGTTCGTATCGACGGCAGACAGTATGGTCTGTCCACCGGTCTTGGCGGCGGTTGTATCACTTATGTAAAGCAGGCATGGCTGGATGCAGTCGGCATGAAGGCTGAGGATATTACCGACTGGGATTCCTACTATGCAATGTTAAAGGCATTCACCGAGCAGGATCCCGATGGCAATGGCAAGAATGATACCTACGGCGTAGCTGCAGCAGGCTTTATCGGTTCCGAGGCTCCTTACACCAACTATCTGCCTCAGTTCTGGCAGAACGCATATCCCAGCTTCACCTATGATGAGAACGGTGTATGGTATGACGGTTTCAACACCCAGGAGACCAAAGATGCTCTGCTTCGTTTACAGCAGGCTTACGCAGACGGTGTCATCGATCCCGAATCCCTGACCATGGGTACCAAGGATGTCCGTGAAAAATGGTGGTCTTCCGATCAGTCCGGTTCCTTCGGTGCTTTCACCTACTGGTCCGGTTACTGGAACGATAACCTGGTTAACAACATGGATAAGAACGGTGTAGA
>OHEC01000653.1_pt1 | contig 17015 bp, 10 predicted proteins | sample 1567141 | NCBI WGS metagenome assembly OHEC01 (sample SAMEA3879567, study PRJEB24766) | human gut metagenome | biome: human-associated habitat; feature: feces | place: USA | collected 1985/1987 | reverse complement strand
AAGGATGGTCATGGCATCCCGGGAAATCTGGATGCCGGAAACCTCATCGGTGGTTCCCCAATTGTCTCCGCCGTTCTTCACAGGAATGGCCAGGCAGGAAATGTGATTGAACAGCATGCTGGACTGCGTCACCGTGCCGTCTTCCAGGTTGATTTCCAGATAATAAGAGAGGGCATAGGAGATAGAGCCGTAGGAACTCTCGTAGTAACTGACCCAGCAGAGCAGTCCGGTGTTGGGGTCAATTTCCAGCGCCTGGGTATACTCATTGGTAAACAGTTCCACTGTGAGAACCAGCTCCGGGGCATCGATGGTCTCCAGGGTGAAGGCGTACACGTCGGTGAGCTTCACCGCGCCGTCGGTCAGCATATGGCAGTAGAAGGTGCCGTTTTCATCGCAGGCCAGGGTGTTGGTGGGGATGCCGATTTTGCCGCCGTATGCGAGACACTGCATGCCCACGGCATCCGCGTGGTGCTCGATGCCGTCTTTAACCATGTGGGCCGTGGCTTTTGGGCCTTCCGCGATGTGCAGGAACGCAAGTGGGACTCGCCCTACAAGGACTGGTTTCACATCAGTTTTGACGGCGACTCGTGCTACGGCGACGGCTTTTGGTACGAGGGCTGGGAAGGCCATTTTGAGCTTGTGAAGCTCAACCTGCAAAATCCCGCTGTGGTCGATTACCTGCTCGAGTCCGTGCGCCGTTGGGCCGACGTCTTTGGCGTCGACGGTCTGCGCCTGGACGTTGCCTATATGCTCGACCGCGACTTTATGCGCCGGCTGCACGCCTTTACCCGTGAGCTCAAGCCCGGCTTTGTACTGATTGGTGAGACGCTCCACGGCGACTACAACCAGATCGTCAACGACGAGATGCTCGACTCCTGCACCAACTACGAGTGCTACAAGGGCCTGTACTCCAGCTTTAATTCGATCAACATGTTCGAGATTGCCCACTCTCTTCATCGCCAGTTTGGCGGTGACCCGTGGTGCATTTATCGCGGCAAGCATCTGCTGTCGTTTGTCGACAACCACGATGTGCCGCGCCTGGCGAGCATCCTGACGGACAAGTCCTGCCTGCGCCCCGCCTACGGCATGCTCTTTGGAATGCCGGGCATTCCGTGCGTCTACTACGGCAGCGAGTGGGGGATTGTCGGCGAAAAGGGCGGCCCCGATGGCGACTGGGCGCTGCGCCCTGCGCTCGATGAGCCTGCGCCCAACGAGCTGACGGCGTTCATCACGCAGCTCACGCACCTGCGCTCGGCCGACGATACGGCGGCCCGTGTTCTCAACTACGGTGCCTATCGCAACGTGGTGATCCAGAACAAGCAGCTGCTGTTCGAGCGCGCCTGCGACGGCGCGACGGTGCTCGTGGCGGTGAACGCCGTGGACGAGCCTTACACCTTTGGCGCCGGCGAGCTCAGCGGGTCCTTTGTCGACCTGCTTGCCGACGGCGTGCCTACGGTCGAGCTGTCTGGCTCCCTTGAGCTTGCGCCCTACGAGGTGCGCTATCTGCTGAGGGCCTAGCTCGTGGCCGCGCCGGACGAGGGCTATCAACATATTGAGCATGGGTTTGAACCCGTGTTTGACGAGCGTTCGCGCGTTTTGGTGCTGGGGTCGTTTCCCTCGGTGCTCTCGCGTGCCAATGATTTTTATTACGGCAACCCCCAGAATCGCTTTTGGCGCGTGATGGCCGCGTGCCTCGGTGAGCCCGTGCCGCCCAACGAGGGCGACCTTTTGGCGGACAGCGAGCCTGCGACGCTCGACGCCTCGATTGTCGCCAAGCGCTCCATGCTGCTGAACGGCGGCGTGGCCCTGTGGGACGTGATCGAGAGCTGTGACATTAAGGGCTCGAGTGACGCGAGCATTCGCAACGTTGTGCCGGCACATATCGAGCGCATTACCGGCGCAGCTCCCATTGAGCAGGTGATATGCAACGGAGGTACAGCTGGCCGGCTCTACAAGCGCTATCTACAAGAACGCACCGGGCTGCCCGCCATCGTCCTGCCCTCGACGAGTCCCGCCAATGCCGCCTGGCGTCTGGAGCGTCTTGTTGAGCGTTGGCACGAAGCCGTTGACTGGGCCGCTCTCTAATTTAGATATCTGATTGGGCGCGGGCGCCGAGGCGTTTCAGAACGCCTCGCCAGATTGGTGCGGGCACGGCTGGCTCGGCGCAAATCATGCCGTCGACGTTGACGTTGACGGCATTGCCGCCGCCAAGTCGCTGCGCATGCTCAATGGAGCATCCCATGCGCACAGCGCCCACAAGCTTATCCATCGCTTCCGAAAATGGTCGGCGCAAGAGGCCCATGCGTGGGGAATGGCGAAGCGCCGCAATACCGCTGCCGGCACAGACGACAACGCCGCCACACCACAATTGGTCATGGCGCTCACATGCCTCGTGCAGACGAACGGCGGTCCCGCGCGCCTGCTTAGCGCCCTCCTGTGCGGCTCGAATCGCGGCATAGACGCGCGTTCCCGTACCGCCAAAGCGCTCAAGCGCCTGCTCGATAGCTGTCAACGTCTCATCGTCAGCCATATCTTCAATGGCCAGCACGATGCCATCGACTGCACCGGCATCATCCGCTTCCAAATCGATCGGGCGTGGGAGCGTGGTGCCGGAAAGCTGAGTATAGGCGGCGATGGCATCCTGCAGATCCCAGAGCAAAAACTCAAGATCGGCGCTATCGGGAATGCTGATATACGCAATGGTTCGCAACGTTTTTGGTACATCGCCGCGTGTGGTCGTCTCCATGCCGCCTCCTTTCCGGTTGGTTTCCGTTTAGGTTACACCGTCTGGCGGTGCCTCGCCGCGCTATCCTAGTGCAACCCTTACGAAAGGAACGCCATGCGTCTGCCCATGAACACCTCGCTTGCCACGCTCAAGCCCTCCGGCATCCGTCGGATTAACGCGCTCGCTGCCCAGTACCCAGGATGCATTGCGCTCGCGCTCGGCGAGCCCGATTTTTCCACGCCCGATATGATTAGCGCCGAGGTGACCGCTTCGTTGGACCGCGGCGACACACACTATCCGCCCAACAACGGTCGCCCCGCTCTGCGCGAAGCGCTGTCTGCTTACATGGGGGACGCGGGCCTTACGTTTTCGGCCGACGAGGTCATCCTGACCGACGGCGCGACCGAGGCCCTGTCGGCAACATTCATGGCTATGCTCAACCCCGGCGACGAGGTCATTATCCCAACGCCGGCCTTTGGCCTGTACGAGAGCATCGTCGTGGCCAACCACGCCAAAGCGGTCTTTTTGGATACGGAGCCTACGCAATTCCAGATTGATGAGGACGCACTTCGTGCCTGCGTAACGCCGGCGACCAAGGCCATCGTCATCTGCTCGCCCAACAATCCTACGGGATGCATCCTCGACGCGGCATCGCTCGACGCCGTGGCACACGTGGCGGAGCAGGCGGGCATCTACGTGGTCTGCGACGACGTATATAACCGCCTGGTCTACGTGGACGGCTACGAGCGATTTGCCCAGCGCCACCCGGAGCTACGCGAGCAGACGGTGGTCATCGAGAGCTTCTCCAAGCCCTGGGCCATGACCGGCTGGCGTTTAGGTTGGCTCGCAGCGGCAACCCCCGTCATCGCCGAGATCGCAAAGGCCCACCAATACCTAGTATCGAGCGCCGTCTCCTTTGAGATGGACGCCGCGGCCCGAGCCCTGACCGTCGACCCAACCCCCATGCTCAAAGTCTACCGAGCCCGTCGCGAACGCGTGCTCGCAGCCTTAAACGCCATGGGCCTCGACGTAGTGGAACCAGCCGGCGCCTTCTACGCCTTCCCCAGCATCAAACAATTCGGCCTAACAAGCGAAGACTTCTGCATCAAAGCCATCAAAGAGGCAAACGTAGCCCTAGTCCCGGGCGACTGTTTCGGCACCGAAGGCCACATCCGCCTCAGCTACTGCGTCTCCGACAAAGATCTGGACGAAGGCCTAAATCGCCTGTCCACCTTCATTTCAACCCTGTAGCCCTCAGGGATGCAACACATCAGCCCACCGACCCAAGCATTATGAGTGGGGCGCGCCGGCCAACGGAAAACCGGGCTGCCCCATAGTTGACGCAGGCCGCGCCGCCGAAGGCCAGGCGCAAGGTTTTCGTAGATTCCGCACGAGCCGAAGGCCACTTAATGTGGCCTTCGTGCGAGCCCAGGACTTGACCGAGCGAAAACCTTGCGCCTGGCCTTCGGCGGAGCGTGCCGGATGGTGGAATTGTGTGCAGCCCGGTTTTCCGTTGACCGACGCCGGGGTCCCCGCCATAATACTTTCGGTTCACGCACGAATCCGCTGCCAGAGACAGCCGGTGCAAACGGGCATTGCCCGCGAGCTTAATGGGATATCCCGCCAGCCGAGGTGGTCGAGTAGATATGTCTTCTCGCCCCCGTCGCTCATGCAGCGCGGGGGCTTTCTTTTTGGACATGCCCCCGTCACGTCCTTGTGGCGGACCGTGCCCGGAAAGAATTCGAGGAGGTGTAATTCATGCCCCAGCAGTACAAAATCGACAAGGTTGCAGAGATCGAGTCCCGTATCGCCGAGAACGCCGGTCTGTTCGTCGTCAACTACAACGGTCTGACGGTTAAGCAGGCTCAGGAGCTGCGTCATCAGCTTCGCGAGTGCGGCGCCGAGATGAAGGTCTACAAGAACAACCTGGTCAAGATCGCTCTCAAGAACCAGGAGCAGCCCGAGCTCGACGAGATCCTCGCCGGCCCCGTCGCTTATGTGTTCTACGAGACCGAGCCGGTCGAGGCCGCTAAGACCCTTAAGGACTTCTCCGCTAAGTCCAAGGGCGTCCTTGAGATCAAGGGCGGTATCTCCGACGGCAAGGCCGTTTCCGCTGATGATGTTAAGGCTATCGCCGAGCTGCCCACCAAGGACCAGCTTCTCGGCCAGATTGCCGGTCTCATCTCCGGTTTCGCTCGCGACATCGCTGTCTGCGTCAACGGCGTTTCCTCTGGTCTCGCTCGTTCGATCCAGCAGGTCTCCGAGCAGAAGGCAGCCTAGTCGCTGTTTTCACCCGCGGCGGCAACGCCGCACCCCTGGCGCATTCGCGCCGTGTTTTAACTGATCTCCGTGCACAGACACGGAAACCGAAAGGACTTAGAAATGGCTAAGCTTACCACCGATGAGATCATCGATGCTCTTAAGGAAATGACCCTTCTCGAGGCTTCCGAGCTCGTTAAGGCTATCGAGGACACCTTCGGCGTTTCCGCCGCTGCTCCTGCCGCTGTTGTCGCCGCTCCCGCTGCTGGCGCTGCTGAGGCCGAGGAGAAGACCGAGTTTGACGTCGTGCTCGAGGGCTTCGGCGACAACAAGATCCAGGTCATCAAGGCCGTCCGTGAGCTCACCAACCTTGGCCTGAAGGAGGCCAAGGAGGTCGTCGAGGGCGCTCCCAAGGCTGTTCTCGAGGGTGCCAAGAAGGAGGACGCCGAGGCTGCCAAGGAGAAGCTCGAGGCTGCTGGCGCTGCTGTCACCCTCAAGTAATCAGGCTTTCTCGCCAGATTTCTTTGCAGACGGGGTTCGCATTGCGAGCCCCGTCTTTTTTGTTTTTCGGTCCCTCGACGTCGGTTGCTCAAACTGCCATGTTCTGTGATTTGCGTCGTATCGGGTGCCCTGCCGTTGGGCAATAAAATTGCACCATTCGAGCAATAATTTGCGTTGACCTGCTGAAGAATTGTCTCTGCCTTGTAGCGACATATAGTTCCAGCGGTAAGATGCTTGGGTATCGCAATTTGGTCTGCGGCCGCCGTGCCGCACGCACAGGGCGCATCTTGCGCCTGCGAAAGGATCTTTGAATAACATGAAAGCAATCATCCCCGCCGCCGGTCTTGGCACGCGTTTTCTGCCTGGCACTAAGTGCACGCCCAAAGAGATGCTGCCGGTGCTCGACAAGCCCGTCATCCAGTACGTCGTCGAGGAGGCGCTCGATCCCGAGGAGGTCGACGATGCCATCATCGTTACTTCTCCCGGTAAGCCTGAGCTACTGAACTACTTCCAGCCCGATCGCTCGCTCGAGAACCTGCTGCGCGAGCGCGGCAAGAACGCCTATGCCGACGCCGTCGCCCACGCTGGCGGTATGCCGGTCGACTTCCGTTATCAGTACGAGCCCAAGGGCCTCGGCCATGCTATTCGCTCTGCCGCCGACGCCGTGGCAGGGGAGAACTTCCTGGTTCTTCTGGGCGACTACGTTGTGCCTAACCGCGACATCTGCGACAAGATGCTCGCCGTTTCCAAGGAGCACGGTGGCGCTTCGGTTATCGCCGTCGCTGCTTGCTCGCCCGAGGAAGTCAGCCGCTACGGCGTTATCGCCGGTGAGCGCGTCGGTTCGCTCGAGGGTGCCGAGGACGTTGCCGATGCAGAGCCGGGCGCTGTCTGGCGCATCGGCGGTCTGGTCGAGAAGCCCGCTCCCGAGGCGGCTCCGTCCAATCTGTACATCGTCGGTCGCTACCTGCTGAGCCCGCTGGTCATGGACCTGCTGGCAGATCAGCAGGCCGGCAAGGGCGGCGAGATCCAGCTCACCGACGCCATGGCCCGTTCGCTCGACCGCGAGGCCATGTATGCCGTCGTCATTGACCCGCTGTCGGGCTACGACACCGGCACTCCCTCTGGCTGGATGGCCACCAACGCCCTCATGGCCGCAAGCGACCCCCGCTTTGCCGATGCCTTCTGGGATGCCATCGACGAGCGCGGCGGATTGATGCGCAAGTAAGCCTTCGGGCATCGACATTTACGGGCGCGGACCTCGGTTCGCGCCCGTTTTTTATAAGAGCTGCGATTGCCGGCTCTCTGTTCACAGAAAATATATGAACAGATGTTCGATACACATACATCTACCTGCGTGTTTTCTGTCGAAAAACTTTGCTACTCCAAAAACTCAATCGCGTCAAGGCTTTTCTTGCCCAACGGTCGGTACCTGATAAACTATTAGGTTGCGATAACTGGCGAAGCTATGCCTCGCCAACCCACCGAGCATTTCCGTGAAGGAGGAAAAACCTGGTGACCTACGCATACACTGCCACTGAGCGCAAGCGCGTCAGCTTCGGGAAAATCCCGGAGGCCATGGAGCTCCCCAACCTTATCTCTGTTCAAAGGGAATCCTTTGAGCGTTTTAAGGACGAGGGCCTTCGTGAGGCGTTCAAGGAATCCAGCCCCATCCAGAGCCAGAACCATGTTCTCGAGGTTACCTTCGGCGAGCATCAGTTCGGCGACCCCGCGCACACCGTCGAGGAGTGCCGCGAGAAGGACATGACCTATCAGGCCCCGCTTCTGACCGACGTCCGTCTCACCAACAAGGAGACCGGCGAGATCAAGGAGCAGCTCGTCTTTATGGGCGACTTCCCCATGATGACCGATCAGGGCACCTTCATCATCAACGGTACCGAGCGTATCGTCGTCTCGCAGCTCGTCCGTTCCCCGGGTGTGTACTACAGCTCCGAGATGGATTCGGGCAAGCAGATCTACAAGGCCCAGATCATCCCGTCCCGCGGTGCCTGGCTCGAGTTTGAGGTCGACAAGCGCGACCAGCTCATGGTCTCCATCGACCGTAAGCGCAAGCAGAGCGCCACGATGTTCCTGCGCGCCCTTGGCATCGCCGTCACCAACGACGACATCATCGAGCTGCTCGGCAACTACGATGTGATCAAGCGCACCCTGGAGCGCGACACCGCCCTCACTCGCGAGGACGCCCTCATCGAGATCTACCGTCGCCTGCGCCCGGGCGAGCCTCCCACCGTGGACGCTTCCCGCAGCCTGCTCGAGGGCCTGCTCTTTAACCCGCAGCGCTACGATCTGGCCCGCGTCGGTCGTTACAAGGTCAACAAGAAGCTCAACCTCACCACCGAGGAAGAGGTCACGGTGCTCACCGACGAGGATATCGTCGCGACGCTGCGCTACCTGCTGTCCCTCGCTGCCGGCGAGCAGGGCTTCAAGGTCGACGACATCGACCACTTCGGCAACCGCCGTATCCGCACCGTCGGCGAGCTCGTCGCCAACCAGTTCCGTATCGGCATGAGCCGTATGGAGCGCGTCGTCCGTGAGCGCATGAGCTCCCAGGACATCGACGAGATCACCCCGCAGTCGCTCATCAACATCCGTCCGATCGTGGCTTCCATCAAGGAGTTCTTCGGTTCCTCGCAGCTCTCGCAGTTCATGGACCAGGCGAACCCCCTGACCGGTCTGACCCACAAGCGCCGTCTGTCCGCACTCGGCCCTGGTGGTCTTGCCGGCCACAAGTCCGGCTCCAGCCGCCGCACCAACGTGCCGACGGCCGTCCGCGACGTTCACAATTCGCACTACAGCCGCATGTGCCCGATTGAGACCCCCGAAGGCCCCAACATCGGCCTGATTTCTTATTTGGCCACCTTCGCCAGAATCAACGAGTACGGCTTTATCGAGGCTCCGTTCCGCAAGGTGGATAAGGTTAACCACGTGGTGACCAACGAGGTGGTTTACATGACCGCCGATATGGAGGACGATTACATCGTGGCCCAGGCCAACGAGCCGCTGGATGAAAACGGGTATTTCCTCCACGCCAAGGTCAACGGACGTTTCCGCGACGAGTTCGTGGAGGTGGAGCGGGACCGGGCGGATTATATGGACGTTTCTCCCCGGATGGTAGTTTCCGTGGCTACCGCCATGATCCCTTTCCTGGAGAACGACGACGCCAACCGCGCCCTGATGGGCTCCAACATGCAGCGGCAGGCGGTTCCCCTTCTGAAGACAGAGGCGCCCATCGTGGGCACCGGCATGGAATACAAGGCCGGCGTTGACTCCGGCGTATGTATCCTGGCGAAAAAGGATGGCGTGGTGGAAGCCGTCAGCGCCGACGAGATCCGAATGAAGAATGACGACGGCACCACGGACACCTATCATGTGATTAAGTTTATGCGCTCCAACCAGGGCACCTGCGTCAATCAGGTTCCGGTGGTCTCCAAGGGACAGCGGGTGAAGAAAAACGCGGTGCTGGCCGACGGCCCCGCCACCTGCAACGGCGAGATCAGCCTGGGTAAAAACGCCTTGATCGGCTTTATGACCTGGGAAGGCTACAACTACGAGGACGCGGTCCTCATCAACGAAAAAATCGTCCGCGACGACGTTTATACCTCGATTCACATCGAGGAATATGAGACCGAGGCCCGGGATACCAAATTAGGGCCGGAGGAGATCACCTGCGACATTCCCAATGTCAATGAGGATCTGCTGAAGGATCTGGATGAAAACGGCATTATCCATGTGGGCGCCGAGGTCCGCGCCGGGGATATCCTGGTAGGCAAGGTCACTCCTAAGGGAGAGACGGAGCTGACCGCAGAGGAGCGGCTGCTGCGCGCCATCTTCGGCGAGAAGGCCAGAGAGGTGAGAGATACCTCCCTGAGAGTGCCGCACGGCGAATACGGCATCGTGGTAGACGTGAAGGTGTTCACCAGAGAGAACAGCCACGACGAGCTGCCTCCGGGAGTGAACAAGGTGGTGCGCTGCTATGTGGCCCAGAAGAGAAAGATCTCAGTGGGCGACAAGATGGCGGGCCGCCACGGAAACAAGGGCGTTGTTTCCAGGATCCTGCCTCAGGAGGATATGCCGTATCTGCCTGACGGCACCCCGCTGGATATCGTATTGAACCCCTTGGGCGTACCTTCCCGTATGAACATCGGCCAGGTGCTGGAGGTTCACTTAGGCTATGCCGCCAAGGCTTTGGGCTGGAAGATCATGACGCCGGTATTCGACGGCGCCAATGAAGAGGATATTTTCGAGTGCTTCCGGGAGGCCGGCCTTTCCGAGGACGGAAAGACCTGGCTGAGAGACGGCAGAACCGGACAGCTGTTTGATAATCCCGTCACCGTGGGCTATATGTATTACCTGAAGCTGCACCATCTGGTTGACGATAAGATCCATGCACGTTCCACCGGGCCGTACTCCTTGGTTACCCAGCAGCCTCTGGGCGGCAAGGCTCAGTTCGGCGGCCAGCGTTTCGGCGAGATGGAGGTTTGGGCCCTGGAGGCTTACGGCGCGGCCTATACCCTGCAGGAGATCCTGACGGTGAAGTCCGACGACGTGGTGGGCAGAGTGAAGACTTACGAGTCCATCGTCAAGGGCCAGAACATTCCGGAGCCCGGTATTCCTGAGTCCTTCAAGGTGCTCATTAAGGAGTTTCAGTCCCTGGGCCTGGATGTAAAGGTGCTGGATAAGGATGAGCAGGAGATTGACCTGAAGCAGAACTTTGAGGAGGACGACGATATCGGCCTGGCCGATACCCCTGTCCTGGAGGAAGACGAAGTCATGACCTCTATGGATGGCTATACCCTGGAGGATGATCCGGACGACAACAACATGTTCGACGAATCCAGCTTCTTTGACGAAGAGGGAGAAGACGACCTTCTGGATTTTGATTCCATTGCAAGCGACGTACGCGAAGAATAAGGAGGGGGCAATAAGATGGAGTTTAACGTTTTTGAGTCAATTAAAATCGGACTGGCCTCTCCGGATAAAATTCGAGAGTGGTCCTACGGCGAGGTAAAGAAGCCGGAAACCATCAATTACAGAACCCTGAAGCCCGAGCGGGACGGCTTGTTCTGCGAGCGTATTTTCGGGCCTACTAAGGACTGGGAATGCCATTGCGGAAAGTACAAGAGGATCCGCTATAAGGGCAAGATCTGCGACCGCTGCGGCGTAGAGGTCACCCGTTCCAAGGTGAGAAGGGAGCGTATGGGCCACATCGAGCTGGCCGCTCCGGTTTCCCATATATGGTATTTCAAGGGAATCCCCTCCAGAATGGGCTTGATTTTGGATATCTCTCCCCGGATGCTGGAAAAGGTGCTGTATTTCGCCATGTATATCGTCACCGATCCCGGCGCCGCCAGAGAGCTGACCAAGCAGCAGTTCCTGAACGAAAAAGAGTACCGGGATATGCGGGAAAAATATGAGGACGATTTCGAGGCCGGCATGGGCGCGGAAGCCATTAAAAAGCTCCTGGAGGAAATCGACCTGGATGCCCTCTCCAACGAGCTGAAGGAAGAGCTTGCTACCGCCACCGGGCAAAAGCGGGTCCGCCTGCTGAAGCGCCTGGAGGTCGTGGAAAGCTTCCGGCTTTCCGGCAACCGCCCGGAGTGGATGATCCTGGACGTGGTGCCGGTCATTCCCCCGGATATCCGTCCTATGGTTCAGCTGGACGGCGGCAGATTCGCCACCTCTGACCTGAACGACCTTTACAGAAGAGTCATCAACCGGAACAACCGCCTGAAAAGGCTGCTGGAGCTGGGCGCCCCGGACATCATCGTCCGCAATGAAAAGCGCATGCTTCAGGAAGCGGTTGACGCTTTGATCGATAACGGCCGCCGGGGCAGGCCGGTAACCGGCCCCAACAACCGTCCGCTGAAATCCCTTTCCGATATGCTGAAGGGTAAGCAGGGGCGTTTCCGCCAGAACCTGCTGGGCAAGCGCGTGGACTATTCCGGCCGTTCCGTTATCGTGGTAGGCCCGGAGCTGAAAATGTACCAGTGCGGCCTGCCGAAGGAAATGGCTCTGGAGCTGTTCAAGCCCTTTGTCATGAAGCGCCTGGTGGAAACCGGCGCCGTCAGCAATATCAAGGCCGCCAGAAAAGCGGTGGAGCGGGCGAAGCCAGAGGTTTGGGACGCCCTGGAAGTGGTCATCAAGGGGCATCCGGTGCTTTTGAACCGCGCTCCCACCCTGCATAGGCTGGGTATTCAGGCCTTTGAGCCTGTGCTGGTAGAGGGCCGAGCCCTGAAGCTGCATCCCCTATCCTGTACCGCTTATAACGCCGACTTTGACGGCGACCAAATGGCTGTTCACGTGCCGCTGTCCGCTGAGGCCCAGGCCGAGGCCCGGTTCCTGATGCTGGCAGCCGGCAACCTGCTCAAGCCCTCCGATGGACGTCCGGTAACCGTGCCAACGCAGGATATGGTTCTGGGTTCCTATTACCTGACCCTGGATAAGGACGGGGAAAAGGGCGAGGGCAAGGTGTTCCGCGATTTTGACGAGGCGCTGATGGCGTATGACGCCAAGGCGATCAGCCTTCACGCCAAGATCAAGGTGCGCCGCACTCTGGAGCTCGGGGAGGAAACCATCTCCAAGCTGATCGAAACCACCGTGGGCCGGATCATTTTCAACCAGCCGATTCCTCAGGATCTGGGGTTTGTGGACCGTTCCGATCCGGAGCACCTGTTTGATTTGGAGATCGACTTCCTGGTGGGCAAAAAGCAGCTGGGCAAGATCATCGACCGCTGTATCAAGGTGCACGGCACCGCGAAAACCTCTGAGGTTTTGGATAACATCAAGGCCCAGGGCTATAAATATTCCACCCAGAGCGGCATCACTGTAGCCGTCTGCGACGCCACCATCCCGCCGGAGAAGAAGGAAATCCTGGCGGAAGCGGATAAGCAGGTCGACCGGGTGGGCGCTCAGTTCCGCAGGGGCTTGATCTCCAACGCGGAGCGCTCCGCGGCGGTTCTGAAAATCTGGGATAAGGCCACCAACGACGTTACCGCGAAGCTGCAGTCCGGCCTGGATCGCTACAATCCCATTTATATGATGGCGGATTCCGGCGCCCGTGGCTCCATGAGCCAGATCCGTCAGCTTGCCGGCATGAGAGGCTTGATCGCCAACACCTCCGGTAAGGTTATTGAAATCCCAATTCGGGCCAATTACCGTGAAGGCCTGAATATTTTGGAATACTTCATCTCTTCCCGCGGCGCCAGAAAGGGTCTGGCGGATACCGCCCTGAGAACGGCGGACTCCGGTTATCTGACCCGCCGTCTGGTAGACGTTTCCCAGGATGTGATCATCCGGGAGGATGACTGCGGCGCCACCACCGGCCTGGAAATCTTCGATATCCGGGACGGCAAGGAGGTCATCGAGTCTCTGCATGAGCGCCTCATCGGCCGCTATCTGTGCGAGGACTTTGTGGATCCGGATACCGGCAAGGTGCTGGTTTCCAAGGATAAGATGATGAACGATGACGACGCCGACATCATCGTGAACGCGGGCACCAAGAAAATCCAGATCCGCTCGATCCTCAACTGTAAGGCAAAGCACGGCGTGTGCAAGAAGTGCTATGGCGCCAACCTGGCCAACGGCATGCCTGTCACGGTAGGCGAGGCGGTGGGTATCATCGCCGCCCAGTCCATCGGCGAGCCCGGCACTCAGCTGACCATGAGAACCTTCCACACCGGCGGCGTCGCCAGCGCGGAGGATATCACCCAGGGTCTGCCCCGTGTCGAGGAGCTGTTCGAGGGCAGAAAGCCGAAGCACTTGGCCATCATCAGTGAGATCGGCGGCAAGGTCCGGTTTGAGGAAATCAAAAAGAACCGCCATGCCGTTGTATTTAACCAGGAAACCGGCGAGGAGAAATCCTATCTGATCCCCTTCGGCTCCAGAGTCCATGTGGAGGAGGGCGACGTGATCGAGGCCGGCGATATGATCACCGAGGGTTCCGTGAACCCCCACGATATTCTCGCTATCAAGGGCACCGACGCTGTCCAGAATTACCTGATCCAGGAGGTTCAGAGAGTATACCGGATGCAGGGTGTTGATATCAACGATAAGCATATCGAGGTTATCGTACGCCAGATGATGAAGAAGGTCCGGGTGGACGATGAGGGCGACACGCTGCTGATGCCTAACTCCCTGGTGGAAAAGAGCGAATTCGATACCGCCAATGAGGAAATCCGTGCCAGAATCGCAGCCGGTGAGCTGGATCTGCGGGAGGCCACCTGTACGCCGACCCTGCTGGGTATCACCAAGGCGTCTCTGGCTACCGATTCGTTCCTGTCAGCCGCCTCTTTCCAGGAGACCACCAGAGTGCTCACCGACGCCGCTATCAAGGGTAAGGTTGACCCGCTGCTGGGCCTGAAGGAGAACGTAATTATCGGTAAGCTGGTGCCGGCCGGCACCGGAATGCACCGGTATAACGACGTCGAGCTGGAGGAGGTCCAGAATACGCCGAATCCCTTGACAAATGAGGCGTTTTAGTGCTATCATAAACAATTGTGGGCGGTAATTTCCACTTTCGTGTCCGGCTGGGAAGGTCAAGCTTGAAAAGGCTCCTGAAAACCGCTGAAAAATAGGAATTTCCAGGCCGCCGAAAGGAAAAGCCGCCGGCCGGTTCCCTCGTCTCTTCGATTCCGGAAGGGCGGGGAAAAGGAGAGGATTCATCAGCTTTTTGCTTCTGAATCCGAAAACTGTTATTTTGCTGTAAACAGGACAATACTTTTATTGTCCTGTTTCACATAATAAATTTTTGTGAGGAGGTGTCATATGCCAACCTTTAACCAACTGGTCCGTAAGGGACGTGAGGTTTCCGAGAAAAAAGCAAAGGCTCCGGCTCTCTTAAAGGGATGGAACTCTAAAAAGCGTGTGGCGATTAATCAAAATTCACCGCAGAAGCGTGGAGTTTGCACATCTGTTAAGACCGCTACCCCTAAGAAGCCTAACTCCGCTTTGAGAAAAATCGCCAGAGTTCGGCTGTCCAACGGAATTGAGGTAAGCTCTTATATTCCGGGTGTGGGCCACAACCTGCAGGAGCATAGTGTTGTGCTGATTCGTGGCGGACGTGTCAAGGATCTTCCTGGTGTTCGTTACCACATTATCCGCGGAACATTGGATGCCCAAGGCGTTGCCAAGAGAATGCAAGCCCGTTCTAAGTACGGCGCGAAGCGTCCGAAGGCCGGCGCGAAAAGTTAAGATTGTGACCAACACGTAAGGGCTTGCGTTTTTATGCGCAGTTTAATTGCATGTAACATCTGCAAAACAATGCAGTGATATATACTAGATAGATATGTCTCTGTATTGGCCCGCGGGAGTTTGTCGCTTTCGAGTACCGATGATATCATCTATATGAAGGAGGGAAGCGAAGTGCCAAGAAGAGGCTCAATTGCAAAACGTGATGTTTTGCCAGACCCGCTTTACAATTCAAAATTAGTAACCCGCCTGATCAACAACGTTATGGTTGACGGCAAAAAGGGTGTGTCCCAGAAGATCGTATACGGTGCTTTTGAGATTATCCAAGAAAAAACAGGCAAGGATCCCCTGGAGACCTTTGAACAGGCTATGGAGAACATCATGCCCCTGTTGGAGGTAAAGGCCCGCCGTGTCGGCGGCGCCACCTACCAGGTTCCTATGGAGGTCCGCCCGGAGAGACGCCAGACCTTAGGTCTGAGATGGCTCACCAATTACGCAAGACTGAGATCTGAAAAGACCATGAAAGAAAGGCTTGCCGGAGAAATCCTTGATGCGATCAATGGCGTCGGCGGCGCTGCTAAGAAGCGTGACGACACCCACAAGATGGCAGAGGCCAATAAGGCGTTTGCACATTACAGATGGTAATTTGAGACCAATTAAGGAGGACCCGACACTATGCCAAGACAGGTTTCACTTGAGAAAACCCGTAATGTCGGCATCATGGCTCACATCGATGCCGGTAAAACAACAACAACGGAACGTATTCTGTACTATACGGGCGTAAACCATAAGATCGGCGAAACCCACGACGGTGCTGCTACCATGGACTGGATGGCGCAGGAGCAGGAGAGAGGTATCACCATTACCTCCGCCGCTACCACGTGCTTCTGGAAGGAACATCGTATCAACATCATCGACACCCCCGGCCACGTTGACTTTACCGTAGAGGTGCAGCGCTCCCTGAGAGTGCTGGACGGCTCTGTAACAGTTCTGTGCGCCAAGGGCGGCGTGGAGCCTCAGTCTGAAACCGTATGGCGCCAGGCTGACGAATACCACGTGCCGAGAATGGCCTATGTCAATAAGATGGATATCATGGGCGCCGATTTCTATCGGGTCGTCCAGATGATGAAGGACCGTCTGCAGTGCAATGCCGTTCCGATTCAGCTGCCTATTGGCTCTGAGGATACCTTTAAGGGTATCATCGACCTGGTGGAAATGAAGGCTGATGTTTATTATGACGAAATGGGCACCGACATGAAGGTGGAAGAAATTCCGGACGACATGAAGGAGCTGGCGGAGAAATACCGCGCTGAGCTGATCGAGCATGTGGCTGAGCAGGATGACGAGCTGCTGGAGAAATATCTGGGCGGCGAGGAGCTCACTGTCGACGAGATCAAGCGCACCATCCGCAAATCCTGTATCGCTAACACTATGGTTCCTGTCACCTGCGGTACTTCCTACCGCAATAAGGGCGTTCAGAAGCTGTTGGACGCGATTGTGGATTATATGCCCGCCCCGACGGATGTAGCGGCGATTAAGGGTATTAACCCGGAAACCGAAGAAGAAGTGGTCCGCCACTCCTCCGACGACGAGCCGTTCTCCGCTCTGGCGTTCAAGATTATGACCGACCCCTTTGTGGGCAAGCTGTGCTTCTTCCGTGTGTATTCCGGTACCATCAACGCCGGTACCACGGTGTACAACGCCAACAAGGACAACAATGAGCGTATCGGCAGAATCCTGCAGATGCACGCGAACCACCGTCAGGATATCGAATGCTGCTACGCGGGCGATATCGCGGCGGCGGTAGGACTGAAGAACACCAGCACCGGCGATACCCTGTGCGATGAAAAGCATCCGGTTATCCTGGAATCCATGGTGTTCCCGGAGCCGGTTATCCGTGTGGCCATCGAGCCTAAGACCAAGGCCGGCCAAGAGAAGATGGGTATTGCTTTGGCCAAGCTGGCGGAAGAAGACCCCACCTTCAAGGCTTACACCGACGAGGAAACCGGACAAACCATCATCGCCGGTATGGGCGAGCTTCACCTGGAAATCATCGTGGACAGACTGCTCCGTGAATTCAAGGTGGAGGCCAACGTTGGTAAGCCTCAGGTTGCTTACAAGGAGACCATCCGCGGTACTGCGGACGTGGACAACAAGTATGCCCGGCAGTCCGGCGGTAAAGGCCAGTATGGTCATGTTAAGATTAGAATCGAACCCAATCCCGGTAAGGGCTATGAGTTCGTGAACGCAATCGTCGGCGGCGCGATTCCGAAGGAATATATCCCGGCGGTTGATCAGGGTATCCAGGGAGCTATGCTCTCCGGCG